>ENA-OPXM01001587-OPXM01001587.1-human-gut-metagenome-genome-assembly--contig:-NODE-1587-length-10357-cov-1.608426_pt1 | contig 10357 bp, 9 predicted proteins | sample MGYA00241707_ERZ502035 | MGnify/ENA primary metagenome ERZ502035 (study PRJEB25962, sample SAMEA2043051) | human gut metagenome | biome: human gut; feature: human-associated habitat; material: faeces... | reverse complement strand
CAGAAGCGCTGCAGGCGCTGCCGAAGGTAGAAGTGCTTCAGCTGCCTGCGGTCAATGGCAAGCTGCCTGTAGCGTTGCTGCTGCAGGAGCTGGCTGGGCGTAATCTGACCAGTATTTTGGTTGAAGGAGGCAGTACAGTGCACGGTGACTTTTTAGAAGCCGGCTTGGTGGATCGTATTTATGCGTTTATCGCACCGAAACTGATCGGCGGCAAAGAGGCGTTGACTCCGGTCGGCGGCAAAGGCTTTGCGCTGATGGAGGATTGTTATGTTTTGAAGGAGACAGAAACACTGCCTTTAGGAGCAGATATTTTGCTGACTGGCAGAGTGGAAAGGAATAAATGCTGATATGTTTACTGGATTAGTTGCAGAGCTTGGCACTGTGCGCGGGTTGAAGAGAGTGCAGAACAGTTATCATCTGACTGTAGCCGCTAGAAAAGTGCTGGATAATTTAAAAATAGGCGACAGCGTTGCAGTGAACGGCGTTTGCCTGACAGTAGTTGTTTTGGGCAGCGGTGAGTTTACGGCTGACGTGATGCCGGAAACCATGCGTTTGAGCAATCTGCGTGATCTGCGCAGCGGCGACCGGGTCAATCTGGAAAGGACGCTGCGGTTGATGGATGGCCTGGACGGACATATCGTCAGCGGTCATGTGGAGGGGATCGGTGTGATCGCGAAATGCCGGCAGGACGGCATAGCTAATGTGGTAACGGTAAAAACGCCGCCGGAGTTGATGCGTTACATCCTGCATAAGGGTTCTATTGCTATCGATGGTATCAGTCTGACGGTAACGGATGTCACCGAGGATACTTTTTCAGTATCGCTGATCCCGCATACCTCGAAGGAAACTACTTTAGGCTTTAAGACCGTTGGCGATGAGGTCAATCTGGAGACAGACATTATCGGTAAATATGTTGAACAGATGCTGAAGTTTGGCAATAAGGCAGAGAAAAAGGATGAAACCAGCGTTTTGAGTAAAGCTACTTTATTCGAAAACGGTTTTATGTAAATAAGGAGGCTATGAAAATGGAAGAGTTCAAATTTAATACAGTTGAAGAAGCGATAGCAGCGATCAAAGCTGGTAAAATGGTTTTGGTAACTGATGACGAGGATAGGGAAAACGAAGGTGATCTGATTATGGCTGCCGAGCTGTGTACGCCTGAGGCAGTAAACTTTATGGCAAAATACGCACGCGGTCTGATCTGTATGCCGGCAGCTCCGGAGATCATGGATAAGTTGCAATTTGGCGCGATGGTAGCTAAAAATACTGATAATCACGAAACTGCGTTCTCCGTATCTATCGATCACGTCGATACTACTACGGGTATTTCGGCGCACGAACGCGCATATACGATGAAAAAATGTGCTGATGATAACGCGCAGCCTGATGATTTCCGTCGTCCGGGACATGTTTTTCCGCTGCGTGCACGTGAAGGCGGCGTACTGCGCCGCACAGGGCACACCGAGGCGACTGTAGATCTGTGTAAGCTGGCTGGATTGAAGCCAGTCGGTATCTGCTGCGAGATCATGAGCGAAGACGGCAATATGGCTCGTACTCCTGAATTGAAAGAATTTGCTAAAGAACACGGGTTGGTTTTTATTACCGTTGCTGCTTTGGTCGCTTACCGCAAGGCGCACGAAAAAATGGTGCATCGTGCGGCTGAAGCCGCGCTGCCGAGTAAATACGGCAATTTCCGCGCTGTAGCTTATGAAAATGATCTGGATGATCTTTGCCATGTTGCCATCGTTAAAGGTGAGGTGTCCGGTAAAAAAGATGTCTTGGTACGCGTACATTCAGAATGTCTGACCGGCGACGCTTTCGGTTCCCTGCGCTGTGATTGCGGCGATCAGCTGGCAACAGCGCTGCGAATGATAGAAAAAGAAGGGTGCGGTGTAGTACTGTATATGCGTCAGGAAGGACGTGGTATCGGTCTGGCGAATAAAATCAGGGCTTATGCGCTGCAGGATCAGGGTTATGATACCGTTGAAGCCAATGTTAAGCTGGGCTTTGCTCCGGATCTGCGTGATTATGGTATCGGAGCTCAGATCCTTTCCGACATGGGCTTGACCAGCATTCGTCTGATCACTAATAATCCTGCCAAACGTGTGGGGCTTTCCGGCTATGGCATCACCGTAAGCGAAAGAGTGCCTATCGTTATCGACGCTAACCCTTTTAACGAGTTCTATCTGGAAGTCAAAGAGGAAAAAATGGGGCATGAGCTGCACGAAGGTCATGAGCATAAACACTGCAACTGCTGCAGCTGATATAAAAATCAAATTAACTTAAAATGGAGGCAATGAATATGAAAACTTTAGAAGGTCAATTAACAGCACAAGGTATGAAAGTGGCTATTGTTGTAGCCCGTTTTAATGAATTTATCACCAGCAAGCTTTTGAGCGGTGCTATCGACTGCCTGGAACGTCATGGGATGGACAATGAAGATATTACTGCAGTTTGGGTCCCAGGAGCATTCGAGATCCCTTTGGCAGCGCAGAAGCTTGCAGTGAGTGGCAAATATGATGCTGTTATCTGTTTGGGTGCGGTTATCCGCGGTTCTACTCCTCATTTTGACTATGTTTGTGCCGAAGCTTCTAAAGGCGTGGCGCATGTTGGTCTGGAAACAGGTGTTCCGGTAGCTTTCGGCGTTCTGACTACCGAAAATATTGAGCAGGCTGTTGAACGTGCCGGTACTAAAGCTGGCAACAAAGGTGTTGATGCTGCAATGACTGCTATCGAAATGGTCAATCTGTTGAAAAACATCTGATTTTTAAACGTACGTTAATCGTAGATTCTAAGAGGTATATATAATGAAAGATATTCTGACTAAAGGCACGGCTGAAGGTGTACGAATTTATGCGCTGTGTACTACTAATCTGGTACAGGAGGCTGCTATCAGGCATCATACTTCCCATTTGGCTAGTGCCGCTTTGGGCAGGGCGATGAACGGAGCCCTGCTTTTAGCAGCTACTATGAAAGATAATGAACGCATTGCCCTGCGTTTAAAGGGTGACGGGCCGATCGGCGAAGTCGTTGCCGATGCAGAAGGCACGCATGTGCGTGGTTATGTAGGTGATCCGGATGTATTTTTGCCGCTGAAAAACGGCAAGCTGGATGTTGGCGGCGCTATTGGAGCCGGCAATATTATTGTGACCCGTTATCTGCAGAACGCTGAACCTTTTACCGGCTATGCCGAACTGGTTGACGGCGAGATCGCCAGTGACCTTACTAATTATCTATACACGTCTGAACAGACACCGTCTTCTGTGGCGTTAGGCGTATTGGTCAATAAAGAGGGGCAGGTCATAGCTTCAGGCGGGTACTTTATTCAGGCAATGCCAGGCTGCGCAGAGGAAACGCTGGCACAGCTGGAGGAAAACATCAGTTTAACTCCTTATGTTACGCAGCTGCTGGAGCTGGGTTATACTCCAGAAAAGATGATCGAAACTATTGCCCGCGGTCTAGATGTAACAATTCAGGAGAGCATAGAGCTGAGTTATAAATGCCGCTGCAGTAGAGAAAAGATATTGGGAGCATTGGCGACTTTAGGGCAGGAAGATATCTCGGCCATGAGTCAGGATGAGGAAACAGAGGTGCATTGCCAGTTCTGCAACGAAACCTATAAATTCAGCGGGGAAGAAATTGCCCGGTTGCTGAAAAAATAAATAAATCTTGACACCTCGAACAGTTGTTTGTATACTATTTGTAGATAGTAATTGACAGCAACGAAACAGGAGGCTTGATCAAATGAGTACGGAAAAACTGAACGCTGAAAAAACAAAAGCGTTGGAAAATGCAATGCGCCAAATCGAAAAAGATTTCGGTAAAGGTTCGATCATGAAATTGGGCGAAGCCAGCGCTAAAATGAACATAGAGGTTATTCCTACAGGCGCTTTGTCTTTAGATATAGCTTTGGGAGTAGGCGGCATTCCACGCGGCAGGGTCATCGAGATCTATGGCCCGGAATCTTCCGGTAAAACAACATTGGCTATCCATGCTATTGCCGAAGCTCAAAAAGCGGGAGGAATCGCTGCTTTTATTGATGCGGAACATGCATTCGATCGTTTCTATGCTTCCAAACTAGGAGTGGATGTAGATAACCTGTGGATCTCACAGCCGGACAATGGTGAGCAGGCATTGGAAATTGCGGAACAATTGATTCGCTCTTCAGCCATTGATATTATTGTTATTGACTCTGTTGCAGCATTGACACCGAAAGCTGAAATCGAAGGTGATATGGGTGATAATAAAGTGGGACTTCAGGCACGTTTGATGTCACAGGCACTGCGCAAGCTCACCTCTGCCATCAGTAAGACCAACACAACTTGTATCTTTATCAACCAGTTGCGTGAGAAAATCGGTGTAATGTTCGGTAATCCCGAAACAACTACCGGTGGTAATGCCTTGAAGTTCTATGCTTCGGTACGTTTGGATATCCGTCGCGCCACACAGTTGAAAGATGGCGAGGAAGTTATCGGAAATCAGACACGTGTAAAGGTGGTGAAGAATAAAGTGGCTCCTCCTTTCCGCAAAGCTGAATTCGATATTATGTTTGGCGAAGGTATTTCTAGAGCCGGAGAAATTATCGATTTGGGAGCCGAACTCGGCATTATTAAGAAAAGCGGTTCGTGGTACAGCTATAATGATACCAAACTGGGACAAGGTCGTGATGCTTCCAAACAGGTGATTCAGGACAATCCGGAATTGGCGGAAGAACTGGAAGGACTTATCTTTGCCGCACTGAAGGATAAAGAATAAAGTACTTTGTTATATGTTTAGGCATGAATTTTATGGAACTAATCTTCCGTGGAATCCATGCCTAAACTATAAATGCCTTCATGGTTTATTTCTTCAGCTCAAAGCCTAGCATCAGACCGTCATAAGCTTCCGCCACACTGTTGATGGTAGCTGCGGTGGAGTTCACTTTCGATGCTGCTCCGGTAATGGTCTTTAGAATGGACATTAACTTGTCTGCTTTGAATACCATACTCATGTCATTCCCTGTTACCGTAACATAAGCCACTGTCTTCAGTCCCAGCTTGCCTGTCATGGTGATTGTCTTCGCGGCGTCATCAAATACATAACTCCCCGTGACCGTACGTTTTTTCATCTGATACGAGTAGGTTCCGTCTTCATTGAAGGTGTACCGGATATTATTCATACCCACTTTGTTATATACGGCTATCATTTTCTCTTCCACTTCCTTGGCAGCCATTTCACCACCGGCTTTTGCCAACAGGTTTTCACTTTCGAACTGACATTCAGGACCGGAGTATGTCCATGTGCCGATAATGGAAGAAGCTGTTGTAGCCTTATTTCCGACAACAGCTTTCGCCACTCCCGACAATATAGATTTCAAATCCTGAGCTCCGGCATTGGCAGACACCCCACACATCACCAATAAAATCCAAATACTTTTCAGTAAAGTTTTCTTTTTCATCTTTTTATAGGTTTATTAAACGGTTACAAAGATACGATAAAGCTTTCTATAAAACAATTTGATGCATATCAAACCTTTTCCGTTCTAATTTGTAGCTCAATGTATCTGATAATTTATTATCTTTGCTGCATAACACCATGAAAAACCAAAATAAATATGAGTATTGTAACCAATTTGAAATGTACATTGGCTGTCACAGCCGGACTATGTTCTTCGTTTGCTTACGCGCAAAAACATCCGCATGTTATCTTGATAATGACTGACCAACAACGGGGCGACGCCTTGGGCTGTATGGGTAATGAAGCTGTCATCTCTCCCAATCTGGACCGGTTGGCCGGCGAGGGAACACTGTTTATGAATGGGTATTCTTCTTGCCCCAGCAGTACTCCTGCCCGTGCGGGAATGCTCACCGGACTTTCTCCCTGGCATCACGGCTTGTTGGGGTATGGAGAAGTATCTCCCGAATATAAATATGAGATGCCCCAGATGATGAAAGATGCCGGTTATTACACTTTCGGTATTGGAAAGATGCATTGGCATCCGCAGCGCATCAAACACGGTTTTGAAGGAACCCTGTTGGATGAAAGTGGACGTATAGAAGACCCTAACTTTACCAGTGACTATCGCCAATGGTTCCAAATACAGGCTCCCGGAAAGAATCCCGATGAGACCGGTATCGGCTGGAACGACCACAGTGCTTCCAACTATAAGTTGCCGGAAAACCTTCATCCCACCTATTGGACGGGAGAGATGGCTTGCCAACTTATCCAAAACTACGACAATAGTGAGAAACCATTATTCTTGAAGGTATCTTTTGCACGTCCTCATAGTCCGTATGATCCGCCGCAGCGATATATAGATATGTATAAAGATGCTCAGGTGCCCGATCCGTTTATCGGTGATTGGTGTGGTAAATGGGCAAAGGAACTTGCTCCTGAAAAGGCTGCTAAAGATGCTCCTTACGGCAACTTCGGTAACGAATATGCGCGTAATTCAAAACGTTATTATTATGCCAATATCACGTTTATAGACGAGCAGATAGGCCGCGTGATTAAGGCTTTGAAAGAAAAAGGTATGTATGACAATGCCTTGATAATCTTTGTCTCCGATCATGGTGACATGATGGGAGACCATTATCATTGGAGAAAGACATATCCGTATGAAGGCTCTACACATATTCCTTATATCGTGAAATGGCCTGCAGCAGAGAAGGTACTTCCGGGAAAGGTGGATGCTCCTGTAGAACTTCGCGACCTTCTTCCTACTTTCCTCGAAACAGCCGGGGTAACTGTTCCCACTGATATGGACGGACGTCCGTTGCTGGCATTGGCCAAAGGTACAGCAACCAACTGGCGCAAATATATCGATTTGGAACATGCTACATGTTATAGTGCCGATAATTATTGGTGTGCCCTGACAGACGGTAAGATTAAATACGTTTGGTATTTCCATACCGGGGAAGAACAACTGTTCGATATGGTAAAAGACCCGAAAGAACTGCATAATGCTGTCAATGACAAAAAATATAAAAAACGATTGGCAGAGATGCGTTCTGAAATGGTGCGCCATCTGAGCGAACGTGGCGAGGAGTTTGTGAAAGACGGACAATTGGTGGTGCGTGAAAAGACCATGCTCTACGGACCTAACTATCCGAAAAAGAAATGATACTCACATAATTATGGAGTTGTGTCAAAACGTGGATAGCCCGGTTTAGTTTTGACACACTTCCATACGATTCTTCCTTGCAATTTTCATAACTGATAGAAAGAGTCTTGCAATGTTTTCTTAAACTTCTTTGAAACAATCAGCTCTGTTATCTTCTCGAAAGGAGGGTACATGACGCAACGATTCTCCTTTATCATTATCAGATAATTAATATTGATGATATAAGATTGATGTATCTGCACAAAGCAGGGAGCGTACTCTGTTATCTGATGTGCTGTGGTGTTCTTTTTCAGTAGCAGGGGAACCTGATTGTTCAATACTACTTCCCATAATTTACGGTCGGAGTTATAGCGGAAGAATCCGATATCAATAGAACGGAGAACACGCAGATCATTGGTGGGAGTGGAAATCATAAATGTATGTTCGCCGGTAGAATATACTTGGGGTGGAATAGCCATCGGCGTAGCCGGTTCGTCCATCTTTTTCAGAAACCGGGTAATAATGCATTCCAGTTCCTTACGGTCTATCGGCTTCAATAAATAATCGAAAGCAGATTCACGGATGGCATTAATCATATATTTGTCGTAGGCAGTATAAAAAATCACTTGCATATTCCACGTGACACAACTGTTGATTTGCTCTAACAGTTCTATTCCTTTCATGTCGGGCAACTCTACATCCAGAAATAAGATATCGGGACGAAGCTTATCTATCATTTTCTTTCCGTTAGAACCATTACGGGCAATTCCCTCTACCACCAACTGACCGTAACGTTTTAGCTCCAAACAAAGGTTATCCGCCGAATACTCATCATCATCTATAATCAATATTTTATAAAGCCTGTCCATATAATTTGTTTGCTATTATTAATAAAACAAAAGTAGAGAAACATCTGTTAAGATACAAACCGACAATTCTGTATTTATGGATATTAGGCGTCAAACAGGAACTATTCGTGTGAAAATAGCTATTAAACAGCTTTTAAAAAGTTGTAATCGTAGCCTTGGGGAAGTATCACAACAAATTCGCACCCTGTTTCTCCTTCTTCCAATGGCACATTATTGATAGAGATATCTATATGCTTTTTGTTATTGTTGTTGAGCATCTGAACTGTTTGAAGAATCACTTTCATACCGGTTCCCGTACCCCGGTTATGGCTGTTTGCCTTATATCCTCCTCCGTTGTCTCTTATCTTGATGCAGATAGCTCCTGTCGGTTCACGCCTGATGTCAATCCACAGGTTCTTTTTCCCCTGTTTCTCCCTCAGTGCATGCTTAATAGCATTCTCTACCGGAATCTGGATCATCATGGAAGGAAGAATCTCGCGAGTGAGGTCGATTGTTTTATCTACATGGAGAGAAAGTGCGAAGGTATCTCCCATTGATTTACGTTCTAAATCAATGTAAGTATGTACAAAGTCTAGTTCTTCATCCAATGTGACACAGAGATGTTCGGTCAGCTCAAGGTTGCGGCGCATCAACTTCACCAACTGCCGCATATTTTCGCTGTATCCGTTGCTATGGCTGTTTATTTCCCTGCTCAGCACATTGAAGATGAAGTGAGGCGAAACACGGTTGCGGATATTTTCCATGCGCAGCGTGTTAATCATATGTTGGCTGCGCATTCTAAACAGGTGGCGTTGCTTCTTATTATAAAGATAGATAAAGACGGCCAATATTAATATCAGGAAACAGACGGACATCCACACATACATACGCTGGTGAAGTCCCAATACCTCGTTCTCTTTCTGCTGGATGAATATCTTTTGCTTCATCAGCGTAGTGTCCTGCCGGTATTTCAAGTCGATTTCGGCGGTACGCATCTTGATGCGTTCATTACGGGTGGAGTCGTCAATGCGCTGGTTTTCCCGCTGATAATAATAAGCTTTCTTATAATCTCCCGTTTCCTCGTAATAATGCTGTAAATACCGGTTACGGATGTGAAGCATGTTGGGTTCCACATAATCGGGTTTCACGGCTTCGGCAAGACGTTTGCGCGCCAATGCGAGATTATTCTGTTTCAGTGCCAGTTCTATCAGTTGTGTATCCAGATAATAGAGCGCACTGATGTTTCCGATAGACCGGAAGAAATCTTCACACTTAGCCAGATAGAAAGCAGCGGAATCTGTCTGATTCATCAGTAGGAATGTTTCTCCCAAATTCATCTCACTCAGATGAACTTCGAAAGCCATATCGGGATAACTGCGGGCAAACGCGAGTTCTTTTCTGAACATTTCGAGTGCATGCGGATAATCCTTGCGGAAGTAATAGGAGTTTCCACGATTGTTGAGGTAAATACATTTTTCGTAAGGCATCATTTCGCTATACCATTGGGCAGCCATGTCGTAATAATAATCGCATAATTCGAAGTCGCGCAGTTCCATATATACTTGTGCCAATCCGTAGTATGCCGGAAAACGTTTGGCTTCGGGAGTGCCCAGCGAGTCAAAAAAAGACAAGGATTTCCGATACCACAGAGCGCCTTTATCATATTGTCCTGTGCGCACGTAAGCATCGGCCAGGTTTATCGAAATGTCGGGCAGTACTTCTTTCCTGTCTCCGTTCAATCGATAGTTGAGTGCCTTGCTGAAACAAATGACCGCAGAGTCTACCAATGCCTGACGTGCGAGTACGTTTCCGCGCATATTATAGATATCGGCATACAAATCGGATATTTGAGGCGTGGGTGCGTTGCGGTGGCAATAAGCTTCTGCCTGATTCATGCATACAGCAGCGGAGTCCATATCCGACCGAAACATATAGGCTTTGGCCAGCAACATCACATAGTGATAATAAGTGGTACTGTCGGTTGTGGCAGTCATACGCTTCTGTGCCTCGGCACAAACATATCGGGGATTCTTGGACAAAGAATCGTTGACTTCTTGATAGAATTGGAGATATGTGTCAAAAGCATTGAATGATCTTTTCTGTTTTTCACCACAAGAAATGACACACATAGCTCCCAGTATTACACTCCAAAAGCCAATCGGCATCTTTATTCGTGTTTTCATAGTAGGTGTGCTAATAGTTTGTTTACAAACATACATAAAAAGAAAGAAATTGAAGCACAAATGTCCTACTTTTAAGTTTCTACCATTGATATTGGATGGAAAGAAGATATTCGCGTGGGCGGAGTTTTATCCATGAGGTAGAGCTTTGTACAGCCGAATAGAGGGTATAACTATATTCTTTCTTGTTTAACCTTAATTCCGCAACACTATAATTTAACTTTATAACTTTATTTATAAGTTCCTGA
>ENA-OPXM01001585-OPXM01001585.1-human-gut-metagenome-genome-assembly--contig:-NODE-1585-length-10376-cov-1.752543_pt1 | contig 10376 bp, 14 predicted proteins | sample MGYA00241707_ERZ502035 | MGnify/ENA primary metagenome ERZ502035 (study PRJEB25962, sample SAMEA2043051) | human gut metagenome | biome: human gut; feature: human-associated habitat; material: faeces... | reverse complement strand
AATTTTTTTATGTCTAACTCTGTTATTTTACATTTATCTGTTGTTATAATTATTACTTCAATATCTTTTTTCTTTTTAGATAGCATTGAAAGTAAGCTTTCATCTATATAGTTATCAATTATCACTATCTTTTCTTTGGCTGTTTTGATTATATCTATTATTAGGCTATATTGCAACACCTTGTTCTGTAAATACATACGGCATATATCTTCTTCCACCATATTTTTTTCTAAACTTGAGGTCGCAAATTGCGACCTCAAGTTTAGAAATTCATTATCACTAAGTTGAAAACAAAATTCTGTTGGAAATCGTGCTATATTTCTTCGCACAATTTCATTTATACGTTTAGTAGGGTATTGATATAACCTTGCAACATCACTATCTAGCATTACTTGTTTTCCTCTTATTACATATATAAGATTTTTAATTTCATTATTATTTGTACTAATTAATTCATTATCCATTTTGTTTCCTTCTTTCTTTTTGCATTATATATAAGCTTTGTTTTTTTCAATTTTTTGGATTTTTTAGTTTTTAAAATCAAAAACTATTTGGCTTTAGAATTTGCCTAGATGTTTATTATTGTACCATAAAATTACTTAAAGTCAATGGTTTTATGTAATTAAACTTTTATTATTTTTCAAATTAAGCCAATAAAAAGCATTCCAATACTTTCTTAAGTTTTGGATTATTTTTAACATTTACAGCATACATATTTTCACTTTTTGTGATTTGCTATAAATAGATATGCAAATTTTTATTGACTTTTTTTCTATTATGTAATATTATTTTTTCAGGAGTGATTTTTATGGATTTGTTGAAGGAGAGAATTTTAGCTGATGGTAGGATTTTGAATGATGATATTTTGAAGGTAGATGGTTTTATTAATCATCAGGTTGATTGTGAGTTAATGCGAAAAATGGGGGAGGATTTTGCAGAGCATTTTAAGGATTTTGGAATTACTAAGGTTGTTACTATTGAAAGTTCTGGTATTGCTCCTGCTTTTTCTGTTGCAAGTATTTTGAATGTTCCTTTGGTTATTTTCAAAAAGCAGACTTCTAAAATTTTGGATGAAGATTTACTTCAAACTGAAGTGTTTTCTTTTACTAAGGGAAAGTCTTATCAGCTTACTGCTTCTCGTAAGTTTCTTGATTCTAGTGATAAGATTTTATTTATTGATGATTTTCTTGCTAATGGAGAAGCTGGACTTGGAGCTAGCAGATTAATTGAAATGGCAGGAGCTACTTTATCTGGAATAGGTATTGTTATTGAAAAATCTTTCCAACCAGGTAGAAAAAAACTTGAAGCTCTAAATGTTGATTTATATTCTTTAGCTAGGATTAAATCTTTTGAAAATGGGCATGTAAAATTTTTAGATTAAATAATAAATTTAGAGGCTACTTCAAACAAAGTAACCTCTTATTTTTATTTGCTTTTTACTGCTTCTTCTGCATATTTGTTGTTTACAACTTTTTCGTAGTCTGCTCTTTTTTCTAGTTCTCCAGCTTCTTCTATTACATCCTGTAATTTATTGAAAGCTTCTTCTGTTAGTATTGGTGTTTTATTCCATGCATCTATGTCTTTATATCTTTGTATTGAGCTTTCTAGCATTTGTACATCTGTACTTGGGAAAAAGTCTTTTATAAGTTCTGCAATTTCTTTTGCTGAATGTTCTTCTGTCCATTTTTGTCCTTTATATATTGCATCTGTAAAATTCTGTATTAACTTTTCATTTTTGGCTATATAACTTTTCTTTGCAAAATATGCAGTATATGGAATTTCTCCCGCTTCTGCTCCTACTGATGCTACAATATAGCCTGCTCCTTGTTCTTCTGTCATTGATGCTGTAGGTTCAAATAATGTTACATATTCTGCATTTCCTCCAGCAAAAGCTCCTGCCATTAGGTCAAAGCTTATGCTATCATCTAATACCAAATCTTTTGAGGTATCTAATCCTTTTTGTTTTAAAACATATTCAAATGTCATGTATGGAACTCCGCCTTTTCTTCCTGGTATTACAGTTGTTCCTTTTAACTGGTTCCAATCAAACTTTTCAGGTTTGTTTCTTGCAACTAGAAACGAACCATCTCTTTTAGTAAGCTGTGCAAATACTTGAGTATGATCTTCCTTTCCCTCATTATATACGTAAATAGAAGCTTCAGGTCCTGCAAAACCTATGTCGCTTTGCCCTGATAAAACTGCTGTCATTACTTTGTCTGCTCCTTGACCTGTTGTTAGTTCTACTTTTATGCCCTTTTCCTCAAAATATCCAAGTGCTATCGCCACATATTGTGGTGAGTAGAACACTGACCTTGTAACCTCATTTACTCTTACTGTTGTTAAGCTTTTTACATCTTGATTATTGTTTCTTTTAGTAGATATAACAACTGACGTTACTACGCCTACTATTGCAACTACAATAATTGCTGCTATTATCCATTTTCTCAATGTTTTTCCTCCTAGTTAAATAAATTTGTGTGATTTTGAAAATAGTTTTTCCAATAAAACCACTGAACCATAAAGTATGGTTGCAACGAAAGCCAAGATTATTACACCTGTCATTACCAAATCTAGCTTAAATACTTGACCTCCATAAACTATTAAGTATCCGAAGTCCTGCTTTTGATACTAAAAACTCCCCTGTTATTACTCCAACTAGTGATAGGCCAATATTTATTTTAAGTGAATTTATAAATGTTCCAATATTAGCTGGTATAATAATTTTTGTTAGTAACTGAAACTTGCTACAGTTAAAAGTTTGTGCCATTTTAATTTTTTCTTTGTCTGTATCTAAAAAGCCATTTAGTATTTCCATAATTGTAACAATTAATGAAATTGCAAGCCCCATAGTTATAATAGCACCTTTACCTGCACCAACCCAAATTATTATAATTGGTCCTAATGCAACTTTTGGTAAGCTGTTGAGTACAACTAAAAATGGTTCTGCAACTTTACTGAAAAAGTTGGACCACCATAGAAGTATTGCTATAATTGTTCCAATTAGTACCCCTAAAGAAAAGCCGTATCAATGTTTCTTCACATGTTACCCATAGATGTGTTAATAGTTTATTTTCAGATAAGTTCATAAGTGTTTTTAAAATTTTGCTTGGCTGACTTGTTATAAAGCTATCTATAATTCCTTTGTTTGCACATATTTCCCATATTGCAATAAAAGCAATTACTATTCCTATTTGTGTTGCAAGTATTGAAAACTTTTTTAATTTGATTCGTTTTAAGTATTTTTGTCTATCTTTTGAGATATTTTTTTCATGCATTTACATCTAACTCCTTCCAAATGCTGTCAAAGTATTTACTGAATTTAGGACTTTCTCTTACGTTTAATGGATTTCTGTTTTCAATCTCAAAGTCTATACTATGAATTGTTTTTACAGTAGCTGGTCTTCCTGTTAATACTACTATTCTGTCTGACATGCTTATTGCTTCTGAAATATCATGTGTAACCATTAATGTTGTAACATGTTCATTTTTAATAATTCCATAAATGTCTTTTGTAACCATTAATCTTGTTTGATAGTCAATGGCTGAAAATGCTTCATCTAATAACAAAATTTTTGGTTTAATTGCCAAAGTTCTAATTAAAGCAACTCTTTGACGCATTCCTCCTGATAATTGTGATGGATATTTGTCTTTAAATTCATATAGATGGTATTTTTTCAAAAGTTCTTCCACATATTTTCTGTTTTCTGGCGTATTAATTTTTCTTATTTCTAAGCCAAATAGTACATTTTTGTATATGCTTCTCCATTCTAGTAAACTATCTCTTTGCAACATATAGCCTATTTTTGATGACAAACCAGAACTTTCTTCTCCATCTATGTAGAGCTTTCCTGAAGTTTTCTTTTCCAACCCTGCAATTATTGATAAAAGTGTTGATTTTCCACAACCACTAGGTCCTATTATACTTACATACTCTCCATTATTTATTGTAAAGTTTACATCTTTTAATGCCTCTATCTCACCATTTTTAGCTTGATATATCTTTGAAATATTTTCAATCTTTAGTAACTCTCTCACTTTAAAAATTCCCCCTACAAACTTATCTAGTTATATTATATTCTTGAGGGGAAATAAGGGTGAAAAAAAACGATACTTTTCGAAGTATCGTTTTTTAAAATTAACCTTGTGTGTAAGGTAATATAGCAATATGTCTTGCTCTTTTTACAGCTTGTGTTATTTCTCTTTGATGTTTTGCACAAGCACCTGTTGCTCTTCTTGGTAATATTTTACCTTTTTCATTTACAAATTTTTTCATTTGGTCATAGTTTTTGAAGTCTAATACTAATTCTTTATTTGCACACATGCTGCAAACTTTTTTTCTCATTTTTCTAAATTTTGGATTAAATTCTTCATCACTATTTCCGTTGAATCTTTTTTTCTTATTATTTTTGTTGTTTCCTTTTTTGTCTGCCATTTTATATTTCCCCCTTTCTAATAGTTAGAATGGTAAATCGTCATCTGATTGCACACTGAATTCTGAAGCATCAGAAACTGTACTTCCAAAAGTATTTTCAAATCCTTCTGCTCCTGAAGCAGCATTTTCTCTCTTAGAATCTGCAAAATATGCTTCTTCTGCGACTACCTCTGTTATATAATGCTTTGTTTTATTTTCATCTTCCCAATTTCTTGTTTGGATTCTTCCAATTACGCCTACTTGTTGTCCTTTTTTAAACCACTTACTACAAAACTCACCGGTTTTATTCCAAGCAACTACGTTTATAAAGTCAGCTTGTCGTTCTTCACCTGGTTTGCTAAATCTTCTATTTACTGCTAAAGGAAAACTTGCAACCAAAGTATTTGTATTAGTTGTATATCTAACCTCAGGATCTCTGGTTAAACGTCCCATTAGAATAACTTTGTTCATATATTATTCCTCCTCTTTAACAACTATAAACTTCATAACTTCATCTGTAATTCTATAGTTTCTTTCAAGTTCAGCTATTAATTCTGGTTTTGCTTCAAATTTTATTACAAAATAAAAACCTTCTTTTTGTTTTTTAATTTCGTAAGCTAATTTTCTTTTTCCCATTTCTTCTACAGATGTAACATTTCCGTCAGTATTAATTAAATCAGAGAATTTTTTTTCTAAATTTTTTATACTTTCTTCCTCTAAATTTGGATTAACAATGACAACACTTTCGTATTTATTCATCATTTCCACCTCCCTCTTGGTTTATAACCCATACCGCCTAAAAGTATGAGTAAGGTTAAAAGCAGTCAAAATAATAAGACTGCTCCTTGCAGCCTTATTATTTTACCATAAATTACTAGAAAAATCAAGCATTTTTATATTTTTATTTTTCTTATTATTAAAAAAATTTCATTATATCATTGTAGGTTACAAATATCGATAAACCTATAAGTAAAACAAATCCTGCCATTTGGATTTTTAGTTCTGTGGTTTGTTTTAGTGGTTTTTTGCGGATTGCTTCTATTAGGAGTAGAAAAATTTTTCCTCCGGTCTAGTGGTGGGAATGGTAGAAGGTTTGTTATACCTAGTGATACTGAGATTACTGACATCATGTAGATAAATTCTTTTAGGCCATTTGTTTCTACTACCATGTCTGATATTCCTACTACTCCAACTAGTTGGTCTGCTTTTACTTTTCCTGTGAATAGTTCTATTATGCCTTGAAGTGATGCTCCTAGGAAGTTTCCTGTAAATCGTATTCCATTTTTAAACCCAAGTATGCTTGATGCTATAATAACACATAATAAAAGTCCAAAAATAATGTTTACTGCTCCTCCTGCTACTAATATGCACATTTTCTGTATTATACTTTTTTTATTATAAGCTCTATTATCTTCAACTGGCTCATCTTCTCCAAGCATATTTACAAATCCACCCATTGGAATTGCTTTTAATTCATAAGAAGTTTCTTTTCCTTGTTTTTTCCATATTGTTGGTCCAAATCCTATTGCAAATTGCTTAATTTTTACGTTAAATAATTTTGCAACTAAAAAGTGCCCGTAATTCATGTATGAATATTAAAAATCCTAATAGAAATGCTATTTTGATAATACCTATAATCATTTCTTTCTCCTTTATATTAAGTTCAATAAGAAATATGCAAAAGGTGCAATAAACAATATACTATCAATTCTATCTAACATTCCTCCATGCCCTGGTATTAATTCTCCAAAGTCCTTAATTCCTGTGTATCTTTTTATACTAGATGCTGCTAAATCACCTATTTCGGATAAAATGCTTAATACCATTGCTATTGCGAGTATCGCTAGATATGATATTTCCATACTTCCTGTTTTATTTATAATATATGTATAAATTAAGGAAATAATAACTGTTCCAATTATTCCACCAATACTGCCTTCCATTGTTTTTTTAGGACTAATTGATGTTAATTTATGTTTTCCAAATCTTATTCCTGTAAAATATGCAAATGTATCTGTTCCCCATGCTGCTATTGCTAGATACCATATTAAAATTTTTCCATTTTCTAAAGAATAAATCAATGGTATGAACAAAATAAATCCAATAATATATATTATTCCAAAACCTGTTATAGCAATGTCTGCGTAATTTGTTTTCATTCCGTGTAACAACAACTTTTGTAAATAATATTACTATTGAAATAGGGAATATTAGTATTATTGCCTCTTTAGGAAGTATTCCTATAAACGCTAATAATATTGCCATAATGTTTCCTACCCATTTATCAACATTGTACTTTCCTTTGAAGCTATTAAAATATTCATTTATTGAAATCATTGCAATTATTGATATTGATATATTTACAACTGTTGTATTCCCTAGTATCAGTATTATAGCTAGAATTGTAACTAATATTAAACCAGATAAAATTCGTTTAATTTTCATTATTTTTTCACCTCATCTGGGCGTCCGCCAAATCTTCTATTTCTTTTTTGATATACTTTTATTGCTTCTATTAAATCTTCTCTACCAAACTCTGGCCAATGTTTATCTGGAAAATAAAATTCTGAATATGTAAGTTGCCATGGTAAGAAGTTACTTGTTCTTAATTCATGGCTTGTTCTTATCATTAAGTCTGGATCTGGCTGACCTGCTGTGTACAAATTGTTTGAAATAAGCAATTCATCTATGTCTTCAACACTTATTTCTCCGTCTTTAACTTTTTGAGCAATTACCTTTGTAGTGTGCACTAGTTCTGCTCTTCCCCCATAGTTAAAAGCTATATTTAATACTAAACCTGTATTATTTTTCGTTTTTTCAACTAATTTGTCTATTTTGGCTTGTATGTCTTTTGGTATGTTTTCTTTTTCTCCAATTACTCTTATTTTTATGTTTTTTAAGTCCATTTTTCTAAGCATTGAGTCTAGATTTGCTTTTAATATGAACATTAAAGCTGAAACCTCTTCTTGGGTTCTCTTCCAATTTTCAGTTGAAAAAGCATATACAGTTAAGTATTTTATTCCTATTTCATTACAGAAAATAGCAATATTTTCAAGATTCTTTGAACCTGCTTTATGCCCTTCCTTTGTTGTAAGATTTCTTTGTTTTGCCCAACGCCTATTTCCATCCATGATTATTGCAATATGTTTTGGTAAATTATTTTTATCAATTTCTTCCATACATTTCTCCTTCATCTGTACTATTTTATCATAAATTTTAGAAAATAGAAATGTTTTTTTAAAATATATTTTTCAAACTTATCTTTTCTCTCTGTTTTACATGCTCTACAAAAAATAAAGCTGTTTCTATTTCTTGGATTGCATCTTCTAAGCCACCTTCTTCAATATTAGATTTTGCTTTTGTTAATGACTGATGTATATTATCTAATTCTTGATGTACTACTATTTCTGCCCATGTTTTATTTATTTCTTCCCATTTTTCATCTATTTCATTTATTTGCTTTTTTATATTTTCTCTATTTTCTGTTTCTTTTGCAAGTATTGTTTTTTGTTTTAAATCTTGTAAATTATTTATTAATTCGTCTGCTGTTTTATTTAGGTGTGTTTGCATCATAATATCTCCACCTACTATTATTATAAATATTGCAGTTATAATGAACCAATCTCTCATGAGTTTTCCTTTCTATTTTATTTAATTTCTTTTTTCTGGCAAAAGATTTGTCCTTTACCATCATAAGTTACTATTAATGCTTCTTCTGGTTTTATTTTAAATTTTTCAACTTCTTTTTTTAGCCATCTTTCATCTCTACCAATGGCTTGAATGTTTTCGTGCATTACTTTTCCATCTATGATTAAATCATACGGAATACCTTCATAATCTGGTAAAATATGAAAATCTTCTGGAATTGTAGTTCTTTTCTCCGGTTTTTGAATTACACTTATCTGTCCGCTAGTCTCTAGTATTGCATATTCTACGTCACCTATTGAGAAAATATTGTTTTGTCTTAGTCTTTCTTGTAATTCATTTATTGTTATTTTTTCTTTTTTTAATGCTCCAACATCAATTTTTCCTCTATATATTAACATTCGTGGTTTTCCACATATTATTTTTCTTAGTGTTATGCTTTTTAAATTGATAAGTGATATTATTAATTGAAATAATAATAGTGCTAATATTGGTATAATTCCATTAAAAATTGGTATTCCTGTATCTGCCATTGGAACTGATGCTAAATCAGCTATCATTATTGCAATTACGAGTTCAAATGGCTGCATTTGGCTAATTTCTCGTTTTCCCATTAATCTCATAACTATTAACACAACCAAATAGATTATACTTACTCTTACAAAAGTATTTAACATTTATTTTCTCCTTGCTTTATGAAATATTAATATTTTTATAATATATAATTAAATTTTTTACAAAAATTTTGAAAATATACAATTTATTTGGTGAATAAATCTTAATTATTTGAAAATAATATATACGAAACCTAAAAATCAAAGCAAAATTAAATATATATATTTAAAGTTAGGAGGTTTTAATTAGATGTCAAATAGCGATCAAAATACTCAAGCTTCAAATGGCACAAGTACAGCTTGGCAAATTGTTGGTAGACTAATAACAGCAGCTATAGTTCTTGCAATTACAGCTTTCTTTACACCAGGTTTCAATATTTCAAATTTCTGGTCTTTAGCTATTGCTGCTATAGTTCTTACTATACTTGATTATTTAGTTTCTAAGTTTACTGGCATACAAGCTAGTCCTTTCGGCAAAGGATTTGTAGGGTTTGTTTTATCTGTAATAGTTTTATATGCAACCCAATACTTTGTTGCAGGATATAGTATTTCTTGGATGTCTGCAATTATTGGTGCTGTTATTTACGGTATTGTAGATTACTTCTTGCCTGGTGAGCAAAAAATGTAGCTAAAATAAAAAGATGAACTTTAAATCTTAAGTTCATCTTTTTATTTGTTACCATTCTAAATGTTTTTTCAGTCTTGTCCAAGATTAGTATTTAGTTCATATTAACTACATGAGTTTTTCTAGCTTCCATATAGTCTGATAATTTAATTGTTTGTTTTTCAACTTCTACTCTAAATTCTATTGTTCCAAGTTCATTTACTGCATACAATTTATCTAAGTGATCGCAAGGCAAATATGTTTCTCCATCTTTTAAATAAATTAGTCCATATTTTCCATTTTGTTTTACAACTATTGTTTGTCCTTTACCATCTAAATCAGGAACTATTAGCGTATATACAATTTTTTTATCTGGCTCTGCGTTATAGCCAATTTCATCATAAATAATATTTTTAGTAAGCATTGTTCCATCTTTCTTCATTATTCCATATTTACCATTATTTGAAACTTTGTAAAGCATATTCTCATAGTTCAATATTTTCAAATCGTCAAATTTTAGGGAAATTAATATAGTTCCATTTGTTGCAAGTATTCCATGTTGTCCGCTAGTATTTGAAACAATAAAATTACTATTATATTCATCAAAATAAATACTTAAATATTTTTCTCCAATAATTTCATCAAAGTTTGTATTTAAAACACTGTATATATTATCTTTGTTAGTTACTATTATCCAATCATAAGCTAATGCTTTTTGGTTGTTTTGTTCTGTTGATACTGAGTATCCAGAATCTTTTAATTTTTCTTGGTATATGCTAGCTAAGTATTCCATTGTATATAGTTTAATTTCATTCTTTTCTGTAGACTCACATTTCATACTCAGAGCTAAGTTTAAGTCTTGAAGTGCAATATATAGATTGTTATTATACATGAGTATATTGTTGTTTAATTTATAATATTGATAATCTAAATTTGTGCCTTCCTCGTATTTATATATTCTATTTGAATCCTGTTCAAAGCCTGTAATTAATGTATTATTTTTTACATAACATTTAGTTGTATCCATGCCATAATTGTTATACTCACTGTTATCAAATCCATAACCTAATAATTCAGCAAGTTTTCTTAATGCAATATACTG
>ENA-OPXM01001580-OPXM01001580.1-human-gut-metagenome-genome-assembly--contig:-NODE-1580-length-10382-cov-1.790936_pt1 | contig 10382 bp, 8 predicted proteins | sample MGYA00241707_ERZ502035 | MGnify/ENA primary metagenome ERZ502035 (study PRJEB25962, sample SAMEA2043051) | human gut metagenome | biome: human gut; feature: human-associated habitat; material: faeces... | reverse complement strand
AGGTCGAGGCTCATGAGAGCTTCCACAGTCTTCTGGTTGGGGTTGAGAATATCGATCAGTCTTTTGTGGGTCCTGCGCTCGAACTGCTCACGGGAATCCTTGTACTTGTGAACAGCTCTAAGAATAGTAACAACTTCCTTCTTTGTTGGAAGAGGTACCGGACCACTCACCTGTGCTCCTGTCTTCTTAGCAGTTTCGATGATTTTCTTAGCTGACTGATCAATCAACTGATGATCGTAAGCCTTCAGAGTAATTCTGATTACCTGATTTGCCATAAAAAAAGTCGCCTCCTTCGCACTTTATTGTTTAAGTACGACAAGCGGTGACTGTACACACTCCCACGCGTATCATATAGTCTCATTCATAATTCGACCCACGCGCGTCATTTCTGCGGATTGCAGATGATTTTGGTACAGTGACTTGTCGCCAGTTTCTTCGCCGGAGATTATCTCCAGCATTGACATTCGCTCCACGGAAAACCTGCTTTATTAAAGCAGCAACCTCACGCTTCACAGCTATCAATGTCACAGCAAGTATTAATATACACTACTCTCTATATAAAATCAACAGAAAAAATTGTATTTTTTTTAGTACAATGCAGAACAAATTTGACCGGAACATAAGTCCCGGTCAAAACAGTATTTTAATAAAATCCAAATCCAAGATACATAGAATTAATCTTCCACTTACCATCTTCATATTTATAATATATGTAAGCTGAATTATTGTTATTATTCTTGTCGTTAGCTTTATCACTTCCTGAGTACTGTATCTTGTATGTATATCCTAGTTTAATTGAAACTTTAATCACCGGGCATCCATCATCTGAATCCACTCTGAAAGATGTATCCGCGATAGAAGCTGTGAATTTGGAAATCTTCAAATTGGATACAGTTTTGTATTTGTCATTGTAGCTGTCGTAAATATTCTTATAAGCTGACTCTATGTTCTTCTTTTCTTCTTTACACACCCTGTCGGCTATAGCTGAATAATCTTTCTTTGCCTGTACAGCGTTAATTATTGCATCCACATCTGTTCTTGCCTGTGTCTTAAGTTCTTCAAGCTTCGAATTAACATATTTTGCATTGTATGTTCCAACAGTAAATGTATCTTCATCATGTGCTGCATAAAGCTGTGTTGTGTAGTCCTCTATAAATTCTCCAGTTACCTTAATATTATTCTTTCCATTGAACAGATATGGTATAACATATTCATCAGAAGAGCCGTTTCCATTCTTAGATGCATCCGACTTATATCCATCGCCAACAATAACATCATTAATATATAACGTAAGTCCCTTTGGAACCTTTATTGTAACATCCTTTACTACAAGATTCTCAGCGCTGACTTTATACTTCTTAAAGAAAAGCATATAGTGCTTATTGGCTACTGTTAGATACACATCATTATACTGCATTCCCGAATCTGTTATATATCCGACCTTAACAGCCTTGTTACCAGGCATCTTGCTATATGTTGAGACAATGTCATCTGCTGCCATCTTTTCAACTTTCTCACCAGTCGCATCTGCATGAACATTAATAAATGCTTCCTTTGTAAGGAACTCCCCATCAGGTAGATTAATAAGACTATACGCATCATTCCATTCGCACTCTGCAACCGCCTTAACATACTGCTTGGCAGTTTTCTTATAATCTGTCACATTCTTTCCCACACATACAAATATAATTATGGCAGCTATCACAGCAACTCCCGCAACTACAATTGCAATTATACCCTTAGGGAATCTGGCAGGCTTATTATTGGCAGGCTGCTGACCAGAATTCTGACCTGTAAACTGTGTAGGCTGTACAGGCTGTTGACCAAAAGCCTGCTGTGGCTGAACTGGAACACTTTGCTGTACTGGTGTTACTTCCGGCTCTGCTGTAACACTCTCCTGTACCGGTGTTTCCTCCGGCTCTGCTGGCACATTCTCCTGTACCGGTGTTACCTCTGGCTCTTCTTCCACACTTTCCTGCACCGGTGTCTCCTGAGGCACATCTATCACTAGGCGTGTTCCACAGTTTCCACAGAATAGTGCATCGTCCTCGTTCTTTGTTCCGCAATTTGGACAAAACATAATTTTTCCTCCCTCATATGATTAATATAGTAAATCATATATCATCATACCATGAATATATGATTTGCTCAACCAAATAATCTGTTCTGCTGTCACTTGTTTTGTTAATATTTACTACTGTTTCTGTTTCTCTATTTTTTCTGCAAGATCATTAAGATATTCCCATCGCTCCATCTTTTCTTCAAGCCGTCTCTCCACTTCTTCCTTTTCCTTAGTAAGTTCTGCAAGCTTAGAATAAGAAGTTGCATTCTTTGCAATCTCGTCATCAAGTTCTGAAACCCTATTTTCAAGCTCCTCTATATCATCATCTATAGTCTCATATTCCTTCTGTTCCATATATGTGAACTTAATCTTATCCTCATGGCTGTTATATGCTTTCTTCACCTGACCTGCTGCCTTTGATTTAGATGTATCAGATGTTCCATTTGATGCCACATTATATATAGAAGAAACACATTTATCCCTGTAGTCCGTATAACCACCTTCATACTGTGTAAGGTGGCCTCCTGCCTCAAATGCAAATATCCTGTCAACAACTCTGTCAAGGAAATATCTGTCATGTGAAACAGTGATTACAATACCCGCAAATCCATCAAGATACTCCTCAAGTATCTCAAGAGTTTCAATGTCAAGGTCGTTGGTAGGCTCATCGAGAATAAGTACATTTGGTGCACTCATAAGAACACTTAACAGATAAAGTCTCCTCTTCTCACCACCTGACAGCTTGCTTATAGGCGTCCACTGCTGCTTCGGTGTAAAAAGAAACTTCTCACACATCTGTGACGCTGTTGCCTTTCCATCTGCCGTCGTAACATATTCACCTATGCTTCTTACGAACTCTAGCACAGTAAGGCTGTCGTCAAGTGGTTCGTTCTCCTGCATGAAATATCCGATTCTTACAGTCTCTCCAACCTCAACACTGCCGCTGTCCGGTTCAAGCTGGCCTGCTATAATCTTCATAAGCGTAGACTTGCCGCATCCGTTATCACCGACAATACCTATTCTGTCATCTCTTAGAAAAATGTAGGTAAAATCGTCAATTATTGTCCTCTCTCCAAAACTTTTGCAAATGTTGTGGAGTTCAACAGTCTTTCTTCCAAGCCTGCTGCTGACTGAATTCATATCCATCAGCTGCTTGTCAAATCTTGCTCTCGCCTGCTTTGAAGCCTCCTTCATATCCTCAAATCTGTCAATTCGTGCCTGCTGCTTGGTAGAACGAGCCTGGCATCCTCTTCTTATCCACGCGAGTTCCTTCCTTAATATATTCTGTCTCTTAGCCTCAGTTGCCCTCTCCATCTCCTCACGCTGGGTCTTCAGTTCAAGAAAGCCTGAATAATTCGTATCATAGCTATAAAGGGAAGCTTTATCAAGCTCTACAATCCTGTTAGTTACATTATCAAGGAAATACCTGTCATGAGTAACCATGATAAGTTCTCCCTTGAAATTCTTAATAAACTGTTCCAGCCAGAGTACCATGTCATTATCAAGATGGTTCGTAGGTTCATCAAGAATAAGAAGTCTTGCCGGCTCAACTAAAGTTCTCGCAAGTGCCGCTCTCTTTTTCTGACCACCTGATAAAATATTCATCATTGCGCCATGATTTGTTATTCCAAGCTTGTTAAGAATCTCTTTTGCTTTTGGCTGGCTGTCCGCATGCTTTCCACGCATAACATATTCCAGTACATTTTCATTCTCATAATACAGAGGTGTCTGTGCAAGATACGCAAGCTCAATCCCCCTGCCCTTGACAACCTGTCCCTCATCCGGTTCTTCAACACCTGCAATAATCTTTAAAAGTGTAGACTTACCAGTTCCATTCACACCTATAAGTCCAATCTTATCGCCACTGTTAATTCCCAGACTTATATTATTAAAAAGTTCCTTTTCTCCGTAGGTCTTGCTGACCTTTTCTACATTTAATATATTCACTATTATCTCCGTTATATAAATTATTTGTCATCGCCTGAAAGATTATAGAAATTCTTAAGCTTCTGTGCAAGCTCCGGATCTTTCTTCTTCAGATGTTCATAATGCTTCCTCTTCTGCTCCATCATATGCTCATATGCATACGGATTGTGAAGCTTTAATCTGTCAAGCATTTCCTTTCTGTGTTCTTTAAGCATCTGGATTGCGTCAGGATTAATCTGTGCCAGTTTCTTCTCAACAACCACACGGCGCTCATCAATTCTTTTCTCAATATCATCAATATCAAGATTAGGATATTTTTTATCGTCAAACAAATGCATTTCAAGCCGCTCAAGCAGGTCATTCTCATCAAAGAGTCCGATTCTTCCCCATGCAGCATGCTTTTCAGCATCAACAATAACATTCTTCTCATCTTTCTTGACACTGCCAATCTCATCAGCCATTTCTGCTGCCATCTTCTCAAGCCATTCGTCTGCATCTGCACCAAAAGCCCACTCAATTTCTGCAAGTCTTTCGTTGTCCTCATGTACCTCGCCAGAAACAACCTGCTCTTCTTCCCCGTCCTCGACAGGATATGGTCTGTCCAGCCCTGCATCTCTTAGAGCAAGCGGAATCGTTCTTCTAACAACACCTTTTTCAACTAGCTCACCTGCACCAAGCTCTCTTAGCTGGTCATTAAGTGTGTGTTCATGCTCTGTAATATAGAATCTGATTTCTTTCTTTTCAAGTGCCTTATATAAAGACATAAGCCTGTCAACTGCCGTCACATCAATAGAACCCACACCTCCGGCGTCTACAATTACCCATTTAGTATTATCATCAAAATTCTTTTCTATATCATCAACAAATGTATTAATATTTGCAAAGAAAAGCGCACCGTTAAATCTGTATATAACCGCACCTTTTATCTTCTTTACATTACGGTATCTGTTAAGACTGTAGAACCCTTCCTGTCCCGTTATAACTCCGAGAAATGCTCTTGGTGGTTCAACCGCTTTGACAATAACAGCTATGAATGAAAGAATAACACCGATTACAACTCCGTATATCGTTCCGAATAACAGAACGCCTAAAAATGCTCCTACAAATATTGCAAACTCCGTATGGTCTGTTTTCCATAATTTAACTGCAAGCCCGAATTCAGTAATTCCTATCAGTGCTGCAACAACAATTCCTGTAAGTATTGGTACAGGAAGATACTCAAGCACCGGTGTTCCAAAAAGCACTATAAGAAGCATTGTCAGAGAAGCTGTTATTGACATAACCTGTGATTTACAACCAAACTGGTCTGCAATTCCTGTTCTTGACACACTTCCATTCAAAGGGCATCCGCCAATTACAGCAGAAGCCGCATTTGCAGCAGCATAAGACAGAATTTCTCTGTTATTGCTTACTTTATAGCCATATTTGTTGGCATAATTATTAGTTGCAAGCAATGTCTGCGCCATGACAACACCTGCCACTGAAAGTCCAAGAAGTATTATATCTGACGGATTCTTAAACACAACTGACATATCAGGAAGTGAGAATCCCGGCAGCCCCTTATCAACATGTGGAAGAAGCTTAACACCGAATCTGTCAATATGAAAAATTGCAGTTGCAAGTGCACCAAGTACCATAAGAAGTACTGACATCGGAAACTTTGGAATGAACTTCTTCGCAACAAGAATAATCACAACTGTTCCGACTCCAAGCATTGCTGACAACAGATTAAACGACTTCATCTCCCCAGCTATATGTATAAGAAGCTTTATTGCCTCTCCTGTTCCCGCATTACCGCCAAACAGCTTCGCTGTCTGCATAAGAATTATTGTCACACCAATACCGCTTATGAATCCACCCATTACAGGTGTCGATATGTAATTGACAATACGCCCTGCTTTGATAAAGAAGCAGCCACAATGCTGCAACTAAAGTTATCGACGGAACTACTGCCTTCGCCTCCTCAGAGCCTGACACTATCCCAAGCGTTGCAAGTGTTCCACCGACAAGTGCCGCCGGAGTTGCATCCACTCCGAACACAAACTGTGGCGAAGATGTCACCAGTCCATATATAAGCACTGGCAGAATAGAGCAGTACAGACCATACACCGCTGGCAGTCCCGCAATCTGTGCATATCCCATTGATATAGGAATTGACACAAGAGCAACAATTATTCCCGATACAATATCTTTCCGTATATTCTTTAAACTAACATTTTTCAATATGCAACGCCCCTTAATCAGATTTCGATAGAAATATATTAACATAAAACATGCCTGTTCAAAACATTTTTGCACGATTGCAGTTATTAATATTTTCGTATATAATTATTTAATAACAAATGCGGTACCAAACTGCAACACATTTTTATATAGAAAAGGATACTTAATTATGTTTATAGCTGACAACTGGAAAGATTATGAAGTAATAGATACCTCTAAGGGCGAAAAACTTGAACGCTGGGGCAAGTATATTCTTGTACGCCCGGACCCACAGGTAATATGGGACACTCCTAAGAAAGAGCGTGGCTGGAAGAATATGAACGGTCATTACCACAGAAGTTCCAAGGGCGGCGGAGAATGGGAGTTCTTTGACCTTCCACAGCAGTGGCAGATTCACTACAACAGTCCTTCATTTGAACAGGAGCTGACATTCAACTTAAAGCCATTCAGCTTCAAGCACACAGGAATATTCCCTGAGCAGGCTGCTAACTGGGACTGGTTTGGAAAGATAATCTCTGATGCCAAGAAAAAGCGTGGCAGCGAACCTATAAAGGTTCTTAACCTGTTTGCTTATACTGGTGGAGCAACACTTGCATGTGCAGCCGCAGGTGCTAATGTTACGCATGTAGATGCTTCTAAGGGTATAGTCGCATGGGCTAAAGAAAACGCACAGTCTTCAGGACTTATTGACAAGCCTATACGCTGGATAGTTGATGACTGTGTAAAGTTTGTAGAAAGAGAGATAAGAAGAGGCAACCATTACGACGCAATCATCATGGATCCACCTTCATATGGACGTGGTCCTAAAGGAGAAATCTGGAAAATAGAAGAAGCCATACACCCGCTTGTTAAGCTTTGTGCACAGCTTCTTTCTGATGAACCATTATTTTTCCTTATTAATTCATACACTACAGGTCTTCAGCCAGCCGTTCTTACTTATATGTTAAGCACAGAACTTAAGAGCTTTGGCGGACACTGTGATTCACAGGAAGTAGGTCTTCCTGTTTCAAGTAACGGACTTGTACTTCCATGTGGTGCTTCTGGCCGCTGGATGAAATAATTAATACACAACTCCATCGAGTGACGGCGATTCTTCGCCGTCATTCACAATCCTGATAACAAGATGATTAGGCAGACATGTGATTGGCATTAAAGGCTCAGATATATATCCCATATTCACACACAGCTTATCCGGACAGCTTGCATCAGCAATCTTAATCTTTCCATTCTCGACAAGAATATCATTATACTCTCCATCCCCGTATTCAATCCTGAACGTGTACGGATTCTTAACATCATCTAACGAAACAGTTCTTAACAATTCGTTATCTCTGTATATATAAGCGGTCTTACTACCGTCATTCTTTCCTGATTTCATATATATAATAGAAGCCACACTTGCCCCGACAAGCAGAACAATCACGGCCACCACTGCAACAACTCTTTTTTTCACAATCTCCTCCATCTGCTACATAGTATATTTTTTAGGAATATATCTGTCTGCAAAGAAGCACACAAGGCCCGTAAACAGACCTGTTATAACACCGCTTATCACAAGGAACGGCATGTACGCAAATATACCTGACAATCTGAGTATGAAAAATGCAGCAAGAATCTGACCTGCATTGTGCGACACCGCGCCAAGTATACCTGTAAGGAATATATACTGTCCCCTAAGCAATTTATTAACAGCTGCCATCACAATAAGACATAAAAATCCACCACTTACACTATATATAAATGATACTGCCTGCCCTGTAAATATTGTAGCCAGTATAATTCTCATAGCCAGCACAATAGCTGCATCACTGAATTTATACCTTTTTAATACAAAAAGTGTGACTATATTGGCAAGTCCTAATTTAACTCCTGGTATTGGAACAAGCGTAGGTATCGCTGATTCCACAACAAATATTGTCAGTGCAATTGTTGTAAGTAATGCCAGCGTTGTAAGTCTCTTAACATCAAAAGTTTTCTTCATGTCTGCCTCCGCATAAATATTACCTATGCATTTTAACAGACATTTCATATTAAGACAATAATTCGTTAAATTAATTCAAATTCATGCAAAATCAGTTTGACAGTTCTCAAAAATATAGTATAATCATTTGGCTTTATAAATATACGAAAGTGAGGAAATCCTATGGTAAAAGACATGACAAATGGTTCGCCTTCCAAGCATATTCTTGGATTCGCAGTTCCAATGCTGTTCGGAATGCTGTTTCAGCAGTTCTACAACCTTGTTGACACAATAATCGTTGGTAAAACTCTCGGTGTTGAAGCTCTTGCCGGAGTTGGAGCAACAGGTTCTATCAACTTCATGATAATCGGTTTCTGTATGGGAGTCTGTAACGGATTCGTGATTCCGGTTGCCCAGTGCTTTGGTGCAAAGAAGCCTTCAGACCTTAGAAAATATGTATTTAACGGATATATCTGCAGTGTTGTGTTTTCCATAGTGCTTACACTTGCATCCGTAATATTCTGCCGTAGGATACTTATCGTTATGAATACACCTGCAGATATTATTGACCATGCCTATAATTACATAGTAGTTATATTCATCGGAATCCCAACTGTGTTCCTGTACAACATGGTATCCGGCGTTATCCGCTCGCTTGGCGATAGTAAGACACCTGTAGTTTTCCTTGTGCTTTCTTCAATAATAAATGTTGTACTTGATTTCTTTCTTATTCTTGTATGTAAGATGGGGGTTGCCGGAGCTGGCTGGGCGACCGTAACATCACAGTTAATTTCAGGACTTACCTGCCTTATATATATGTATAAGAAATATGACATCTTAAAAGGTGACAAATCAGAAAGAGTACTTGATAGAAGATTCATCACCAACCTGTGCATGAATGGTGTTCCTATGGGACTCCAGTATTCAATAACAGCCATCGGAAGTACAATCCTTCAGGCTGCTGTTAATACACTTGGTTCAACATATGTAGCTGCAATGACTGCCGGTTCTAAGATGTTTAACTTCACATGCTGTCCATTTGATGCACTCGGCTCAACTATGGCAACCTATGCCGGACAGAATGTAGGTGCTGCCAAGATTAAAAGACTCGGTCAGGGTGTCCGTTCTGCAATGATAATCGGTTCAATATACAGTGTTCTTTCACTTGTTGCACTGTATTTCACTACAGATTATATTGCATTATTATTCGTTAATGCATCAGAAACAACAATTATTGCTCTTACAAGACAGTTCATTCTTGCATCTGCATGCTTCTACATTCCGCTTACAGGTGTTAACGTAGTCCGATTCTGCATACAGGGTATGGGCTTCTCAGTATTTGCAATATCAGCTGGTATCTTAGAGATGATTGGCCGTGCATTTGCAGCCATCATACTTATTCCAAGCATTGGATTCATGGGTGCATGCCTCGCCTCACCAATTGCATGGATTGCTGCTGACGCATTTTTGTTCCCTGCATTCATACATTGTGCCAAGAAGCTTAATGCAAGGCACAATATTAAATCAAACTAATAACATGACTAAAGGGAGGACAATATTGTCCTCCCTTAATTATTCTATAATATAGACAGCCTGGCTGTGCATCGCTTCATATCTTGATTGAAATGTCTCAAGATTCCTTGTTACATTACCTTCCATAGGATCCATTATATAAACAATATTCTTGTTAAGATCATATCCTGTAATTACAACACAATGTTCTGGAGACATCCATGTGTATTCTTTCCCATTAAATACAAATGTCTTGGATTCATATGGCTGTCTCATATCTATTGTATTCCATATTACTATCGGGTCACCCTGGGCAACCATACCAAGAATCTCTTTAAAATCTGTTCCGCTGATATTCTTTGCAACTGCTGACATATTATTAACTTTAAAATATTTATTAGCTGCATTAACAATTGGCTGTGACATGCATCCATAACTTGTGTTATCCCTTGGATTACCAAGAAACATTTCGTAGAAGCTGCCATTGCCTTTCTTAAGATATTCATCTGCCATAGTTGTTTTATCAACATTACAGCCATAATAATTTAGTACGGAGGTTAACGATGTAATCTCGCATCCTGTTGGCAGCTCTGGATTCTGATTAAGCGATTCATAGCATTCTATTCTGTATACATCTGGTAAATCATTTACAGTCTCTTCACTTACAGAAAGCTGTTCCTCCGTCACATTACCATCGCT
>ENA-OPXM01001573-OPXM01001573.1-human-gut-metagenome-genome-assembly--contig:-NODE-1573-length-10400-cov-1.821943_pt1 | contig 10400 bp, 10 predicted proteins | sample MGYA00241707_ERZ502035 | MGnify/ENA primary metagenome ERZ502035 (study PRJEB25962, sample SAMEA2043051) | human gut metagenome | biome: human gut; feature: human-associated habitat; material: faeces... | reverse complement strand
TTAGGCTACAGGGATGTAGTACATTTCCCTCTCATGCGCAAGCGCATTTGTAAAATAACCTTACTTTTGCAATTGTGCTTAATTTGTTATGTGAATTACTTTGTTTCACCAGAAGAGCTATGTGGCAAGGGCGATGGGAGCTGTAAAAGCTTTCTCTGAGCCACCTTGTCAAGTTCTTCTTTGCTAAGACTCGTAACTATAATGGTCGGATTTACTGAGACCATTTTAGCCGAGAGAATCTGTTTGATATCGATTACATTCATTTGTTGAAGAGACTTCAAAAAAGAGACAACTGTCGGACGAGTCCATTTCCAGTCTTTGCAAAGTTGAGAAATGTAGTTGCGTTTCAGTTCTCCTTTTTCAAGACCATCAATATGCCGGGATAGCAAATATCTAAAAGCCTTGATTCTCGAAAAACGCTTTGGACTCACTATTACGTAATCATTGCCCAAAAAGTCCATTACCTCAAAAGGAATATGTATTGAGTATTTCTTTTCGATTGGAAGCCTAGTTTCGATAACGTTGCTTTGAGCATTTTTTGCATTAATGATGTCTCTGAATCTTGTTTTATTTTGGTGTTCCATAAAATGACTAAATATTTACATATTAAAATAATAATAAATAAATGTAACATGAACATATCACGTTGCATTTCGATAAATCTCGTTCCATTCTCGAAACTCTCTTACAACGTGTCTGAGAGATTCTTTAGAACCACCCTGTCCATGTCCTACGAACTTTGGAAAAATAGCTCCTGCGCCCAATGCATTCGGAACCAATCAGGAACCTTCCATCTATCAGGATGAGAGTAACAGAAACAGCTGCCGATAATGAAAATATAATCTTCTTCTGATTCAAACAAGTAAGAACATTCTCAGCTATACGATAGTTGAAAAGCAGAAAGGTACATAACAGATTTACCATTATCAAATTGTAAGGAGTTTGCGATGGGAGAAAAAGTAGATTTTTCTCCCACGCATTCCAAAGACAACTGCCCATTCCGGCTTTATCCATTTTCAAGAATGAAGAAGCTTCTCCAATCAAATGATTTGCTCTAACTGCAGAGAGGGTTGTTTCGTAATCAACATACTGAACAGCCAAAAGAACCATCACTAAAATAAGTGTAAAAAGTTTTCTTGCGCTGATGCTAGTTTTCATCTTTTCGTAGTACCACGAAAGAAAGGATACTACTTTCTTCCCGACAGAATCATATAAACCAACACATACCTTCAAGGTGGTCTTATAAATTGGTCCATCGACATTTTCATTTTTCCCTTCAAGGCAACAAGCTCCTTCTTGCAGCCTTCTACAACATCTACCGATGTTTGAAACTTCGGATGGCTATTGCGTCTGACCAGGAGAGATGCTATAGCCATCATACCCAATAAATGATTTTTTATCTTCATATTATTTCTAATTAATTATAAACCGCTGCAAAAGTATAAAATTTTGAAATAAAAATGTATCACGATTCGATATACCTTTGAAATTAACATTTGCAAAACACGGATAAGATACATATATTACTAATAATAAGGCAGTTAACAAATATACAGATAAAAAACTGCGCCCTCAATCGTCGGATCCGATCGAGGGCGCAGGTTGAGGTCGAGGACTTGGAGAAAACCAATCTGAGTGTCGGCATCGACTTGGGCTTGAAGGCTGTGCAATAATGGCGTCCATCGGTAGGAGTGAAATCTGTCTCCTTGATTTCTCCATTTATGCTGACATCAAATCTTGCATCTTTAGATGAAGCTTCTCCATTGCTTCTGGCAAGAAGATTAGGCAACTGGGTTGCTGGCTTAGTAACATCAGCCATCAACAATTCCACTTGATATTCGCCTTTTGGTGCATCTATCTTATATTCCAAGTCGCCTTTACGCCAATCTGATAAATAGGTCTATCAATCGTATTCTGTATCTCAGATGTGGTACTTTTGTTTTCTCCTCCTATATATCCCCATGAGCCTGCCTTATAGGCTTGGTCTGGCAGTGGATTGTACCAGATATTCATCACATCTTCTGTATTACCATCTTTCCTGCCAGCATCGCCAGTGAGCTTCTCACCAAAACCTTTTGCTTCTAACGTTGAACTTCCGAAAGGCAATACTACATCAAAGACTGCAAGGCAATTTTCTACATTCTTCTTTCCACAGCTCTTGTCATTGACGAAAAGTTCCACTTCCGGCTCCCCACTCCGAGATGATCATCGGCTTCCTATGATAGTTCTTGTACTGGTCTTCGCACCAGCGGTCGAAACCATTCAACTCTCCCTCGTACAAGCCATGATAAAGATTCCAACCTACCACATCTACGAGGTTCAAGCCTATTTCGTTATAAACATTGTCATATTGAAAGCCATCACACTCTTTCGCGTAGCATCTTCTTTCTTCAGAACCTTTTCCAACCGCTCAGCAAGTGCTAATGTACGCTCCTTGAAAGCTGGCCATTCTTTCGTGCAGGTCATGGAGTGCAGAGCAGTATTTCATTCATGTAGCCCCAGTTGATAATACTCGGATGGTTAAAGTGTTGCCGGATCATTTCCCGCAGATTACGCTCGCAATTATCTGCATAGCCTGGAGTGTCGGGCACAAGATCTATTATAGGAATTTCCTCCCAAGCCAACAAACCAAGCTCATCACAGGTATCCAGGAGAGCATCATCTTGTGGATAATGGGAGATACGGATATAATTGCTGCCCATTTCCTTCAACAGACGGATGTCGCGACGGTGCGGGGCTACACCTACAGGTGCCTGATCCTGATGACGGTTGAAACCACGCAACTTGTAAGACTTCCCATTCAAACAGAATCCCTTCTCGCCATCGAATGAAAACCAGCGGAATCCTACCTTATGGGATTTCTCGTCAATGGCTTTTCTTGTTTTTGTGTCGACAAGCGAAGTTACCACCTTATATAATATAAGTGTCTCCGGAGTCCAAAGCTCAGGATTACTGATGAGCTTAGACTGTAATTCCATGCGCCTGGTTTCGCCGGCTTTCAGAGTCACTTTTTTCTTGAAAGTTTGCAAGAGTTTTCCATCAGGCGCAAACAGTTCATTCCTGACCTCAAAAGTTGATGGTTCTGGCTTCACGTTGGGCCATGACTGGTATAACCATCATAGAACTTGTGAATGCGGTGAGAAATTACCTTTTAAACAAACAATTATCCAATGTACTAAAAGTCAAAATGTACTCGGTCGCCCATTGCTCATAGTCTCGGTCCCCGTTCCTCATCACGTCAGTCTCTTACTAAAATGTTTCTAATTTGAAAGCAGTTCAATGACAAAATAATAACCTAAAAAAGAAACTTACTTGTCGTTTTTCCGGCAATTAGTCAATTCTACAATTAGGCAATTAAGAATTTGATTCTCTATAAGGATAAAACCACATTTCTGTTTACCTAAAATCATAAAACTACGCATAAACCACAAAGTTGTTTACCAAAAATCACTGCATTTTGTAACACAAACCACATTTTTGTTTACCTAAACCACTATTCTGTTTACCAGAAACCACAAAACTGTTTACCTATCCTAGTAAAAAGCAGTTGCTCCTTTTTAGGTAAATTGAAATGTGGTTTTTACCTAGTAAAATTCATGAGAAAAACAGGTAAACAGAAATGTGGTTTATGATAAAAATCGATGAATGTTCTGCCAGGTAAACAGTTTTGTGGTTTTTAATTTCTTATTCAGTTGCTACTAAAGAAAAAATCAAAAAGTCTAGACAACTCCTTTAGGCGTTTTACATAACATACTAATATACTGATAGTTATACACATATTCAAATTGTATTCAGGTGCCTGATTTCAAATAGAATAAGATAAAAAACAGTATCTTATCAAGATAAAAACCACAAAACTGTTTACCTGAAACCACTATTTTGTTTACCAAAAACCACAAAACTGTTTACCTAAGAATAAAAGACTGATATAAAAATGATATAACTTATTACATATCAAATTATAACATGGGATTTGGTAAATAATTAATATAACCTCAAAATGGAATGAATTATATACATGACATTTCAGGTAAACAGTTTTGTGGTTATGATGATAAGCCATTCTTAAAAGTAGGTAAACAGAAATGTGGTTTTATATATCAAAAAGAGGAAGTACGGTACTCCCCTACTTCCTCTTCTGCTTTCTTGTTCTGCTCAGCCTCTATAGAATACAGGCATGAATGAACCGACACAGTCAAAAAATTCTTGTGCCAGCCTTTCAAGACCCGATGTTTTCAAAGCAGCAAAATCATCATCACTAGCAGCAATACAGAATCTGTCATTCTTGATTCCTATGAATTTGCATCTGCCCAACAGGGCTTGCTGACTGGTATCCTGTACCATCGAAATAAACTGATTCCATTGCTCAAAACCTTGAGTCGTGTCTACTTCTATCTTCTTGTCAGGATTCTGATATACATGCGCAAAAAGATCTCCCTGCTGCGTGGCATCATCAGATGTTTTCTTTCCCCTATTACGGTTTATTTTTTCATTCAGACGACGAGCAATATCTGCATCTTTATCTCCGATATGATTGATACCTACATCCGTCCGCTTGATATGGAAGATAACATATTCAGGATCTCCCTTATGCTTTCCGTTCCGATAAATAAAGTCTTCTTCAGAAAATTCATCAAATACGATATCTGTCTCACTGCGACTAGCCATTCTGTTGAGATCTTCCCTTACCACATCGAGTACCTGTTTTCTGAATTGCGAGAATTTAGGATATTTATTCATCACAGGCTCCCCCTTGTCGTCAAGCAGAATATTGCCATGTTCATCAAGTTCTACCAGACCCAAATACTGTTTCATCGGCAAAAACTCAACCTTAACATCCAAGCTCTTGTCTAGTCCCATCTGACGAAGCAGATATATATAGAGTCGAGGTGTATTCACCTTCTTGGAATATTTAGCAATCATGGAGATATGATGAATATATCCCTGACGCATGTCAAAAAGGCTCATAGTGAGTTTTGGATCTATCTCAAGTATTACTTCACCCTTGATGCGTTCTACTTTCTCACCATCGCTCTTTGTATAGCCTTTCTGCGTTGTCGGAATCTCGATGTTTGAAAATACGTGCTGTATCTTCTCTGTCTTGCTATCCGTCTTTACACGCACCGACAGGTTGAGGATATCGTTCTTCAGCGTATCACGCAGATTCTTATAATTATGAAACTCCGTTGATACCTGAAAATCCTTGATGTCTATTTTGATGGGCGGAATCTCCATAACAGCATGCTCTATTCCTTTCTCGAAAAGATAGTCGGAGCGTGCATCTCCAAGCACTCTCTTCTCGGTAAAATACTCTTCAACATACTTCTGCAGATGGGTACTTGCAACCATCAATATGTTTTGTTGCAATAATGTATATTGCTTATCCAATTTTGTCAGCGAAAAAGGTGTGTTAATCCACACCAGATTCTTGTTTCCTTTTGGTTCACTCATATAAAAACCACATTTCTGTTTACCATAAACCACAAAGTTGTTTACCTAAAACCACTTTTTTATTTACTTAAAACCACATAAATATTTACCCGAAACCACCAAGCTATTTACCATAAACCATATTCCTATTTACCTAAAACCACTTTTCTATTTACCATTTCAAACATAACTCATTATTAATCAAGATATTATACTCTCTGTAATAAATAAGAGATATATAATTTATTATAAAGAATAATCTATAATTATCATTCTTTTGGTAAACAAAAATGTGGTTTTTGTAGGAACTTATACCTTATTTTTAAGCTTAGCGCTTTTTTAGGTAAACAGTTTTGTGGTTTTCACCCTTTTAATAACTACTTTTTGTTTGCTTACTTTTTCAAGTAATCCATCAGGATATTGTAGAGCAGGTTTTCCTGTGGGATATCATCTGAGAGGCATTTCATCTTCAGGAGAAGGAGTTCTTCCTTGTTAAGATATGTAGCCACACTCGTTCTAGTGCGTCTTTCCTCTGCAGTCCAGTAACTTTTTCTCTTGCGACCACCTTTAGATATATTTTTATCCTCTTCGCTTTTTGCCATTTCTGTGTTTAATAAACTTGGTCGGTCGTTCATACCCATATTTTCAAGAGACTCACCAATTTCTTCTAAATTTCTTTTTGCTACAGCCATAATTCTTATATTTTATAAGTTTATCTTCTTTTGTTTTATTATTACATGTTTCAACCTACCCTACCAAGATTAGATTTTGATGTTGAACATGCGCTTGATAGCAATTTCGTAATCGATACCTGTACTTGAGTAAGGTGCATATTCGAATATGCTTTGTCCGTGTGCCTGAGCTTCCAGGAACTTTACAGAGCGTCGGATACGGCAAGGCAGAATTAAGTCACCATGTTTTTCGCCTAAAAGTTTGCTCAACTGCTTGGTAATCTTGGTTCGTTCATCTACCATAACTGGCAGGAGTCCAAGTAATTCCAAATTATCGTTCATGTGGAACTCCTTTACTTCATCCATTACGCTGAGTACTTCACTTACTCCCTTGACAGATAATGCTTCCATCTGTACAGGAATCAAAATCTTGCTCGCTGCAACCAAAGCATTATAAGTGTTCTTGGAAAGTGCTGGAGGACAGTCGATGAAAATGTAGTCGAAATCATCAAATACGTTTTTCAGTCCTTCTCCTGTCATGTCATGGCAATCGTTGTCTTGCAAGCATCCCAGTAATACCGTGTAGCTCTTCATCTGTTCTCTCAGTGAAGGGCCTCCTGGAAGGTGTTGTTCTATATTTTCCATCTGAGCAGATCCAGGAACTGCATATACTCCATTTTTACATTTGTAGACTGGCACACCACTCTGTTTGCACATGGCGTTGTATATGTTATCATATTCGTTATCTCTCACTCCGAAAAGCGAAGAGAGGTTGCATTGTGGGTCTAAGTCTATTACCAGAACCCTGAGATTGTGATTCAACCGGACTATGCCAGAAGCCAGAGACTGCACAGTAGCCGTCTTGCCTACTCCACCCTTGTTGTTCACTACTGCAACAATTTCCTGTAGTTCATGTTTCATATTTCTTTTTTCCTTATTTCACGTTATTGTTTAATACAATTTACATATATTAGAATTGCTGGCAATTAGAATAAACGAATTGACTTATATTCTTTCGTTCGGAAAGACTAAAAGTCTTATTTCTGGATTATCTAATGTTCTTTAGTTCTAATATTGGTTGCAAAAATAGCCAAAATAGTTGATATAAAAGAATTTATCTTCCTATTTCTTTGTAAATATCCTTTTTTTTATACTTTTCTAACAATCTTCATGAAGAATAAGCATCACTTCGAATATGCTACTAAACGAAAATATGAATATCCTAATAGACGGACAAATTAATTAAACTTATATATGAATATTCTATTAAACATATATTTGTATAGACTAGTATACTGATAAATGATTATACTAACATATGAATAAACCTATTTATATATAGCCGTATAAACTAAAGAACATATAAACTAATATAAGTAAAGCCGTATGTTAGGATAGATGAAAATACAAAAATACGTTTAAACAAGTGTACTAACTGCCAGCAATTATAATAATCTAATGATTGGCGAGATAAGCATGTATATTACAAACCTAACATGTTAACACTTTATAATTCAGCATTTTAATTATCCTTTTTGTAGAATATCTATCATGTATAAATTTAGAATGTTCGTTTAGTCTAATTGCCTAATAAACTAAAATACGTATATTCAACAGGAATAGTTTATATAAGATATGTTAATTTTTCCTCTAAGTGCATACAACCTATTGAAATTTTCAGTATCTTTACAGAGTTAAACTGATGTCGAACCTTTAAAACTATAACATCATGAAAATTGGTATTCCAAAAGAGATTAAGAATAATGAGAACCGTGTTGGAATGACACCAGCAGGAGTAGCAGAATTCATTCGACATGGTCACGAAGTGATGGTTCAGCATACGGCTGGAGAGAACAGCGGATTTGCTGATGAAGCGTATGAAAAGGTAGGAGCTATAATCTTACCCGACATTCAGAGTGTATATCGTGAGGCGGAAATGATAGTAAAGGTGAAAGAGCCTATCGCTGAGGAATATCCACTTATCCATCAAGACCAGCTTGTATTCACTTATTTCCATTTTGCCTGTGACAAGGAACTTACCGATGCCATGCTCAAGAGTGGTGCTGTCTGTCTGGCTTACGAGACTGTGGAGACAGATAACCACCATTTGCCTTTACTCATTCCGATGAGTGAAGTAGCTGGAAGAATGGCCATTATTAATGGTGCTTTTTATCTGCAGAAGACAAAGGGAGGAAAAGGAAAACTGATGAGTGGTGTACCTGGTGTGAACCGCGTCAAGGTTTTGGTATTGGGCGGCGGAACCGTAGGAGAAGCTGCAGCAAGAATGGCTGCAGGAATGGGAGCTGATGTATGGATTACAGATATCAGTTTGCCTCGTCTTCGTCAGTTAGAGATGGAGCTGCCTATCAATGTACACACGCTCTATTCCAACGAGCATAATATTCGTAGAGAATTGACAGATGTGGATATCGTTGTGGGTAGTGTGCTCGTACCAGGTGATAAGGCGCCGCATCTTATCACGAAAGATATGTTGAAATTGATGGAACCAGGAACAGTACTTGTTGATGTAGCAATTGATCAGGGTGGCTGTTTCGAGACATCGCATCCAACCACACATTCTGATCCGACATATATGGTCGATGGAATCGTTCATTATGCAGTAGCTAATATTCCTGGTGCTGTGCCGAATACCTCTACTACAGCCTTGACCAATGCTACGCTGAAATATGCATTAGCGCTTGCTGATAAGGGTTGGCGAAAGGCCTGCAAGGAGGATAAAGCCCTGTATAGGGGTTTGAATATCGTAAATGGAAAGGTGGTATTCAAGGCCGTAGCGGATGTTTTCGGACTGGAATATGAAGAAATGATACTCTAAGTAGAGTAGGGGAGGGTTCCATAACACAAAAGCTATGGAATCCTCTTTATCTTGATGCTTTCCTGTTCGGTTACTATAAGAAATAAAATAGTTTAGTGCATAAAAAAATCCCCGATATGAATCTTCAGTATTCCTGCAGGATTCGTATCGGGGAATTTTTTTGATGAATTGTATGAAGGATAGATCTTCGCGAAATGAAAATCCATCATTGTTATTTACCATGCCTCCAGTTTATCTGCAATCTCTGGCATCTTATCCTTGGTGAATACAGGATTCTTACCTTCCTTCTTCTGTTGGCGATAGTCTTTCAACAGGAAGACGGCCTGACGGGAAAGCAGGACGATGGCTGCGAGATTGCAGAGGGTGAGAAGAGCCATCGTGATATCTGCAAAACTCCATGCAAAATCCAGAGATACTACAGCTCCGACCATCACCATTGCTGCTACAGCAAGACGATAGACAAATACACCCAGCTTGGAGTCCCTGATATATCTCACATTGGTTTCTCCATAATAATAATTGCCGATGATGCTGCTAAATGCAAACAGCCATATCATTACCGCAACAAACGGATTGCCGATGCTTCCGATTTCGTGGGTCAGGGCATCCTGGGTGAGTTGGATTCCATTTGAAGCCGTAAGATCTACACCGCTCACCAGGATGATGAAAGCAGTGCAGGAACATACCACCAGCGTATCTGTAAAAACGCCCAAAGCCTGTATCAATCCCTGTTTTACAGGATGACTGACTGTAGCTACCGCAGCTGCATTCGGTGCACTACCTTCACCTGCCTCATTACTGAACAGACCTCGCTTGATACCCTGTATCACAGTAACGCCAAGAACTCCGCCCGCAGCCTGATTGAATCCGAAAGCATTCTCAACAATGGTAAGCAGAACCTTTGGCAGACTGGTGATATTCCAAACAACAACACCTACAGCTATCAGAAGGTAAATGACAGCCATCACAGGAACCACGGTAGAAGAGAACTTAGCCACTCTATGGATGCCACCGAAGATGATGAGCAGGGTGAGCACAGTGAGGGCAATTCCCATGGTGGCAGGCTCGATGCCAAAAGCCTTCTGCCATGCCAGACAGATAGTATTGCTCTGCACAGAATTATAGGCAAAGCCGAAGGTAATGATCATCAGCACGGCAAAAAGAATACCCATCCATCCTTTTCCCAAACCATACTTCATATAATAGGCCGGTCCGCCATAGAAAGATGTTTTGCCTTTCCGCTTGTAAAGTTGGGCGAGAGTTGATTCTATGAAAGCGGATGCAGAGCCCAGCAAAGCCAGCATCCACATCCAGAATACGGCTCCCGGTCCTCCGATAGCGATGGCACCTGCGACACCTGCAATATTTCCGGTTCCCACGGTAGCAGCCAAGGCGGTACAGACAGCCTGAAACGGTGTCAGACTTCCATCAGAAGCCTCACGTTTACGAAGCATACGTCCGAT
>ENA-OPXM01001562-OPXM01001562.1-human-gut-metagenome-genome-assembly--contig:-NODE-1562-length-10434-cov-2.974179_pt1 | contig 10434 bp, 10 predicted proteins | sample MGYA00241707_ERZ502035 | MGnify/ENA primary metagenome ERZ502035 (study PRJEB25962, sample SAMEA2043051) | human gut metagenome | biome: human gut; feature: human-associated habitat; material: faeces... | reverse complement strand
CGCGGCCTGCCGCTATCTCGAAGCGCAGGGGATAACAAAATAAGAAAACACGCCGGAAACCCAGATGGTCTCCGGCGTGCTGCCCAAAACATATTTCAGGCGCCGCGGTTTACTTTGCGCGCTTGCTTCCCGAGGATGCTGCACCGAGCGCCTTGCGGATGACGGGTGCGATCAGACAGGCCAGCACACCGCCGATCGTTGCGGTGACGAGCTGCGGCCATGTGAAGGCTGCGGTGACAGTGCTGAGCTTTGCCGCAGGGACAACGACCGGCGCGACCAAGCGGACGAGGACAACGTACAAGACTGCGAATTTCGCGGCGGCTGCGAGAAGCATACTGCCGTAGGCGCAGACGGTCTGCTTTTTTTGCAGGCACTTGCCGACCAGCAGGCCGAACAGCACGGCGTAGACCGCGTTGCCCAGCGCGACGCAGGGAACCATCGGGAAGAACGCAGGGCCGATGCCGAGCAGAAATGCGCAGAACGGCGAAATGACGGCAACCGTCACGCCGGACCAGACACCGCCGATGAGCGCTGCGATGGCCAGCACCAGATTGACGCACGAGCCGGTCACGAACTGGCCGAGGCTTTTCGTCACAAACTGCACGGCGAGCAGCAGTGCAAGGCAGACGGCAGTTTGTGCGATCCAAATCGTTTTTTTCATGAGAATTCCTCCATGCTTGAAATCTGCTCCCATTATAGCTATATTGTAGATAAAATCCGTTGCATCTGCAACGCATTGGAGGGAACGCCATGCTGACACAAAGAGAACGGGAGAGCCTCCTTCAAAACAGTCTTTTCAAGGGCTTCTCGGAGGACACGCTGGACAGGCTGCTGGAGAGACTTGCGGTTCGGACGGTCACAATGCCCAAAAACACGGTTTTATGGAGCATGGGCGAGCGCGTCTCGTGCGCAGGCATCGTTCTGTCCGGCCGTGTGGAGGCGTGGCGCTATACGGCGGACGGGCAGGCGAGCTTTTCCGCGGCGCACGAAGCAGGCTGTCTGTTCGGAGATGTGCTGATGTCTGCGAGAACGGTCGGCAGCCCTGTGGAGCTTCGCACGGCAAAGCCCTCCAAGATCCTGTTTTTTTCGCTTGACGCGCTGCTTTCGTGCATTGCGCAGGACGGCGGCAGAGACTGCGCGGGGCTTTTATCAAATCTTCTGGAGGAGATCTCCGAAAAATACTGGGCGCTTCAGAGCCATGTCCGTCTTTTGTCGATCCCTGACGGGAGAACGCGGCTGGAGGCGTATCTCAGGCAGGAGGCCTTCCGGACAGGCGAGATCGTCTGTGAGGGGCTGACACGCGAGCAAATGGCGCAGTGCCTCGGCATGAACCGCAGCGCCCTTTCGCGTCTGCTCGGTACGATGCAGCGGGAAGGGAAGCTCGAGCTTCGGCGCGGCAGCATCCGGCTTTTGCAGCCGGGCACGCCGGAATGAAAAGAAGTATGCTGATATGAGTAAAAGAGTATCGATAAATATTGACTTATTTCAGGACGCATGGTATTGTAGAAACGCAATGAAAATGCTCTCCCCGAAAGGACAGCGAGAGCGGAAAACAGAAGGAGTGAGGAACCCTTGAGCAGATTGGATATCAAAACTGCCAGCAGGGCACAGACGGTCGTTGACCGGCTGTACAAGGACATGGAACGCAGGATCGCGTCCAGCCCTCCCGGACTGTGCCCCATTGACATGTCGCTGACGTTCTTGCAGCTCTGCCACGCGCAGTCGTGCGGCAAATGTGTGCCTTGCCGGATCGGCCTTGGCCAGCTTACCGCGCTGATGGGGCAGGTTCTGGACGGAACCGGCACAATGATGACCATTGACACCATCGAAAGAACGGCGCGCGCGATCGTTGCCTCGGCGGACTGTGCGATCGGCCGTGACGCGGCGCAGCTCGTCCTGAGCGGCTTTGAGGGCTTCCGTGACGATTATGTGAACCATGTGAAGCACCACCGCTGCCTTGCTTCGCTGCAAAATCCCGTGCCCTGTGTGTCGCTTTGTCCGGCCGGCGTTGACGTTCCGGGCTATGTCGCGCTCGTGCGCGAAGGACGCTATGCGGACGCCGTGCGCCTCATCCGCAAGGATAACCCCATGCCGACGGCGTGCGCCTATATCTGCGAGCATCCCTGCGAGGCGCGCTGCCGCCGCAATATGGTCGATGCGCCCATCAACATTCGCGGCCTCAAGCGCTACGCGGTCGATCATGCGGGCAACGTTCCGAATCCGGAATGCGCGGGAGCGACCGGCAAGCGCGTTGCCATCATCGGCGGCGGCCCGAGCGGCCTTTCCTGTGCGTATTATCTGCGCCTGATGGGTCACAGTGTCACCATTTTTGAGGAGAAGAAGCAGCTTGGCGGTATGCTCCGCTATGGTATCCCTGCCTACCGTTTCCCGCGTGAAAAGCTTGACGCGGAGATCGAGTCCATTTTGTCCACCGGCGTTGAGGTACATACCGGCGTGACGGTCGGAAAGGACATTTCCTTCGAGCAGCTTCACAAGAATTACGACTGCCTCTATGTCGCCATCGGCGCACATACAGACAAAAAGACCGGAATCGAGGGCGAGGACAGCAAGAATGTCATGTCCGCCGTGGAAATGCTGCGCGCCATCGGCGACGACATCATGCCGGACTTCACCGGCAAGCGTGTCGTGGTCATCGGCGGCGGCAACGTCGCGATGGACGTGACAAGAAGCTCTGTCCGTCTCGGCGCATCCAGCGTCACCTGCGTCTATCGCCGCAGAATTGCGGATATGACCGCCCTTCCGGACGAGGTACAGGGCGCGATCGCAGAAGGCGCGGAGATCCGCGAGCTCTGCGCGCCTGTTCGCATCGAGGCGAACGAGGCGGGCGAGGCTGCCGCGCTTTGGGTGCAGCCGCAGATCATCGGCTTTGCCGACAAGTCCGGCCGCCCGCGTCCGGAAACGGCAGCGCAGCCCGAGGAGCGCATCCCGGCGGATATCATCGTCGTTGCCATCGGGCAGGGCGTTGAGATCGCGGGCTTTGCACAGACCGGCATCCCCATTCGCCGCGGTACGTTTATGGCAGAAAGCTCCAGCCAGGTCGACAACATGGAAAATGTCTTTGCCGGCGGCGACTGCGTGACCGGCCCTGCCACTGCCATCCGCGCCATTGCAGCCGGTAAGGTCGCAGCGGCCAACATTGACGAGCAGCTCGGCTTCCACCATGAGATCCGCACCGACGTGGAGATCCCCGCGCCGCATCTCGACGTATGTCCCGCACGTGGCCGCGTCAACACCAAGGAGCGCGAAGCAGGCGAGCGCAAGTGCGATTTTGAAGACATCGAATTCGGCATGACGCACGAGGAAGCCTGTGCGGAAAGCTCCAGATGCCTGCGCTGCGACCACTTTGGCTATGGCATCTTCAAGGGAGGGAGAACGGAAAGATGGTAACACTTGTCATTGACAACAAAACCGTTTGCGTGCCGGAGGGAACAAGCATCCTCGATGCGGCACGCTCGGTGAATATTGACATTCCGACGCTTTGCTACCTCAAGGATCTCAACGAGATCGGCGCATGCCGCATCTGCATGGTCGAGATCGAGGGGCAGGATACGCTCGTTGCCGCGTGTGACAATGCGGTCAGCGAGGGCATGGTCATCCATACGAACACCCAGAAGGTGCGTATGACGCGCCGTGTGAACCTTCAGCTTCTGCTCAGCCAGCATGACGTCAACTGCGTCAAGTGTACCCGCAGCGGCAACTGCAAGCTCCAGAAGCTCTCCAACGACTATAACCTCCTCGGCGCGCCCTATCAGAGAAAGCTGCGTCCGGCAACGGTCGATTATACCGCGCCGATCCTGCGCTTTGAAAACCGCTGCGTCAAGTGTATGCGCTGCGTGCAGGTCTGTGAGAAGATGCAGGGCGTGCATATCTGGGATCTGGTCGGCACCGGCTCCCGCACGACCGTCGGCACGGCGGAGGCCAACACCCTTTCCAGCTCCCTCTGCACTTACTGCGGTCAGTGCGTGACGCACTGCCCGGTCGGCGCACTCGAGGAGCGCGATGACACCGACCATGTCTACCGTATGCTGGCAGACCCGGAGCTGACGACGGTTGTGCAGGTCGCGCCCGCTGTCCGCGCGGCATGGACCGAATATTTCGGCCTCACGCCGGAGCAGGCCACACCGGGCGTCCTTGCCTCTGCGCTGCGCCAGCTTGGCTTTGACTATGTGTTTGATACCAATTTCAGTGCTGACCTCACCATCATGGAGGAGGGCAGCGAGTTTATCGAGCGCTTTACCCATCGTGATGACTATGCGTGGCCGATGTTCACCTCCTGCTGCCCAGGCTGGGTGCGCTTTGTGAAGGGCCAGTTCCCGCGGTTTGCAAAGAACCTCTCCACGGCGAAATCCCCGCAGCAGATGTTCGGCGCGGTTGCCAAGAGCCACTTTGCGGACAAGATCGGCGTCGATCCCAAAAATCTGCGCGTCATCTCCGTCATGCCGTGTACGTCCAAAAAGGCGGAGGCGGAGCTGCCGACGATGCGCGATGCCTGCGGAGATCCGGACGTGGACGTGGTCATCACCACGCGCGAGCTGGTTCGTATGCTCCGCTGCTCGATGATCGACCCTGCCTCGCTGGAGGAAAGCGGCTTTGACAGCCCGCTCGGCTCCGGTACCGGCGCAGCCGTCATCTTCGGCGCGACGGGCGGCGTCATGGACGCGGCGCTTCGCAGCGCATACTATCTGGTCACCGGCAGGAACCCGGATCCGGATGCGTTCTCCTCCGTGCGCGGCATGCAGGGCTGGAAGGAAGCCTCGTTCGACATTCCCGGCGCGGGCACCGTCCGCACGGCGGTGGTGAGCGGCCTTGCGAACACAAGAAAGCTGATGGAAGCCATCGAATCCGGCAGCGTGTCGTATGATTTCGTCGAAGTCATGGCCTGTCCCGGCGGCTGCGCCGGCGGCGGTCAGCCCATCCACGACGGCGAAGAGTGCGCCGAGCGCAGAGGCAACGTCCTTTGGAGCCTCGACCGCAAGACGGCGATCCGCTTCTCGCACGAAAATCCCGATGTACAGGCGCTTTATGCCGAGTATCTGGGCAAGCCCCTGTCGGAGCGTTCGCACCATCTGCTGCACACCGACATTGACGGCTGGCAGATGCCGCAGAAGTGATCCCATACTGAGCCAATGTATATTCAAAGCGCCGCGGTCATGAACTGACCGCGGCGCTCATACAGTTTCAGGCGCTGTTGTGCCGGGATAACAACTGCTCAGCTCAGAAGCTGGAAGCCCATAATGACAGCGCCGAGAACGACCAGCACCACGCCGGTCGCGCGGTTGAGCGTTTTGGGCTGCGCTTTGTTGGCAAAGACGGCCGCGATGCGCGCCCAGAGGAGTGTAAAGATCACGCACAGCACCCACGTCAGAATATCCGGAATGCCGCCGATCACAAAATGCGACACGGCGCCTGTCAGCGCGGTAAATGTCATGATGAACACGCTCGTGCCGACGGCGGTCTTGAGCTCAAAGCCCATCACACTCGTCAGGATGAGCAGCATCATCATGCCGCCGCCGGCGCCGATGAAGCCGCAGATCAGTCCGATCAAAACACCGCAGACGACCGACTGGATTGCGCGCTTTTTGGCCGAGATCTGCGCCATAGACTCCTTTGTGGTCATAACGGGGCGCAAAATAAACTTGATGCCCAGCAGAAAAGTCATGAACACGGAGAAGCTTCCCATGGTTCTCGAGGGGACGAGACTGGCTGCGTAGCTGCCGACCACGGTAAAGATCAGCACACTCGCCATCATGATCGAGCCGTTTTTGACGTCGAGATTTTTGTTTTTGTGGTAGGTGTACGCCGAGATCGCGCTGGCAAGCACGTCGGAGGACAGCGCAATGCCCACCGCCATATACGGCTCGATGCCCAAAAAGGTGATGAGCATGGGGCTGATGACGGCAGCGGCGCTCATCCCGGCAAAGCCGGTGCCGAGACCTGCGCCCATGCCCGCAAAAAATGTGACAAGAATCGTCAATAGGATCTTCATTGCTCGTCCGCCTCCAGAAGCTCATTCAGATTGTTTTCAATGATGCGCATTGCCGCAGAAAAGATTCTGCGCATCTCCTCGTCCATATTTGCAAACAGCCGCTCGGAAAAAGCGTTCTGAAGCTGCCGCCCGCGCTTGAGGATGGGCTGCGCCTTTTCGGTGCAGAGAAGCTCTGTCTTGCGCCGGTCGCCCTTGACCGGGCGGCGCGTGAGATAGCCCTCCTGCACCAGCCTCTCAACATTGACGGACACCAGATTTGCCTTGATGCGCCGGATCTCCACGATCTCACTGGCGGTTTTGTATTCAGGATTGTTTCCGAGGAACATCAGAATGTCGAACGCCGTCTGCGGAAGGCCCAGTTCCCGGCAAAGCGGTTTGCATGCGGCGCTGTAGGCGAGCGCGATCTTTCTGGAAATGGTGATATTCAGATTCATGTGCAAACTCCTTTTAATTTGAATGATTCATTTTTGAAGTATTATAGTGCGCAAAATCCGGCGTGTCAAGAGAGAAGAAACGCCATCCGCCGATTTTCTGCCTTAAAGTGCGGAAATCTTTGTCTCATAGGCAGCAAAAAACGCGCAGCGTTTTGCCATGTGCGGCGAAACGCTGCGAGAGTCCAATATGGATTCATTTGTCTGACTGCACCATGCGCGTCAGCATTTCCTCACTCATACCATGGCGGAATACACAGATCTGATGGAAATACGTCAGAACGTCGTCCGGCATACCGCGCATCATCCAGTCCATGATGAGTCCAAAGCTCTCACCACGGTAAAAACCAATGATCAGCTCCCGGTTGGCATCGGAGATCGGATGGCTTTGCGTGATCTCGTCGATGTACAGCCGGGAAAGATAGCCGCAGACCTGCATCAGCGCCGTTTCAAACACATCCCGGTTGACGGAGCGGTAGATGTGCTGCACACGCTTCTTGTTCGCAATCAGCTTTTCGATCACTGCGGTCAGGCATTCCTCCAGAGAATGGACAGACTGGTAGGATGCAAGAAGCGCATCGGCCTGCTCGGTCAGGATCTCCTCCAAAAGCGCAGGGATATCCTGATAGTGATAGTAGAACGATTTTCGGTTGATGCCGCAGTCCTCAACGATCATTTTGACGCTGATGTCCCGCAGCGGGTACATTCCCAGCAGCTTCAGGAAGCTCGCTTTGATCGCCTGTTTTGTAAAAGCGGCCATGGCAGTTACTCCTGTTCCAAGTTCTAAAAATTATTATGCCATAAAATCGGTCTATTCGCAAGTGTTCCGCCGGTAAAACACAAGCGGCGCTTTTTTGAGGGGTTTCTTGACAAGGTACGCGAATACTGGTAAAGTGGAAATATAAATAGGATGATGTCTCAATTATAAACAGGACGGAGGGAAACAGAAGCCGAAAGACGCGGCGCATCGCGCCGGGAAAGGAGCGTAATATGGCAATCAACGCAATCACGACAGAGAGCTTTCGGGATGATGTCTCGAAAACGAGGAAGCCGGTTCTGGTGAAATTCTGGGCGCCGTGGTGCGGGTATTGCCGCGCGCTCGCACCGGCGCTGGAGTCGATCTCCGCGCAGTACGAAGGACTGATCACTGTGGGGCGTGTCAATTTTGACACGGAAACGGCTCTGGCACGCAGGTACAACATTCACAAGCTGCCGACGCTGCTGCTGTTTATCAACGGCGCGGTGGCAGGCTTTCTGATCGACCCTTCTTCGGAGAGGGAGATCGACGCTTTCTTGAAGAAAATGCTGGGGCGGAATGGAGGTGAGCTGTATGGCTGCGATGTATGACATTGTGATCGTCGGCGGCGGCCCGGCGGGATATTCTGCCGCACTGTATGCCGCCAGAGCAGGGCTTCATGCAGTCGTGCTGGAAAAGCAGTCCGTCGGCGGGCAGGCCGTCCGAAGTGAAAACATCGAAAACTATCCGGGCTTTGACGCCGGGATCGACTGGCTGAGCCTGAGTGAAAAAATGCAGCGTGGTGCGGAGCGCTTCGGCGCGGAGCTTGTGACCGAGGAGGTGCGGCGCGTCGAGCTGATGCAGCCGGTCAAGACCGTGGAGGGCGCAAAGCAAATTTATCAGGCGCCCGCCGTCATTCTGGCGACCGGCGCGCCGCCGAGAAAGCTCGAGGTAGAAGGAGAGGACGAGATGCTGGGACGCGGCGTTCACTACTATGCGTCCTGCCGCTCCATGATGTACAAGCGAAAAACCGTTGCGGTGATCGGGGAGGGCGAGCAGGCTGCCGAGGCGGCGATGCTCCTTTCCCGCATTGCAAAGCGGGTCTGTCTGGTGCATCGGGGCGAAAAAATGACGATCGGCCAGGCCTATGCGTCGAAGCTGAAAATGATGCGGAACGTGGAGCGCTACGCCGGAAGCGAGGTGCTGGCATTCCTGCATGCAAACTGGGTCTCGTCCATCTGTCTTCGGGAACAGCGCGGCGGAGATGTCTGGGATATGCCGTGTGACGGGGCGTTCGTGTGTCTTGGCGGCGTGCCGGAAACGGGATTGTTCCGGGGACAGGTCACGCTGGACGCGGAGGGATACATTCCGGCAGACGAGACGACCGTGACAAATCTGCCCGGTGTTTTTGCGGCGGGTGATGTTCGGACAAAGCAGCTGCGGGGCATCCTGACGGCTGCGGCGGACGGCGCGGCTGCCGCGCAGCAGGCGGAGCGATACATTGTGGAGCAAATCTGATTTGATATGAGGAAGGGAGCATAGCCATGAAAATCATATTCATTGGAGCGGCACACGAGGTAACGGGGAGCTGCACATATCTGGAATGCTGTGGGGGCAGATTCCTGATCGATTGCGGCATGGAGCAGGGGCTCAACGTTTTTGAAAACGTGCCCCTGCCGGCTGCACCCGGACAGATCGACGCGGTGTTTCTGACGCACGCGCACATCGACCACTCCGGGATGCTGCCGAAGCTGTACAAGGACGGATTTCGGGGAAAGGTCTACGCGACGCAGGCGACGGAGAATCTCAGCCGCATCATGCTGATGGACTCTGCACACATTCAGCAGAGCGACGCAGAGTGGATGAGCCGCAAGGCGGTGCGTGCCGGACGCGCGGCTATCGAGCCGGTCTATACCACCGAGGACGCGGCGGGCGTGCTGCGGATGATGCGTCCGTGCAGCTACGCTGAACGCATCAAGGTCGCGGAGGGCGTGGAGCTCCGCTTTACCGACGTTGGGCATCTGCTCGGCTCGGCGTGTGTGGAGCTGTGGCTGACGGAGAACGGGGAGACGCGGAAGATCGTGTTCAGCGGCGACGTCGGCAACACGGATCAGCCGATCCTCAGCGACCCTCTGACGGTGGACGAGGCGGATTATCTGGTGATCGAGTCCACCTACGGAAACCGGCTGCATGAGAAGGCGGGGGACACGGTCGCGGAGCTTGCCGCGGTCTTGCAGCGCGCCTTTGACCGGGGCGGCAGCGTGATCGTTCCGGCGTTTGCGGTCGGCAGGACGCAGGAGCTTTTGTACGCCATCCGTGAGATCAAGCAAAAGCGCCTCGTGCAGGGGCACGACGGCTGGCCGGTCTATCTGGACAGCCCGCTTGCCGAGGCGGCAACGGCGGTGTTTATGCAGTGCGATCCGGAATATCTGGACGGGGAAACACGGGAGCTTCTGCGGCAGGGGATCAATCCGCTCTGGTCTGCCAATCTGTATCTGACGGAGAGCGTGGAGGAGTCGAAGAAGATCAACGACGATCCGCGCCCGAAGGTCATCCTCTCCGCAAGCGGCATGTGCGACGCGGGACGCATCCGCCATCATCTCAAGCACAATCTCTGGAGATGGGAGAACATCATCCTCTTTGCCGGCTATCAGGCGGAGGGTACGCTGGGACGGAGCCTCCTGAGCGGCGCAAAAACCGTCCGCCTGTTCGGGGAGGAGATCTCGGTCAATGCGGAGATCTGCGCCCTGCACGGCACAAGCGGTCACGCGGACAGAGATGGCCTTCTCCACTGGGTCCACGCATTCACGCGCAAGCCGCGCGTTGTGTTTGTCAACCACGGCGATGAAGAAAACTGCGAGGCGTTCCGCGACCGCCTTGTCTCTGAGGGCTACAGCGCGGTCGCGCCGTTCAGCGGGACGGAATTTGATCTGCTGCAAGGCAAGTTCCTTGTGGTCACAGAAGGGCAGCGCATTGAGAAAAAGGGCCGCGCAAGAAAGAACGAAGCCTTTGCGCAGCTCGTGGAGGCGGCGCAGCGGCTCGTTGCGGTCGCAATGGCCTGCAAGGAGCAGTCGAACCAGCGCCTGCGCCGCTTTACCGCGGAGATCGAAATGCTGATCGACACATGGAAGGACTAGGAACGACCGAGGAAATATCTGAGCCCGGCGGCACTTTGCCGCCGGGCTTCAGATTGTCAAAAAACTCGTAGAGTTCGCGCCCGCAGGCGCGAATAAAGTGTAAATCGGTTTTGGCTGGCGGCG
>ENA-OPXM01001561-OPXM01001561.1-human-gut-metagenome-genome-assembly--contig:-NODE-1561-length-10435-cov-2.159152_pt1 | contig 10435 bp, 11 predicted proteins | sample MGYA00241707_ERZ502035 | MGnify/ENA primary metagenome ERZ502035 (study PRJEB25962, sample SAMEA2043051) | human gut metagenome | biome: human gut; feature: human-associated habitat; material: faeces... | reverse complement strand
GAAGCAATCGGAAAGTGCGAAGAAGCCTTTGAATACGGTGTTTCAAGAAATATGCCGACACGAGATGTTAGGCGTTTTTTCAGCAGATAAATATTTGAATTTAGAAAACTTACAAAAATCATCTTGACAAACTCGTTCCCGAGGGGACGGGCTACCGAGCCAAGACCTGCTTTTCCAAGTTCAACAACCTGCCGGAGCTGATCTCCGTATTCAAAAATGTGGCGGACATCCAAACGGCGGATATGCTGAACCTGCCTGTGCCGGAGGCACACTACCACAATATCGCCCTAAAGCCGTCCGAGTATCAGAAGGAGATGGTAGCGTCACTGGCGGAGCGTGCCGAGCAGGTACGCAACAAGCAGGTGGACAGCAGCGTGGACAACATGCTGCTGATTACCAACGATGGCCGGAAACTGGCATTAGATCAGCGGCTCATCAATCCCATGCTGCCCGCCGACCCGGAGAGCAAAGCGGTCAAGTGCGCGGAGACGGTGTTTGACATCTGGCGGCGCACGGCGGAAAAACGCTCCACGCAAATGATCTTCTGTGACCTGTCCACGCCAAAGAGTGAAGGCATTTTCAGTGTCTATGACGACATCCGCAGTAAGCTGGTGGAAATGGGCGTGCCGGAAAACGAGATCGCCTATATCCACGACGCCAAGACGGAGACGCAGAAAAAAGACCTGTTCGCCAAGGTGCGCGCCGGTCAGGTGCGGGTGCTGTTGGGCAGCACACAGCGCATGGGTGCCGGAACCAACTGCCAGCAGAAGCTGGTGGCATTGCATCATTTGGATTGCCCGTGGCGTCCCGCAGATCTCCAGCAGCGGGAGGGGCGCATCATCCGGCAGGGCAACGAAAATGCCGAGGTGGACATTTACAGTTACGTCACCGAGGGTACATTCGACGCTTACCTCTACCAACTGGTGGAGCGAAAACAGAAATTCATCGCACAGATCATGACCAGCAAGTCGCCGGTGCGCTCTGCTGAGGACGTGGACGATCAGGCACTTTCCTATGCGGAGATCAAGGCACTGGCCAGCGGAAACCCTCTTATTAAAGAGAAAATGGATTTGGACATTGAAGTGACGAAGCTGAAGCTGCTGAAAAGCAGCCACCTTAGCCAGCGATACAGCATGGAGGACGCCATCAGCAAAACGTTCCCCAAATCCATCGCGGAGACGCAGGAACGTCTCGCCGGGTACGGCGCGGATATTGCCGCAGTCAAGGCGCACACCGCGCCTAATGAGGACGGGTTTTCGCCCATGACGCTGGCGGGTAAGGTCTACACCGAGAAAAAGGCCGCGGGCGCGGAGCTGCTGGCTATGTGCCAGAATATGCTGACACCGGAGGCGACGCAGGTGGGCTCCTACCGTGGCCTGACGCTGGAACTGTCCTTTGACAGCTTTTCACAGGAATACCGCCTGACCATGATCGGGCAGCTACGCCATGTGGTGACGCTGGGCACCGATGTGTTCGGCAATATCCAACGCATGGATAATCTGCTGGAATCGCTGCCTCTCAAGGAGCAGGCTTGCTGGGAAAAGCTGAGTGATCTGCATAACCAGCTGGAAACGGCGAAGGTGGAGGTGTTGAAGCCATTTCCGCGTGAGGAGGAGCTGCAAACAAAGCTGGCGCGGCTGGAAGAGCTGAACGCCCTGTTGAATATGGACAAGCGTGAGCCGGAGGTCGTAGCCGAAACGGAAGCACCGGATAATAGCCAGCAGTCTCCGACAAGAAAAACGACAGAGTTAGAAAGGTAGGTCAGTATGGGATACCAGGAGAGTCTTCTTTATATTGAGCCGCAGTGGAAATTCGAGAAGCTGATACGCACATACGAGAAGGCGGAGCAGGCCGGTTACTATCGGGTGGCTGGCGCAGAGCCGCGTTCCGTAGTCGTTCTCAAACAGCCTTTGGGCAATATACCAGCAGGCAAGCGGCTGCTGTGGGTGTGCGGTGATCGGGGATTTCACAGCGTGGGCGGCGTGTTCGGCGGCGAGTGGAAAAGCGGGGCGAAGATCCGTGTCATTCCGATAGAGGAGGTGCTTGATCCGGACGACCGGCGTCTGGAGGGGATCGATCTGGACAGTGCTGCACCCAGCGAGAACGCCTATATGCGGCGGTACAGCGTGGAGAACTACGCGCACCGTATGCGGGCAGGACTGGCAAGGTGAAATAGTTTGACAGCAACCGTAGACTTTGGTATGGTGCGCATGGTGATCGTGCTGCGTATGCTTGCGGGGCGCGCAGCCGGGAAAGGAAACTTCTGCACGGAAGTTCCCTTTTTCACGAAATAAAAATAGGGAACAAAACGGGCGCTCACTAATGCAGAAAGTTCCCTATTTGGAAAAGTGTGGTTTTGTCACAAGGGGCATGACGACGAATCAGGGAGAACCTGATGCTATAATAAAAGTGGACACGGAGGGGTAGAAAAAGCCTGTCCGTGGAGTATCATAAGGGCGAGTATTCTACCGGAAGGGAGCTCGTCTTTATGTCTAAACACTTGAATCCGTTGGAAAAGGAATTCCTGATCCGGCAGTACAAAAGCAACTACCGTATCAAAATGAGTGACTTCTGCGAAGCAAACCGCATTTCAACCGGTGCATTCCAGAAGTGGATTAAGCAGTATGATGAGGGCGGCTTGGAAGGTCTGGCTCGTGCAGATAGCGAGATCAAGGATGTCCTCCCGGAGGGAATTGACCGAACGGAGGAATCCTACAAGCGTGAGATGCTCAAGCTGCGAATTGAGAATGAACGGCTTAAAAAAAACTATGTCGTGCAGACAACGGATACTGGGGAACAGGAGTTCATTCGTTTAAGGCCGAAGAATTCGAAATCGTAGAACTGCTGTCCAGAGACTATGAGGTTCAGGAACTGTGCTCTCTCATGGGCGTCAGTCGGTCTGGCTATTACAAGTGGAGGAAACGGGACAAGAGTACGCGGGATCTGAGGCGTGAAGAAGTTATCGCGTTAGTCTCCGAAGTCCATAAGGCCCATCCATCCCACGGCTACCGTTGGGTAGCGGCTTTTATACGAGTCAATTATCAGCAGGATATAAGCGATAACTATGTGTACAAGGCCTTTCGTTTTCTGGGAATAAAGGCAAAAACCAAGCATCAAGTACATTATCGCCCCAGGAAAATACGAGATTTGTACCCAAATCTTATCTTCACAACTTGGGATACCGTAGATCGGCCTCGCCAGGTCATTGTGTCAGATATGACGGTATTGAAGCCGTGGATATTTTATCTTGAGCTGACACTCTACTTTGATGTGTTTACGAAACAGATACTCACATGGAAACTATCTGAACGCCGTGGCGGGCGGGAGCAGTATCTGGACGGTCTTGCGGATGTCGTTGAGCTGCTGCGTGGAAAGAAAGGACCAACCATTATCCATACCGACCAAGGCTCTGTGTATTCCTCAAAAGCGTACAACGAACTGATTCAGGACAGCAACATTGTCCGCTCCATGTCGCGGGCAGGTAAACCAACGGACAATCCTGTCAATGAGGCTCTAAACGGTTGGATAAAAGAAGAACTATTCATCGATTTTCGATTAGAAGAATGCCGTACGAGAGATGCTGTGAAAGATGTCCTGTGCCGCTATGTTGCCTTTTATAACCGGCAGCGTCCCTGCTTTGCAATCGGCTATGACACACCGGATAACTACTGCAAGCGTTTCTATCGAGGTGAGCTTGAAAAGAAGGATACCTTTTCAAAGCGCATCCTGACCGAAGAGCCAAAATTCGTGCAAAAGCGGAAAGATACAGAAAAATAACCCTGTGCTGTGTCTACTTTTGATTTTGTCGCTCTACTCTATCCAAAACTACTATCCCTTGCAAACAAGGACATTACAAGGCTTCGAATCATCGTGTCCACTTTTGAAAAAGAATTTCGGCAAAAATTATTGTCCGTGTCCACTTTTGAAAAAACAACTTCCGCAAAAATGTTCCTCATGTCTACTTTTGAAAAAGCAAATCAAAAATAAATATTTTTCGTGTCTACTTTTCTTGACTACTACAACCTCATCATCTGTGTCTTTGAAAAGTGCCAACAGCTTCGACACAATTATATTGAAAAGTTGCTCTTTGCGGTGTATACTACGGTTGAAAAGTCAGCACAAGGAGGGACGATGATGCTGTTTCGGAAAATCGAATCTCTTATCGAAGATCATCTGCAAAGCGATTCAAAGAAAATCCTTCTGATAGACGGTGCGCGTCAGGTCGGAAAAACCTATATCATCCGACATGTAGGACACAAACTGTTTGAAAACTTCATCGAGATCAACATGGTGGAGGACTCCATCGGCCCACGGTTATTTGCCGAAACGAAAACCGTCGAGGACTTCTACCTACAAGTCAGTATGCTGGAAGGCAGCAAGATGAAGCAGAAAGACAACACCCTGATTTTTATCGACGAGATCCAGGCATATCCTCATCTGCTGACGCTGCTGAAGTTTCTGTCCCAAGATGATCGATTCACTTATATTGCCAGCGGCTCCCTGTTGGGGGTGACTCTGTCGCAGACAACATCGATCCCCATGGGAAGCATCCGTAAAGTTCGGATGTTCCCTCTGGACTTCGAGGAATTCCTCTATGCCAACGGGCTGAACGAGTTTGCCGTGTCTGCCATGCGGAAGAAGTTTGAACGACTGGAAGCCCTGGACGAGCCGACCCACAATAAGATGATGGACTACTTCCGAAAGTATCTGTTGGTCGGCGGTCTGCCGGATGCGGTCAATTCCTATCTGGAAAATCACAACATTCAGTTCGTCCGTGAGATTCAACAGGAGATTCATGATTACTATGCCGCCGACGCATCCAAGTATGACGAGGAGCGCAAGCTGAAGATCCGCCGTATCTATGACCTGATTCCCTCCAACATGGAGAATAAGAAAAAACGTGTCGTAGCACAGAGCATAGAAGATAAGAAGGGGAAGACCTTCGCAGATTATCAAGACGAGTTCGAGTATCTGATCAGTGCAGGCATTGCCCTCAATGTTCAGGCTATCTCTAACCCAGTATTCCCTCTGGTCGAGTCCACAGGGAAAAACCTGCTGAAGCTATACCTGAATGATGTGGGCGTCCTGACCGGCATCCTTTATGGCAATAACATCCGAGCTGTGCTGGACGATGAAGCCAGCATCAATCTCGGCTCCGTCTATGAAAGCGTCGTAGCCAGCGAGCTTATCGCGCATGGTTACGAACTGTTCTATTATGATAATCGCCATAAAGGTGAAGTAGATTTCCTCATTGACGATTATGCCACCTTATCCGCCGTCCCCATTGAAGTAAAGTCCGGTAAGGACTATACCATCCACAGTGCGCTGAATAACTTCGTGAAGAATGAAGACTATCATATTCAGAAAGCCTTTGTTGTGTCCAATGAGCGAACAGTCTCTACGAAGGGGAAAATCATCTATATCCCCATCTACTATATCATGTTCTTCCAGCACGGTCTGGAGGATAGCGAAGCAATGCAATTTTAAGTCAGGCAATAATGCCTTGACTGCGGCCAGCATTTAATATCAAAGCAGCCAAACAGCTAAAGGCAGTGGGCTATATTGCAGCCCGCTGTCTTTAGCTCTGCCTATTTCAACAGACGCAAAACAGGAGATGATCACGGAAAAAGGAGGTGATGTCCTATGCCGTTTATCCTGCCAGAGCAGTTAGCCCGCGCCCGTGAGATGGATCTGCTGACCTATCTGCGGTGCTGTGAACCGGATGAACTGGTCAGCGTGGGCGGCAATGCTTATGCAACCAAAAGCCATGACAGCCTGAAGATCTCCAACGGGGAATGGTACTGGTGGTCACGGGGTGTTGGCGGCAGCAGTGCGCTGGACTATCTGACCACTGTGCGGAAGCTGTCGCTGCCGGATGCGGTGCAGCGCATCCTGAGCGCTGGCGGCGTACCTTTGGCAGAACCGCCGCGCCGGAAAGCCCGCCCGACAAAATCATTTTCCCTGCCGCCCAGACACGCCGACAACCGGCGTGTTTTTTCATACTTGCGTGGGCGCGGTATCGACCCGGAGATCATCAACCACTGCATCAAACACGGCCTGCTCTATGAATCGGCACAGCATCACAACTGCGTGTTCGTAGGCTTTGCCGGTGACAGACCGGCCTACGCCATGCAGCGGGGGACACTGCAAGACAAGCGTTTTGTGGGCGAGGTGGTCGGCAGCGACAAGCGGTATTCCTTCGCAGTGCCGATGACACCGGGGGACAGCCCTACCCTGTGCGTTTTTGAAAGCGCCATTGATGCCCTTTCCTACCTGACGCTGCTGAAGCAGCGGGGGAGGGACTGGCGCAAGGCAAACACACTGTCGCTGGGAGGTGTCGGGAAGGAGGATCGGCAGCTGCCACCGGCGCTTTCGCGGTATTTGAAGGCCGCACCCCATATTACCCGCATCGTGCTGTGTCTGGACAATGATGAGCCGGGACGGATGTCGGCGGTATTGCTGCAAGAGCTGCTGAGAGGATACGAGGTCATTGACAGACCACCGGTGCGGGGAAAAGACTACAATGATCTGCTGAGGTATCGGCGTGACGCGCAGCGCGGCGAAGCCCGCTGATTTCTTTCTTCGGCAGGTATTGCAGGACGCGGCGCAGAGCGCCGCTGTCCTGGCAAGCATAGCATTTTGACAGCAAAACGCGCTTGTTAAGGGGCAAAGCCCCCTAAAACCCCATTAAAAAACGGAAGGAGCAGAACACATGAGAGAAATTGCAAAGCGCGTCTCTCTGCGGCTGGACAGCACAGAGTACGCACATTTGAAGCAGCTCTCCATAGATACCGGCCTGAAAATGGAGCCGGTGATCCGCAGGCTTATTGTGGGCGCGGAACTACGTCCCCGTCCGCCCGGCGAGCTGACGGAGCTGCTGCGCCAGATGTCCGGTATGGCCGTGAACATCAACCAAATTGCCAAGGTCGCCAATGCCAGCGGCTTTGTCCGCATGGAGGATATAGCGCAGATCAAGGCGATGCAGGGAATGCTCTGGCAGGCGGTGAAAGCCCTCTAAGAATGGCCATCACGAAGATCATCGCCATCCGTGACCGACTGGATAAGCGGGTAAACTATGCTGTCAACGGAGAAAAGACTACACTGGATACGGGTATTACTTATGCCGAAAATCCAGAGAAAACGGAACAGTATTTCTTTACGTCCGCCATCAACTGCGATAGTTGTGAGACCGCTTATACAGAGATGCAGGCGACAAAGAGCCGTTTCGGTAAAAAGGGCGGCGTGGTGGGGTATCACTTCATCCAATCCTTTGCGCCCGGTGAGGTGACGCCGGAGCAGGCTCACGCCATCGGCGTGGCGTTTGCCCGGCGCCTGTTTGGCGAGCGCTACGAGGTGGTCGTCGGCACGCACCTGGATAAGGCGCACCTGCACAATCATGTGGTGGTGAACTCCGTGTCCTTTGTGGACGGCAAAAAATACCACAGCAGCCCCGGCAGCTACTATTTTGAGGTGCGAAGCACATCCGACATCCTGTGCCGGGAAAACGACCTATCCACTATCACGCCGCAGGGCAAGGGGAAACACTACGCCGAATGGAAAGCGGAGAACACCGGCAAGCCCACCATCCGCAGTATCATTCGCGGCGATATTGACCGATTCATCGGAGAGGCGTATACATACGAGACGTTTCTGTTGCTCCTGCGGCAGGGGGGTGGTGCGGAACGCCCCCAGCCGTAAATATGTGACCGTGCTGCCGCCGGGCGGTAAGCGGGCGATCCGGCTGGATAGCTTGGGTGAGGGCTACACAGAACAGGACATCCGCAGACGGCTGACCGCCCAGCGCGAAGGCGGCACACTGACGACACACACCTTTACGCATACGGCGGGCAGACGGTATCGCATCAAAGGCAGGCGTCCCATAGGGACACAAAGGAAGATAAAAGGGTTTCAGGCACTCTATCTCAGATACCTGTACCTGCTGCGAGGGACGCATCGGAAGAAGCACTTCCGGCGCGTCCCCTTTTCCGTGCGGCAGGAGATCGTCCGACTGGAACGCTATGACCGGCAGTTTCGGTATCTGTGGGCGAACGGCATGACCACGGCGGAGGATTTGGAGCAGCGGATCACCGCCCTTGAACGGGAGATATACGACGGTGAGCAGCAGAGAAAACCACTATATCGGGAAAGGAGGAATGCAGAAGATGAGGCGTACAAAACACAGTGCAGTGCAGAGATCGACCGCCAGACCGCCGCCCTGCGGGAAAAGCGAAGGGAACTTACTCTGTGCCGCAGGATACTGGAGGATGTGCCTTTGGTATCCCAGCAGGTGCAGCAAGCCGAGGCGGAACGGCGGGGAGAAAAATCTAAAGAAGAAGGAGGAACACGAGCATGAGTACCAACGGTGAAACCGCCGATATGGTGGTGCGGGAGAGCATCCAGATCACGGAGAGTGCTGTTAAGCTGGCGGGGTTGGGTGCAAAGAACCTGGCGGCTCTGCTGGTGGCAGTAGCCAAGGACAACCCTAAGTTATCCGGCAAGACGGGACTAAAGCGGCTGATCCAGGACGGCGAGGAGCTGGCCATATTCTCCGTCAAGCAGGAGGATCTGCGGGGCTTCCAAATGGAGAGCAAGCGGTACGGTGTTTTGTTCTATCCCATTATCAATCGGGTGGAGAAAACCGGCACAGTGGAGATCATGGCGAAAGCCAAGGACGCCCGACAGATCAACCGCATCTTTGAGCGGATGGGCTATCCTGCGCCGGTACGGGAGGATGACACCGCAAAAAAAGCGAACCCCCGCGCTCGGTCAGAGAGCAGCTTCAGAGAGCGCGGGAATGGTGCCAGAACGTCTACCGAGATGGATAAGCCATCCGTGCGGGCGAAAATGCTGGAGCTGAAGAAGGTATCCGAACAGATGGCGCGGCAGGCAAGGACTATTGCCGCGCCGGAGCATGAACAGAGATAGGAGATTATTATGGCAAATTTGAGTGAATTGATCCGGCAGAAGGAGCAGCAGACCGAGGAATGGAAGCAGCGGAAGGCAGATGAGCGCGACAGCCTTAACGAGATGAATGATGCCGCCGCGCTGCGTGTGACGGAGAGTACCGGCGCATTCCTGCACTATTTGGATGTACAGGCGGACAACCCGCGTTTCAGCGCATCCAATGTGCTGCTGGCGATGGAGCAGAACCCCGAGGTGACGGTGTTCAACAGCGTGAAGGGATGGAATGGGCTGAACCGCAACGTCATGCGGGAGGAGGTGGGCATGAAGATCCGCGTGGGCGATACCTATGTCAGAGACGGGCGACAGTACCGCGGCTACAAGGTGGGGCGTGTGTTCGACATCTCCCAGACCGCAGGCCGCGGTCAGATGGTGAAAAATCAGCTTACGGACAACAGCGACGCCATGAGCAAGGCACTGTACCAGCTTCTGACGGTGTCGCCCGTCCCCGTTGTGACCGGTGACGCCCGTGGGCAGGACGCACTGTATGACCCCAGCCAACAGCAGATCATTGTCAGCGGGTATATCACAGACAGCGCGGCGTTTCGCGCCTTGAGCCGCGAGATCGTCCATGCGGGTATTCATGATCATGGGAACTTCCCCTATTATAGTCGTGAGTCCTGTGCGTTGGGCGCGGATAGCGTCAGCTATATGCTCTGCCGCAGCTATGGCGTTCCCTGCGAAAAGCCCAAGCCCGTTGGGCTTGTGGAAATGTTTGATGGATTGGAAGCACGTGACAGAATGGGCGTTATTGCTGATTTCCAGCAGACCTTCTCCGCGCAGCGTGCCGCCATCCAGCGCGGCCTTATGCCGCCGCAGCAGGAAAAGAAACAGGAGCAGAGCGTAGAGAGATGAGCAAAAATTTGACGGCAGATATTTATGACCACATAATGGGAGTATCTTAAAACGAAGGGATGATGTTACCATGAAACGAACGATTTTCTGCGTGGCTCTGACCCTCTGCGCGGCGATGTTGGCGGGCTGCGCGGTGCAAGCATCGGACAGGGTGCAGTCGCCGATCTCCGCGCAGACGGAGGTGCCTCAAATGCGGAAAGCAGACGATGCAGCGGAAGTGGTGACTGCGCTGCTGCCACAGATGGAGGATGAGAGAAGTAAAGCCGAGGGCAGTGCGGACGCGCCGCTGCCGGTCGAGCGGGCAAATGCATCAGAGAATGCGGATAAAGTCGCGGAAAAACAGCCTACAGCTGTTGAAACGGCACCGCCCACTGCACCGGAAGAGCCGGCGACACCCACGCCTGCGCCGGAGGATAAACCTGCTCCTACGCCTACACCTGCACCTACCCCGGCAGAGAAACAGGGGGAACAACCTGCGCCTGTGCCCGAACCTGTCCCTGCGCCTAAGCCTGCCGCCAGCGGGAACATCTACTCCATCGCGGAGGCTATTCAAGCGGGCAACGAGTACGCAAGAGCGCAGTACGGCGTGACCATCGACACCAGCATGACCGCCGCTGAC
>ENA-OPXM01001560-OPXM01001560.1-human-gut-metagenome-genome-assembly--contig:-NODE-1560-length-10440-cov-2.139047_pt1 | contig 10440 bp, 9 predicted proteins | sample MGYA00241707_ERZ502035 | MGnify/ENA primary metagenome ERZ502035 (study PRJEB25962, sample SAMEA2043051) | human gut metagenome | biome: human gut; feature: human-associated habitat; material: faeces... | reverse complement strand
AAAGGACGCACTGCCGGAAATCTGTCTGCAACAGGTAAAAGAAATGTGCACAAAGTTATATACTGCACATACAAATATTGATTATTTTCCTACAAATTTTATCCTGTGGCAAAATGTCCTCTATTATGTGGATTATGAGTGCAATGCCTATATGGAAGAATGGAATTTTGAAAACTGGGGAATCAAGTACTGGTCTAAGACAAAAGAATTCTTAGAATATGAACAGACCCATTAATAAAACTTAAGAGATTCTTAGAAATCTAAAATATTCATAAAAGGATTGCCGGGGACAAAATCTTTGTGATACAATAATCCAAAGCATAAAATACAATCCAGATAGCATTTTCTATTATTCCATTCTGGCAGTCTTAAGCGTTATGACATTTCTGTATCTATCTATGCTTTTTATACCATTTATTAAATAAAAAGCAGGAGAAGTTACAGGAAAAGGAGTATGTAGCAGCTTCCTGCAAATCAAAGGAGGAACTACATATGACAAAGAAAGTACCAGCAGCAAACCGCAATTATAAGGATACGATTTTTCGTATGCTTTTTTCAGACAGGGAGTCACTTCTGTCACTCTATAATGCGGTAAACAAACGGAATTATACCAATCCCGATGACTTGGAAATTGTAACATTGGAAAATGCTATTTATATGGGAATGAAGAATGACCTGGCTTTTATTCTGGATATGAATCTTTATCTATATGAACATCAATCCACAATAAATCCGAACATTCCGCTTCGGGATTTATTTTATATTGCAGCAGTTTGTTCGTTTTGTGGCTGGTTGCAGTACCTGAAAAGCTGGCGTTATTCATTTTGTTTATTATGGGCTGGCCGCAGATGATCACAGGCATTTTAGGGCTTGTACTTGCATATAAGCTGCATAAACGTATTTTCCCCGATACAGCCGAATAGAATCAGCTTGTGGCTTGCTGAAGTTAATGTTTTAAAGCAGTTGAAAATCGATTTTAAGAAGCGGCAAAATGCAGCTGGTTGTTTACTAAAAAAGTTTGAAGAAATGCTTGACAATTATATATAGATACGGTATTATTGTTATTGTTCCGTTGTTTATTTCTGCGTTTCTTTTAGAAGTAATGGTATACGGAATATCCGTCACATCATTAAATAACAATATTATTGAAGGAAACGCAACAGAAGTATTGTGTTTGATATAATCAAAATGTATTTTTACTACATAGCATTTGTCAGTAGTATAAGTTTCAAATCCCCAAACATCTGATAAATAATCCGTAAAATCACCGGAATTATCATATGATGATCCAAATATACCTTGAATTGGTTTAACTGGTACTGAAACTTGTTTAGGAAGTTTAACTGAGTCTGCATAATCCAAAAATTCAGCCGTAGAAGGAATATGGAATATTTCATCTAAATCTCTATCATTCATTAGATAATTCTTATCATCTACACTCAACTCGGGAAATGTATCAACGGTAACAAGAGAGCCTTTGGGGAAATATAATGAAACTTCTACATCTTCATCATAGTCTGTTCCAGCATTTGTTAGAATTAGCCCGAGAGATTTCATTCCAGTTAATGCCTTGTCAGCCGAAATCCATTTTAGAAAATCTTTTATGGTGTCATATAGCTTGTATATTAAATGATATTTTCTTTCTTCTTGGTCAGAACCACTAACAGAGGAATACATTGGTAAGCCATCTAATGATTTATGTAGATTTCCAAGATCAAAGAAATTCTCATTTAATTCTATGTTGAGGTGTTTAGCAATTTCTGTGATGTATGTCTTAATATTATCACTAATCTCTGCTGGTGGCATAAAAGATAAAGTCCCAGTAAGCAAAGGATTTCCTGTAATTTTTGCTGTCTTAATTGAGTCGATTTCGGAATAGTATTCTCTAAGTTTAGCAATATACCCATTTTCGTCATATTCGCTTTTAAGTTTGAAATCCCTTATTACCGCATTATCAGAGATATGATTCTCTCGATCAAGCCCCTTTAACAATAGTGATGAATGTCTTTCATTATTTATTCTTTCAATAGTTTTTAAACTCAAAAAGTATTGTGACAAATGTGCAAAGAAATCTCGTTTAAAGTCATCAATCGAAGTGTATGTAGAATAAATACCCCTATCCTTATATTTGTCCTTAAATGCTTTAACCCGTTTGTATTCTTCTGAATCCATTTGTGACGGATTAAGTGGTTTGTCGCAAAAATACATAAAGACTTGTTTACCATCATGGAGCATTATCTCTATTTCTTCCTCGGTACCAGAACCATATTCATCTGTTGGCGTTCCGAACCTTGTCCACATGATGGCAATGGCTGCGTCACAATCATTTACAAATTGTTCATTAAGAAGTGCTTGTGGTTTACCACCAGATTGAGGATATGAGTTTTTACTCCAATGCTTAGTTCTAATTGAGATTCCAAGTGAATCTGCAAAAGTTGCATTGAATTGATCAACGACTTCTTTAATGCAATTAACCTCATCTTTAATATCACCAGGACAGGAGATTAAAAGATCATATTGAATTACACTTTTGGGCATAATACCTCCTATTCTTCAAATGCACTTACACTGGCTATATAGGTGAACTTATCATTACCTGTTGATAAAACAAATTCCTTTTTGGCAGTCGCTATACTTGTGAAGTAGTTTCTAAATGGAGCAGATACCGTTTCTGCCCATTCCTTAGAAATCGGTTGAGGAATAAGAATTTCTTTGTATCTTTGACCAACATCTTCTCTGTTAGTTTGCATTAGTGTAACTCTCTGCCATTGTTTACGGGTTTCGGTTAATGATAATGCCCATAATAAATAGAATGGAGAATAGCCAAGGTCATTTTCATGTACTCTGATTACAAACACTTCCTTGGTAAGTACAATCTGTTCCTCTCCAGGTAATAGAATAGCAAATTCACCTATATTACTGCTTGCACGGCTTGGAGATATAAGATCCCAAGCACATAAATTACTTTTTCCGTTATCTGTTTTCCAAAATCTCTTCGCCAATTCTATTGAGACGAGATTTGTAGGATTTACATTTATTCTCATATTTCTAATGTCAGATACTTTCACATAGGGAATATTTCCATTCCTCATATCATTACTTGGGCTTCCATGTCCACCTGATACAGTTATAATACCTTTATTAATCAGTTCTTCAATTGAGATTTGCTCGAATTTATGAGTGAGTTTTAATTCGTCAAATGGGCGCTGTAATGAGTAGTCATAATATTGAGGAACAAGAACATCAGCTTTATATGTATCTGCAAGTGGAACGGTGAACATCTCATCATTCTGCCCATTTTGATACTTAATTGCTAATCTTAACAATTCGTTATCGATTATTTTGGTTCTTTCTCCTGCACTATTAACGATAAACCTATCACTTCCGTTCTTATATATTCCACAAGTCTGAGGATTGAGGAATGTAACTAAATCTGATTCCAGGTTTACATTAGTTTTCTTTTTGTCGATTTTTTCAAAGATATAGAGATTAGTTTTTGCTCTACAAAAGCCTTGAAAAGCATCCATCGGTACATTGGCAACACAGATGGGTTTTAATCGATCTTTTACCCAATCACGTACAAATTTGTATGAAGGAGAGAAAAAATATGTTTCTGGAAGAACGATACATAACCTTCCTTTATCCTTTAATAAATCATAGCATCGATTAAACATTGCAAGTCCTAATTCAATATCTTTACCTGTATCAACATATTCTGTGATGCTTAATCCTGATTTCTTTGCGTCCTTATATTTAATCTTTAATGGCGCTCCAAAGGGAGGATTTGTAAACACCTTTGTAAATCTTCCGTTTTTAAAGGAATTTGTTAGTAAATGAGGATATTTACTTTCCCATGTATGAGTTAGAACACTATCACCTCTAACACAATGAGCAGAACCGTCGCCTAAAATCTGCATAATAGCTTTTGTCAGTTTAATGCCAATAGCGTCCTTGTCAATACCATGGAGATGAAGTTGAGCCCAACGAGAGATTTCTCTTTCTTGATTTGGATATAATTCTTTAAGTTCAATAAGAGCTTGAATAAGGAATCCACCAGTGCCACAAGCAGGGTCAATAATAATGTCATTGAGATTCAAGTCCATCAATTTCATTGCAGCTTGAATTACCTGTTTTGGCGTGAAATACTGACCCTCTTCTTGCTTTAATGCCGCACTTCTTAACACCTGAAAAGCAATAGATACCGTATCTGCTCCAATGTCAATAAAGTTGAATTTTGATATTTTTTCAACTATATCATGAATTGTAGCATTATCAAAACGGATTTCCTGATCAGATTGTGTTATGAATATATCCGGATAAATATCGGTGAAAGTACTGAATTTTTCCTTAATGTAATCGCCCGTACCACTTTCAGTAGCAAAAACTCGAAAATACACTTCGTTTTTTGGATCAATTTTACCCTGTTTATCACTATCAAGTTTTAAAAGTATTATATTACATAATTGATCGAGTTGTTCTTCTCTACGAGTAACGTTTCCATCTTGCGCAACAACTTTGTCTAATAATTCGGAGAATGTTTTGTATAACGTATCTTTTGTCGGTATTACTAAATCGTTAAAAGTAAGATTAACTGACGTTGGACTAATTGGAGCACCTATTAAGGGAATGTCTTTAACCGTTTTCTTTTTTGGGAAGCTCAATCCTTTAGCATCTTTATAAACAAATAATGTATCTGAAGAAATATCAGGATTATTCGCCCATATTCCAAGTTTAACATGAGGTTCTAAGGATAAATATGTTTCAAGTTGTTGTAATCCAACATCAATATTCGGCTGCTTGCATTCTATTAAAAATAGAAGATGACGATAATCTCCGCAAGTTTCTGGACTCTCAAATACCGCTATGTCAACTGGAAAATAATCAAATGAAGTCCCTTTTTCTCTTTTGGATGCTTCAGAAGGAGTTTTAGGAACTTTCCATTCATTTTTTCCGTAAACAATCTGCTCTATTTTCCAACCATTGGATACAAGACGTTCTACTAATGGACCAACAACTAATTCTTGCTCAGGACCGTCTTTAAGTTTTTCACGAATATAATCAGCTACCATTCTATATCCTTCCTAATACACAAATAATAAAAGAGTTTTAATATATTATTGTACCATTTTTCAGGCGTAATGTCAAGATTTCGAGAACTGTTTTAATGATCTTATCGGTCTTAGTCATTCAACTTCGACTCCACCGGAATCAAAGTTCCTCTCAAAAAGAAAAGAGCCAAATAGGAAATGCTTCTCAGCTCCATATCCTTATTCAATCCCCGTAAACATAATCTGATAACTCAGCCCCGTAAACTCCCTGAGAAAATCCATATCCGAGAAGTTCAGCCCGTAGTTATGCGTTTTACCGCTGTCCTTGCCCGTGTAAAGATACGCCATCTTCTCCTGATCGAGATGCTCGGTGCGGAGTGCTTCACGGTCAAAACCTTTTTCTTTCAGGTGATACAGCACGATGCGTGAAAGTTGCACCTGCACGATGCGATAGCTCTCGGTGTCGGCACAGTGATCGAGAATGCCCAGAATATCGAATATCGTTTCGGTGTCCTTCAAATGCTCGGTGTCATACTCAGCTTCGGGGACGTACTCAATATACTTATCATTATTCAGAAACTGCACCGTACAATTCACATAGGGAATGATCTTGAGCTGCATTTCCAGGCTGATCTCGCTTCCACGACGAAGGCTAACCCACCTCTGTGAAAGGGAGCTTACCGACTTGAACACACTTCTCTTCTTATTTGCCTGCGGAATGATCGGCGTATCGTCCTCGTTAATGAGATAATCTATCGGAACATCGAAGTATTCGGCTATTCTTGTTATCATATCGAGGTTAGGCATACCGTCATTCACCCATTTGGTGACGGTCGCAGCCGAAATGCCCAGCTCGGTGGCTAATGTTCTCGGCTTGATTCCTCGCTCATCACATAATTCATTGTATTTTCTCCAAAAGACAGTCATTTTGTGTCCCTCCAATTTGTGCAAAAGGCAGAACTTACTCGGTTCTGATTATTTTTGCTTGACGAATGCTACTTGAATAGCATATAATACACTTTAGAAATTGGAACGTGTTATTTCTTTTCTTATTATAGCATAGAAAACGCAATCTGTCAATAGAAATACAAGAAAAATTACAAAAGTAGAGGAAAACAAAACTTATGAATGAAATCAAATGGGTAGAACCCCGTCCGCTTCGGCAGAGTGCGAACGCTATCCCTTTTCCGCTCGATGCGTTGCCGAGCGTCTTGCGAAACATGGCACAGTCGATCTCGGTCACGACTTCCACCGATGTGGGAATGGCAGGGACAGCGATGCTCTCAGCCGTGGGCTACTGCTTCACAGGTCTGTACCGACTTGCGGGCAAGGCAGACCACACCGAACCGCCTGTGCTGTATTCTATCATCATAGCACAGCCTTCTGAAAGAAAAAGCCCTGTTATGCACTTTATCAAAGCTCCGTTCGACACCTTTGAGAGCAAGTACAACAAAGACCACCGTGAGGAAATGTACAAGGCACAGCAGGACGTTAAGGCGCTGGAAGCCCGTGTGAAGTCTATGGAGAAAGAGGACGAGCCTGACACCGCAGCCATAGCAAAGCTCCGTGTCCAGGCAGATAATATCAGAAACACCACTCCTATTCGTATCGCTGTTGACGATATAACGCCCGAATCCCTTGTGATAGAGCTGAGCGAGAATGATTCTCTGTTGATGATCTCTGACGAAGCCGGAATGCTTTCCAACTTCAACGGCAAGTACAATGGCGGTATTCCAAATCTCGACTTGCTCCTTAAAGCGTGGAACGGTGAGAAGTACATCTGCAACAGAGTTATCCGAGGACGAACGGAAATTCCCCGTCCTTATCTTTCTGTCGCTCTCGCAGGTCAGCCGTATATATGGGACAACATGATGAATGATACCGCTTTCAGGTCAAGCGGACTGATCGCACGTTTCGTTCCCTGCTTCGCCAAGAGCGATGTGGGAAATCGTAGATATGATACCGCACCTATATCAAAAGAAGTCAGGGAGCAATATCATGATTTCATTCATCAGCTCCTGAAAGGAAAAAAGGATCACAATGGAGAGGAAATGATACTGCACCTGTCCCGCCACGCTTCCGAGGAGTATATCGAATACTGCAACAACTATATCGAAAAAGAGATCAAGGAATCCATGTGCTGCTGTCAGGACTGGGGCGGAAAGTTTCATGGTCTGATACTTCGGATAGCCTGTATTCTTCATTGTGCCGACTGCTGTTCCAGGGGTATCGAGCCTTCCGAGGAAAGTGTAAATCATGACACACTGCTGAGGGCTTTTAATATAGCTCACTACTATCGCTATCAGGCGATATATGGTTTCAGCGTGAACGCTCCCGACGGGAACATTGTAAAGGCTGAGAAGATCATTCAGATTTTCAAGACAAAGAATATTAAACATGGCTTGAAGTCAGACCTCTACCACGCGTGCCGATGCAATCTTTTTCCTACTGCAAAGGACTTCTATTCGGCACTCGATACGCTTGCCGAGTACGGATATATCGCCTACGAAAATGTGACCGCCGCCAACAACAAAAAGGCTCAGATGGTTCATGTGAATCCCCATATCTGATTTTACCGGATTTTGTGTTTTTTGTGGTGGCTGACATTGAAACGACGGTATTACGGAGTTTGCAAAATACAGACTTGAATGTTGGTTGCTGTCGGTTGATGTTGGTTGAGCATTTTTGCGGAAAGGAGGTGACGTGTATGCCCGATATGGAAAGGGTTGAAAAGCTGACTTCTATCCTTGAAGAAAGAAGCGGTCTGGATGTTCGTGAAGCGGTAGTTCGTTTCTACAACTATCTATCAATCGAGGAGACCAGAATTTATGATAAGGAGACAGACTATCTGCTTGACACGCTCGGTGTTGAGATCGAGCTGCCGTTCTGATTCAGGATAGCGAACTTGGACATTTTTGTCCGAGTTAAAATTGAGGATAATCGCATAGACTTTAGCTCACTTTTGAGCGAAAGTTCATGAGTAGAATCATCATTTTTGAAATGCTGATTTTGAAAAAATGTAATGCGGATTTCTGCATTACTGTGTCCACATTTTCGGCTGCTCTGTCAGCCGTCTTAGCCCCGCAGGACGGAGTATGTACTTGTGATGTGGGTATTTCCCCGTCACAAGTACTACGGAGTTACAAGCGGCGCTCTGCACCCTTGTAATCGCTGCTACGCAGCTTTTTCCCTGCGACTCTCTATTGTGTCGTTCAGGAAAAATCTGTCCGTCAGGACTGGCGTAGCACATAGCGAAGTCTTGTGCTTGCCTTCTCCGCCTCAGCGGTCAAGAAAGGAGTTGATGCCTATGTTTTTGTATTGGATTTCGTAGAGATAGAGAAGTAAATCCAATGAACAAGAAAGGCGAAATTATGAAACAGAAAAGAATTTCATTCGGTCAGGGAAAGGGGTCTCTGACTCACAATAACAGGGAGTTCGTGGCGGCCAATGTTGATCCGCTCCGCACCCCGCAGAACATCACCTTCGTGCGTCAGCCGATAGGCGAAGCATACGATCAGCTTTTTGCTGAATCCACCTAGCGTTATAATGCCAAACAGAAGCGTAACGACCGCAAGGTTCAGGGAAGCTATTACGAGTATCTCTTTGGGGTAAAACCCTGCAACACTGTCCGCACTGCCGCCGACAAACGTAAGAGCTTTTATGAGGACGTTGTGCAGATTGGCAAGATGGAAGATTCGGGATACGGCACTGAGGACTTTCAGCTTGTGGCTGATTGCCTGAAAGAGTACATGGAAAGTTTCCAGGATCGCAACCCGAACTTCTATGTTTTTAATGCCGTCCTGCACATGGACGAGGCAACTCCACACCTGCACATTGACTACATTCCTGTTGTGCATTACAAGCGTGGGCAAGACACACAGAACGGTATCGCCCAGGCTCTGAAAGAAATGAGCTTCGGTGAAGGGAAGCAGGCTATTGCCCGTTGGCGAGCTGCCGAGGTCGAAGTGCTGAATAAGAACTGCCTTGAACACGGCATCAAGCCCCTCGCTCCCGAAAAGGCGAGAGGTACGCTGGAAGTTGAGGAGTACAAGGAACAGCGTCGTCAGGCTGACGAACTGGCAGAGCAGAATGCTCAGGTCAAAGCGGAACTTGGCGAAAAGCGAGAAATGCTTAAAGCTGTCAAGGAGAAAACTGCTAAACTTGCGGAGATCGACAGCATTGAAACGGGAAAGACCGTGTTCGGCGGTAAGGTTACAGTATCGCAGGAGGACTGGCAGAACATCACCGACCTTGCAAAAAAAGAAGTTGCATCGCAGAAACAGACTAAGAAGCTCCGTAAGGAACGTGATGAAGCTGTTAGGGAGCGTGATGAACTGAAAGCAAAGTTGTCTGCTGTTTCTTCGGAGCTTGCTACCTACAAGAAAGCCGAGGAACAAAAGGGACTTTTCACCCGTGAGAAGCTGAAAAAGGAAGCCAAGCGTATCAGCCGTGAGGACGAGCTTTCCCGTGAACTGAGGAAGGCTAAGGCTTTTATTTCTGCCTGTGGGCTGAGTTCCGATTTTCAGCAGTACAAGTACAACAGCACTACAAGAAAAAACGTGCTGGAATAAACATACAAACAAGATAGAAAGCAGGGGAAGTACCTGCTATGGAGGTCACTATGACAACAAACAGAAAGAACGAGCTTATCGCTCAGCTCGTAAATATCCTGAGCGAACTTATCGAAGCCAATGATCCCGAACAGGTATCCAAGGTCAAGTCTGATGCCGTGGAGATGCTGACCGTAAAGGAATGCACCGAAGCAGTCAAGGGGTTGTCCGAACATACCGTCCGTAAGCTGATCAAGCAGGGTAAGCTGCCGTATCTGAGGACAGGTGACGGCGTGAACGGCAAGATGCTTATCAACAAGGCAGACTTGCTTGCGTATTTCAACGGACAGACAACCAACAAGTAAGTCTGTATGCTGAGAACGGCGATTTTACGCTGTTTGAACGTCAACAGACAGAAAAACCACAAACACCACAGAACAAAGGACATAGATTTGGGCATACTCCCGAAAAGACAAAAAGATACATTAAGTTACTTGACATACAGCCGAATGCGCGCTATGATTAGAGTAACAGGAGTATGCCATAAAATCTATGTTGACAGAAAGGGAATCAACTTATGGCTACGATAAGAAAAAGGGGAAACTCCTATCAGATCAGAGTTTCCTGCGGATATGATACATCAGGTAATCAGGTCGTGCAGACCATGACATGGAAGCCTGCGGACGGTATGAACAAGAAGCAGATCGAAAAAGAGCTTCAGAAGCAGGCTATTCTTTTTGAGGACAAGTGCATGAAAGGTCAGGTCACGGCGAATATCAAGTTTCAGGACTTTGCTGAGCAGTGGTTTGAGGAATATGCAAAAGTCAATCTTCGCCCTACAT
>ENA-OPXM01001552-OPXM01001552.1-human-gut-metagenome-genome-assembly--contig:-NODE-1552-length-10464-cov-2.283697_pt1 | contig 10464 bp, 9 predicted proteins | sample MGYA00241707_ERZ502035 | MGnify/ENA primary metagenome ERZ502035 (study PRJEB25962, sample SAMEA2043051) | human gut metagenome | biome: human gut; feature: human-associated habitat; material: faeces... | reverse complement strand
GATTTATTCTTGTTTTGGCATTTTTCTTATTGGGATGGTGGTATATAGGAAAATGTTTTTTAGAAGAAAAACTAATATCTTCACTTGAAGTTGCTTTACAATCTGCTGAAGATAATGAGGGAGAACTACACAAAGTGATTCGTCACTATCAAAAGTACCCTGCTGATAGCCTAAAGTATAAAGCAGCCTGCTTTTTGATAGAGAATATACCTTTCTATTTCTATTCTGAAGGAGAGCAATTAGAAAACTATAAATCTTATTATGCTTGGCTAAAAACAAGCAAAGGAAAAGTTTCAGAACAAGTTGCAGACTCGGTGAAAAAAGTCTTTGGACTAATGCAGGTCCCTAAAAATAAACGAGATATAATAGAGATAGATTCTGCTTATCTATGCCATAATATTGATTGGGCATTTAAAGTCTGGCAGGAGCAACCGTGGGGAAAGAATATTTCATTTGAAACATTTTGTGAGTATTTGTTGCCTTATCGAATAGCTGATGAGCCATTAGCATACTGGCGTGAAACATATTATGAAAAATATAATTCGTTACTGGATTCATTGCGTATGTCTGATTCATTGGATATAGAAGATCCGGTGGTTGCCGCTAATTTTCTAATAAGTAAATTGCCTGATAAGAACTATTATTATACTTCTGTAACGCCATATCCATTTGGACATATAGGACCGGAATATGTACAGTATTTATCCGGGACGTGTAGAGAAGTTACAGATTTTGCCGTATACCTATTTCGAGCTTTGGGTATTCCTTGTGCTATTGACTTTGTACCTGTGCGAAGTTATATAAATGCCGGGCATTTTTGGCTGACAACATGGAATAAAGACGGAGAGGAATATATGACAGACTTTCCGCAAAAATTAGTGCCGGTACGCGAGAATTGGTGGTATCGGTGGGATGACAGTTCCAAAGTGTACAGATATACTTTTAGTGCGAATAGGGAAATGTATGAACAGATGGCAAAGTACGGCGAAGAACTATACCCTTTTTGGCGTTTACCTAAATTTATTGACGTAACTCACGAATATGGTTATTATCTCAAAGAAGAGTTGGTTATTCCTTTAGAAAAACAGTATAAAGTGAAACGGAGCAGAAAAATAGCTTATTTATGCGTTAGCGATAGAGACCGTTGGACTCCTGTTGATTGGACTGAATATGATGCTGGTCATTTGGCATTCCGGTATGTGCGGAAAGGTACATTTATGAGAGCAGCTACTTATGAAAATGGCGTATTATGCTTTTTGACAGATCCCTTTTATATTGATAAGCAAAGCAATGAAATCTGCTATTATCCTGTCACTATAGAGAAGCAGGATGTAGTATTATATGCCAAGTGTGATATTGGGAGAGAAGATATATATAGAAATCGAATGTTAGGAGGAGTTTTTGAGGGAAGTAATCATCCTGATTTTTTGGAGAAAGATACCTTGTTTATTATACAAAGTAAACCTGAACGTCTGAGTACTACTGTAAAAAGTTGGTCTGATAAGGAGTACCGTTATCTTAGATATTTTGGTCCGGCTAAAGGGTCTTGTAATGTTTCGGAAGTCGCTTTTTATGAGAAGAATGACACAGTAGCCTTATCTGGGAAAATCATAGGAACTCCCGGCTGTTATCAACATGAAAAAGCTCCGCGACGGCGGCGAGCGCCTTGCCTCCGGCGATCTCACGAGCCAGATCGACACGAGCCGCATGTTCTGGGTGTTCAAGCAGCACGCGGACGATCTCAATGCCATCGGAACAGGTATGCAGAAGGCCGTCGAGCAGCAGACGCGCGCGGAGCGGCTGAAAACAGAGCTGATCACCAACGTTTCGCACGACATCAAAACGCCGCTGACCTCGATCGTCAACTACGTTGACCTGCTCAAAAAGGAGCAGATCGAGCCGGAATCGGCGCGTGCATATCTGGATGTGCTTGAGCGGCAGTCGGCGCGGCTCAAAAAGCTGACCGAGGATCTGGTCGAGGCGTCGAAGGCCTCGACGGGCAATCTCGCCTGCACGCTTGAGCCGACCGACGTGAATGTTCTGCTCGGTCAGGTCATGGGCGAATACGAGAGCCGTCTGGAGGCGGGCCAGCTCGAGCCTGTCGTGCAGACCGACCCTTCCGGCCCGAAAATTCTTGCCGATGGGCGGCTTTTGTGGCGGGTGTTTGACAATCTGCTCTCCAACATCTGCAAATACGCCATGCCCGGCACGCGCGTCTATCTTTCCAGCAGCGTAAACGGCGGCAAGGTCACGATCTGCTTCAAAAACATCTCCCGCTATCCCCTGAATATCAGCGCTGACGAGCTGATGGAGCGCTTCGTGCGCGGAGACAGCTCCCGCAGCACCGAGGGAAGCGGCCTTGGCCTCTCGATCGCGCAGAGCCTCACGGGGCTGCAGGGCGGCGCGTTCGCGCTGACGATCGACGGCGACCTGTTCAAAGCCGCCGTTACCTTCAGCGCCCTCCCCTGAGTTTGTGCATTTTGCATCCATTGCCCGGCAGCCGCATCTCAGGCTGCCGGGCAATTCTGAATTCTTTATGAATTTCGGGGCTGTTTCGTTGACACCCACGGGTGCATAGGCTAAAATAATGGTTACAGAAAGGAAACAAACGCCGCGCACGCTGTGCGCATCGATAGAAAGAAGGATACATATGAAAAACAACCTGTTAAAGACCGCAGCGGCCTGCCTTTTGATTTTTGCAAGCCTGATGAGTCTTGCCGCCTGCACCGCAAAGCCCGCAGAGCCGACGGATGAGACGCCCGCGCAGACGCAGACGCCCAACACGACCTCGCGTCCCTCCGATCCGGTGGAGACGCAGACGCCCGAATCTGACCCTCAGCCCGAGGAGCAGCCCGACGACACCGAAACGCCCGAGGAGCAACCCGCGCAGCAGGTATCGGTACAGGAGCTTCTGCGCCTTGCCGAGCAGCAGGACCCAGAATTCCCCGGCCACACGCCGTATCTGGTCGAGCGTGCCGATGATGAGGACGGGAACGTCCGCTTTAAGGTCGCCTTCCGCTCCGAGTCCGGCTGGCTGGTCTATGCCGCGAAGGAATATGATGCGAGCTTCAATGATGACGGCGGCCATCTGACCGCCACGCGCACCACATTCTCCTCCGAGGACGCGCCGCAGCTGTCCTCACAGGCCTCTGACCCCAAGGCGCTGCTGCCGCTGGCGCAGGTGCTCGAAGATCAGCTCCAGTATCAGTACGAGCTGAACTTTGAGGATGCGTCCGAGCTGACGAGCGATCAGCTCTACCTCGCCTATCTGGTTCTGGCAACGCCGGAGGAGCTTCAGGCACGCTACAATGAAGCGGAACAGAAGTATTTCATCTCGTGGCGCCATGTCACGCCGGTGCTCGACCGCTACTTTGTCAACTACAAGTGGGACATGACCGAGTGCGCCCTCTATGACAGCACGTTTGACGGCATCGTCACCGACGAGATCCACGTCTTTGACGAAACGCCGTATCTGCGGGTCGTCAGCGCTGAGCCGGTCGAGGGCACGAACAAGGTCCGCTTCACGGTTGAATTCTACGCCGACGAGACAGAGCAGACGGTCACAAAACGGAAGGTCTACACCGTGGAGTTCTACGATGACGGATACCACTATCTGTCCGTCATGGAGCTTATGGTCAACTGATCGAATATACACACGGAGCCGGACGCGAAAGCGTCCGGCTCTATGTCTGTAAGTTTACGATTTTTTCACGATTTTGCTTAAAATTGGGCTTGACATGCGCGCGTCTTTGCGCTAATATGTGCTTTTCAAAAACAGTTTTTGAAAAAACAAGGAGGCAAGGTAAATGCAAGCTGCTGTTTCGGTTGGTGCAGGATACGTCGTCGGCGTCGGCGGCGCGAATCTGGATATTCACGGGCATCCCAAAAAGGCTGTCGTCATGCATGACAGCAACCCAGGCCGCATCAGCGCCTCCGCAGGCGGCGTTACGCGCAACGTGTGTGAAAATCTCGCGCGGCTCGGCGCGGATGTCCGTCTGATCACGGCAGTCGGAGACGACCTCTATGCGGACATGATCCGCCGGGAATGCGTCGCCGCCGGCATCGACGTGTCGCACTTCTGTGCCGCACCGGGCTGTGCCTCCTCCACATACCTGTCCATTCTGGACAGCGGCGGCGACATGCTGGTCGCGCTTTCCGACATGACCGTTTTGCAGGAGCATCTGACGCCGGAGTATCTTGACGGCCGCGCGGAGCTGCTGCAGCATGCAGCCATCGTCACCTGCGACCCGTGTTTGCCGGAGCGGACGCTTCTGCACCTGCTCGACCTGTGTGCGGGGCACACGCCGGTCTACGTTGATCCCGTTTCCACCGCATACGCGCAGGTGCTTGCGCCGCACATCGGCAGATTCCACACCGCAAAGCCGAACGTGCTTGAGCTTTCGATCCTCGCAGGCCGCGAGATCACGGACGAGGCCTCTCTCGAGGATGCCGGACGCGCGCTTTTAGACAGGGGCCTTTCACGGCTTCTCGTCAGCCTCGGCAAGGACGGCTGCCTCTACATGGATCGCAGCGGCAGGACGCTCCGCCGCAAGCTCCGCCCTGTTGCGCAGATGGTGAACGCCACCGGCGCGGGCGATGCGTTCATGGCTGCCGTCATTTTCAGCACCCTCCATGGCTTCGACCCGGAAAAAACGCTCCACTATGCGCTGTGCGCCGGAATCGCCGCCATTTCTCATGAAAAAACCATCCATCCGGGAATGTCTGTCTCTTTGATCGAAAAAATTTGGAAGGAGTATCATCTATGAACATCCATGATTATCTGTCCGTTACGCCTGAGGTACAGCAGGCTCTGCGTGAGAACAAGCCGGTTGTCGCGCTGGAATCCACCATTCTGAGCCATGGCATGCCGTATCCGCAGAATCTTGAATTCGGCCGTCAGGTCGAGCGCATCATCCGCGAGGAGGGCGCTGTCCCCGCGACCATCGCCATTCTGGACGGCAAGATGAAGGTCGGCCTGAATGAGCAGGAGCTGGAGCGCATGTGCCGCGCCGACGGCATCGGCAAGGTCAGCCGCCGCGATCTTGCGACCTATCTTGCGACCGGAATGCCCGGTGCGACCACCGTCACCACGACCATGATCATCGCGGCCTACGCCGGCATCCGTTTCTTTGCCACCGGCGGCATCGGCGGCGTGCATCGCGGCGCAGAGACCACGATGGACATTTCGGCCGACCTTCAGGAGCTTGCCAACACGCCGGTCTGCGTCATCTGCGCTGGCGCAAAGAGCATTCTCGACCTCGGCCTGACGCTGGAGTATCTTGAGACGAACGGCGTGCCCGTCCTCGGCCTGCGCACCGATGAGCTGCCCGCGTTCTACTGCCGCACCTCCGGCTTCAAGCTGGACTACAACTGCCCGGACGAGGAGACCGTCGCCAAGATCATGAAGGCAAAGTGGGACATCGGCCTCAAGGGCGGCGCCGTGGTCGGCAACCCCATCCCCGAGCAGTACGCCATGGATCCCGTCGAGATGAACAAGGTCATCGACCGTGCCATCGAGATGGCAAAGGAGCAGGGCATCCACGGCAAGGCCACCACGCCGTTCCTGCTGGCGCACATCGTCGAGATGACCGGCGGCCATTCGCTGGACTCCAATATCCAGCTCGCGTTCAACAACGCCCGCGCCGCCAGCCGCATCGCCATCGCCTATACAAAGCTGTAATCCAGAAAAACCCGCCTGCGGATATTCCGCAGGCGGGTTTTTTGAGCTTGTCAAAATAGTTTTTCGTGTATGGGCTCTGCTTAGGGTATATCTTGCAGAGGATATCTTCTTTTCGCAGGAATGCTCATTCCTTCATCAGCTTACGGCGGGCAAGATTGATGGTGCCCTCCTGCATGGAGTTGATCCACTGGAGGCTCTTGCCGCAGCCGTTTGCCACGCAGGAGTCCGCATCGTCCGCGATGGAGCACGGGATGTCCGTCCGCTCGGAGATGAGCTTGTCAAAGCCGTAGAGAAGGCTTCCGCCGCCTGTCAGAACGATGCCGTTGCGCGCGATGTCCGCCACCAGCTCCGGCGATGTGTGCTCCAGCACCGCAAGCACCTCGTCCACGATCTGGCGCGCGGGGCGCTTGAACGCCTCCATCAGCTCCAGCGACGTGACCGACTGCTCCTTCGGAAGGCCGGTCTTGAGATCGCGGCCCTTGACGGTCATGACGGCGTCCTCCGGACGCTCGTAGACGCAGCCGATGGTGATCTTGACCTCCTCCGCCGTCCCGAGGCCGATGAGCATGGCATAGCGCTTGCGCATAAACGCCACGACCGCCTCATCAAAGGTGTCGCCCGCGATCTTGATGGACGCGGAATTGGAAATGCCGTTCAGGCTCAGAACGGCGATGTCCGTCGTGCCGCCGCCGATGTCCACGATCATGTGTCCGTCGGGGCCGGAGATGTTGAGCTTTGCGCCCAGTGCCGCCGCAAACGGCTCCTCGATCAGGTACACACGGCGCGCGCCAGCCTCCATCGTCGCCTGAATGACAGCGCGCTCCTCGACCTCGGTCACGCCGCTCGGAACGCTGACAATGACGCGGGGCTTGATGAGGGAAAAGCGGATGATCTTTTTCAGGAACTGCTCGAGCATTTTTTCCGTCATCTCATAGTCGGAGATCACACCGTCGCGCAGCGGGCGAACCGCAACGATGTTGCCCGGCGTCCGCCCCAGCATATTGCGGGCGGCCGCGCCGACCTGAAGCACCTTGCCTGTATTTTTATCCACGGCCACGACCGACGGCTCGCGGAGCACAATGCCGCGGCCCTCCTCATAGACCAGAACGTTCGCCGTTCCAAGGTCGATGCCGATGTCTCTGGACAGTTTCATATGGGTATCACCTTTCGTTACGTTTCTCTGGGCGTTGCCAGCGCCGCGCAGACGACCTCCGCCGCCTCGGCCTTGCGCAGAACACGCACACATTCCGACATGGTCGCGCCGGTCGTCACAATATCGTCGATCAGCAGGATGCGTTTTCCTGCAAAGCGCTCCGGCTGTACAGCGCGGTAGGCGCCCTTTGCGTTTTCAAATCTCTCCTCCGCACCGGACAGGCTCGACTGCGCACGGTTGTCCGTGCACTTTTCAAGCGTCAGCAGCGGCTGCATACCAAGCTCGCGCGCCGTCTCGCGGCACAAAAGCTCCGCCTGATCGTAGCCGCGTGTGCGGCGGCGCTTGCGGCTGACCGGCACCCATGTGACAAGGTCAAACTTCCCCGTCAGCTTGTCGCAGACGGTCACCGCGAGCCACGCCCCAAACTGGCGGGCATACCACTGCCGTCCTTCAAATTTATACCGCAGGAAGCCGTCGCGCAGCGTGCCCTCATAAAAGAACGTCACAACGCAATGCGCTGCACCATCGACATGGCGCTCCGCGCCGTCGTGCTCCGGAAGGGCTTCCATGCATTTTGCGCAGACCGGCGCGTTTTTTGCCTCGATCAGCCGGTGGCAGAGCATACAGCGCGGCGGATACAGGAGGTCAAGAAGCCAGACCAGCAGTTTACTTTTCATGCTCTGCCTGTCCCCTCTCGAGCCGGAGCTTCAGCCCGCTGTAGCGCCGCTGCTGGCGGTCGTTGCGGGTCATGGCAGCGATGATCTCCTCATTGCCGACGATGATAAAAAGCTCTCTGGCGCGCGTGATGGCCGTGTAGAGGATGCTGCGCGTCAGCAAAAGCTGCGAGCCGCTCCACGCCGCCAGAATGACCGCGCGGTATTCGCTGCCCTGACTTTTGTGGACGGTCATCGCATACGCAGGCTCCAGCTCACGCAGAAGGTCAAAGCCGTATGCCGTCTCGCGGTCGTCAAAGACGACCGTGAGCGTCTCGGCAGCAAAGTCGATCTTCGTGATCGTGCCAATGTCGCCGTTGAAAACGCCCGTTCCGGCGCCCATGCCGTCCGTTCGCTTCCATATTATATCATAGTTGTTCCGGATTTGCATCACCCGGTCGCCCTCGCGGTAAGAAAAATCACCGAACTGTTTTTCACGCTTTCCCGGCGCAGGCGGGTTCAAAACGGCCTGAAGTGCCTTGTTGAGCTCCACCGTGCCCGTCTCATGCCGCCGCGTGGGCGAGAGCACCTGAATTTCCGACGAGGCAATGCCCATGTTCTTGGGCAGCCGCGCTGCACAGAGCTCCTGAATGGTCTGCACGACCGACTCGCCGGAGCGCCGCTTCATAAAGAAAAAGTCCTTATTTTTGACCGTCAGCACCGGAAGCTCCCCGTGGTTGACCGCATGGGCGTTCATAACGATGAGGCTTTCGCGCGCCTGCCGGAAGATCTCCGTCAGGCAGACCGTCTTTGCAACGCCGCTGCGGATGATGTCCGAGAAAACGTTGCCCGCGCCGACCGAGGGAAGCTGATCCGGGTCGCCCACCAGGATCAGGCGGCACTGCGGCCGGAGGGCCTTAAGGAGCGCGGTCATGAGCTGAAGGTCGACCATCGATGTCTCGTCAATGATCATGGCGTCACACTTGAGCGGCTCGTCCTCGTCATGGACGAACGCCATCGCGCCGCTGTCCGGGTCGAACTGCGCCTCCAGCAGGCGGTGGATGGTCGTGGCCTCGCGCCCCGTCACCTCGCTCAGGCGCTTTGCCGCGCGGCCTGTCGGCGCGGCAAGCTGGGTCTTGAGCCCCATCGCGTCGAACAGATCGAGGATGCCGGTCATGACCGTTGTTTTGCCGGTGCCGGGCCCGCCCGTCACAAGCAGGAGCTGGCAGCTCGCCGCATCACGGATGGCCTGCATCTGGGACGCGGCATAGTCAATGGCGCGCTTTTCCTCGATGCTTCGTAGGATGGCCTCCAGCTTTGAGGGCGGCTGGATGCGGAGATCCGCCATGTGGACAAGGCGCTCCGTGACCTCGCACTCGGCCTCATAAAACTCCGGCAGGTAACACGCCGTGAGCCCTGCGACCTCGCTGCGCACCATGCGCTGCTGCTCGTCAAGACGCTCCATACCGGATTCGATCGTCTCGCTGTCAAGGTTCAAAAGTGCCGCCGTCGCGGGGATCAGCTTGTTTTGCGGAATGAATGTGTGCCCGTTTGTGAGATTGTAGGAAAGCTCAAATAAAATCCCCGCCTCCACGCGGCGCTCATCGTCGGCCTCGACGTCAAGCTCCAACGCAAAGGCATCGACCGCCGCAAAATCCGCGCCGAAATACGGGTCGGAGAGCAGATACGGGTCGTCACGCAGCGCGTCCTCGGCAAGATCGCCGTAGACACGGAACAGGCGCACCGCCAGCTCCGGCGGAAGCCTGTGGAGCGTCAGAAATTCAATGAGTCGGCGGATACCCGCCTGACGGCGGAAGCTCTCGCCGATCTCCATCGCCTTGCGGCGGGAAATGCCGGGGATCTGGCTGAGCTGCTCGGGGTCGCTTTCGAGCACCTCCAGCGCACGCTCGCCAAACAGCCGCAGGATCTTCTCCGCTGTTTTTTCGCCGATACCCTTCACCGCGCCCGAGGCAAGATACGAGAAGATCTCGTGCCCGGTCTCCGGCATCAGGCGTTCGAGGAACTCCGCCTCAAACTGGCGGCCATGGCTTGCGTGATAGCCCCATTTCCCCGTGACGATCAGCCGCTCGCCGGGTACGGTCATCGGGACCGTGCCGACCACTGTGATCTGCTGGCCGTCCTCGGTATGAAGCCGCAGAACGGCATAGCCGTTCTCGGGGTTCTGATAGACAACGGTCTGCACCGTCCCGCGAATCATTTCTTCGTCCTGCCGCACGTCTCACCGCTCCGATCTCAAAATTTCCGGAAGCTGCGCCTCCGGGATCAGATGTACAAATTCCAGCCGCTCACAAAGCCGCCCGGCACGCAGGCGCGCGGGCCCGGTCATGCCGCAGTCCGCGATAAACACGTCGCCCGCGGTCAGCCCGACCTCGCGCAGCCATGCCGCGCCGCGTACCGCCTGCTCCAGCTCCTCGGCCTCTCCGCACGCCGGATACACCATCCGAAGCGCGCGTCCTCCAAGCGGCCGCAGCATCAGGCCCGTGATGCACCACAGGAGCATCAGCGCCCCGCATACAGCCAGAATCACAATCAAAATCTCAACGACCATACCGCACCTCCCGCCTTATCCTATGCAGCGGGCGGCAGTATGGCTTTTATGATTTTACTACAGATCACGCCAAATTTCCACATCAAAAACGCCCATAAATGCAGAATACCCGATTTTGCGCAAATAAAAGCGGGATTGCCGGCGCAATCCCGCTTGCATATCGGAAGTCTCGCAGCTTTTCGCGCCCGCAGGCGCGAAAAGGAGCTCTCTCAAACACAAAACTCAGCAAACGAAATTGACGCAAAAAAAGAGGACGCCGAAGCGTCCTCTCAGTCTGCCAAAGAACCTCGTAGAGTTCGCGCCCGCGGGCGCGAATAAAATGCAAATCGGTTTTGTCTGGCGGCGTGTACGTCAGACAAAACACAAAACACCCGGCAAGTGTGGAATTTGTGCGCAAGCAGCGCACAAA
>ENA-OPXM01001548-OPXM01001548.1-human-gut-metagenome-genome-assembly--contig:-NODE-1548-length-10478-cov-5.268061_pt1 | contig 10478 bp, 8 predicted proteins | sample MGYA00241707_ERZ502035 | MGnify/ENA primary metagenome ERZ502035 (study PRJEB25962, sample SAMEA2043051) | human gut metagenome | biome: human gut; feature: human-associated habitat; material: faeces... | reverse complement strand
CTATCAAACCACTTGTTTCTTTATACCGCTTGTAGCCCCTTGTCCACCGTTGCTTACCGTGATGTGGAGCTGACCGAGGACAGCCGCATGACGCTGGGCCAGTGGCTGGACCGCTGGCTCACGGAGTACAAGGCTGGCACGGTGCGCCCCGGTACCCTCGAGGGCTACCGCCGCTACATCGAATACTACATCAAGCCGCAGCTGGGCGACAAGCAGATCTCCCTCCTCTCCCAGCAGGACATCCAGCGGATGTACCGCCGCCTAAAAACGGAGGGGCGCATCCACGAGCATCCCGAGATGGGGCATCAGCTCTCCGACTCCATGGTGCGCCACATTCACTCCACCCTCCATGCCGCACTGAAAGACGCGGTGCAGGCGCATGTCATTCCAAGAAACCCCACCGAGGGGACAACGGCGCCCAAGCCCAACTACAAGCCCAAGCGCATTCTCACCCGTGCGGAGCTGGACGCCTTCCTCGCAGTGGTGGAACAGGACGAGGTGTGGCGAGACTTCTTCCAGACGGAGCTGATGACCGGCCTGCGCCGCGGCGAGATCTGCGGTCTGCAGTGGAGCGACTTTGATGGGAATACCGGTACGCTGAAGGTATGCCGAACCCTCCACAGCCAGCGGAAGGGCGAGTACACCGTCGGTGAGACGAAGACCAATCAGGGCATGCGCACCATCATCCTGCCGCACAGCGTGACTGAAATCCTACGGCGGCGAAAAGTGGATGCCATCAGCCAATGGATATTCCCTGATCCGGTGAAGCCGGAAGATCCCGTCGACCCCAATGCAGCCTATCGCCACATGAAGACGCTGCTCCAGCGGGCAGGACTCCCCAGCATCCGCTTCCACGATCTGCGTCATACCTTCGCAACCCACGCCCTCACCAGCGGTGTGGACGCCAAAACCCTGTCCGGTATCCTGGGCCACACCAACGCCTCCTTCACGCTGGACACCTATACCCATGTCACCTCAGATATGCAGAAGCAGGCCTGCGGCATCGTAGGCGGCTTCATGGAAGATATCTTCGGAAAGGAGTTGAAACCGTGGCAAGAAAGCGAAAAGCCGGAGACGGAACCGTAAGGCAGCGCAAGGACGGTCGGTGGGAGGGGCGCATCGTCATCGGCTATGACGATAACGGCTATCCCAAGACGAAAAATGTTCTCGCCAAAACCAAGAAGGAGTGCGTCGAGAAGCTCCAAAAGCTCAAGGAAGAGTGCGGCGGGTTGAAGCCCGAAAAAGTGCGGTCTGAGATGTCCTTCGGGGACTGGCTGACATACTGGTACAAGAATCACTCCAAGCCTAAGATCCGCCCCACCACGCAGGAGACCTATGAGAGCCGCATCCGCCTGCACATCATCCCGGAGATCGGCAGCATTCCGCTGAACAAGCTGACGCAGAATGACCTGCAGCAGTTCTACGGTCGGCTCAAGAAAAGCGGCCGGAAGCGGTTCACCGACAAGTACGGCGAAGGACTGTCCGACCGAATGGTGCGTATGTGTCACGCCACCTGCCGCTCCGCATTGGAGAAGGCGGTGCAGGATGGGCTGATCCGTGTGAACCCGGCCATCGGCTGCAAGCTGCCGCCGAAAAAGGCACGGGAGATGCAGGTACTGACGAGGGAGGAACTGCAGCGGTTTCTCATTCAGGCGAAGTTCGAGGGCTACTACGAAGTCTTCCTTCTGGACTTAGCCACCGGCCTGCGCCGGGGTGAGCTGATGGCGCTGCAATGGGACGACCTGAACTTCAAAACCGGCGTGCTGAATGTGAACAAGCAGGTCTACGATGTGCGGGGCCAACTTCAAATCAGCACGCCCAAGACGAAGAACTCCGTCCGCAAGATCGTCCTGCCGCCTGCTGTGGTGGCGGTGCTGCGGGAGTACAAAAAGACGGTGAACTCCCGCTGGATGTTCCCGTCGCCGGTGAAGGAGGACTGTCCCATCACACCCGGCGTGGTACGGCGCAGATTGCAGCTCATCTTGGAGCACGCAGGCTGCAAGCATGTGCGCTTCCATGATCTGCGTCATACATTCGCAACCTTGGCATTGGAGAATGGCATGGATGTGAAAACGCTCTCCGCCATGCTGGGGCATGTGTCGGCGGCCACCACGCTGGACATCTATACCCACATTACCGATGATATGCAGCGGGCAGCCGCCGAAAATATTGACCGCGGCATCGGCAAAGTAGCACCGCAGGAGGACGCTTCAGATCCGGGGCGGGAAACCGCCCCGGCCCAGGCGGAAAAGCCGAGTATGACCGATTTCAAGCCCTATGTAGGCCGCAAGCGCCGTTCCGGCACCGGCTGCGTCACCGAGATCAACGACCATCTCTTTGAAGGACGCTATTCCCCAAAGTGGCCCGACGGTAAAAAACACGCCCGCAATGTCTACGCCCATACCCGTGAGGAGTGCGAGGAGAAGTTGAAGGTACTGATCGTGGAGATGAAAGCCGAACTGGTAGAGCTGAAGCGGCAAAAAGCGGAGGGGACATTGCCTCCTCAGGAGCCGGAAAAGAGTCAGAAGAAAACGAAAAAGTCAAAAAAGAACAAGTAAAAAGAATCAGCCGGCAAGGGTGCCAAGTAATCGGTACCCTTGTCGGTGAAGCTATTGTCAGGATTGATTTTTACAGCGTCAAACGAAAAAACCTGATTCATTATTGGAATAATCAAATAAACTTTTAGAGTGACAGTTTTCTGGGGGATACCTCTCTTGTGCAAAATCGTTGACAATTGACAAAGAAAGCGTATATTATAGTCTTGCAAATACTATAGCAAATGCTATAATATTTGCGAGGAGATGAGGTTATGGAGTTTGGCTCAATTGTAAAACAAGTTCGTAAAGAGTTGGGGTTAAGTCAAGAACAACTTGCAAGAGAACTTAGCATAAGTTTTTCTACCGTGAATCGATGGGAAAATGGAAAGTCTAAGCCGAGTCAAATGGCCAAAGAACTATTTTTCTCCTTTTGCACGAGTAAAAATATTAGCCTAAATTGTATGGAAGGGGGAATCGTGAGTGATTAGTATTACATTGGAAAGTGTGGATCGCGTTGGCGTTGAAGATGAATGGAATTTTAGCAATGATACAGAATTCACTATGCACAGCATCCATACTTATCCTGCGAAATTCCCTTCCTTCATTGCAAAAAAGGCCTTTGATTATGCAGAAGCAGAGGGCGTAAAAATCGAAAAAGTTGCTGACATTTTTTGCGGGTGTGGTACTGTTGCACTTGAAGCAAAAACCCACAGCAAAGATTTCTGGGGATGTGATATCAACCCCGTTGCTACATTAATTGCAAAAGTCAAAAGTGAAAGTTACGATATGGCTAAGGTTGGAGAGTACTTTTCACTCATTAGTACACTCTACCCTCGTGTAGACATTTCAGATGCTGCATACGAGCACGCAAATGAAAGACTAAAATATTGGTTTACTCAAAACAGCTATATTCAGTTATTATGTCTAAAGATAGCTATTGAGGACAGCATACCTAAAGGAGCGTATTTGGATGCATTTCACTGCCTATTTTCGTCAATCTTGAAGGCATCTTCCAAGTGGTTGACAAAGTCTATAAAGCCCCAAGTTGATCCAAACAAAAAGGAAATAGTGGTCTGGGATGTGTTCGAACAGCAGTATAATAAGTTCGTGAAATCCATTGAACAAATGAACAGCATAGCTGGTTCTGAATCCTCTATTTCTATTGAGAATGAGAATTTTTTGGAAGCGGTCGATGTCCCAAGTGTTGATTTAATTATATCCAGTCCTCCATATGTTACATCTTATGAGTATGCCGATTTACATCAGTTATCGTCACTCTGGTTGGGATTTGCTGATGATTATAGAGACTTAAGACGAGGAACAATTGGCAGTCTATATAACAGCGAAGGCTATACTATTAACATGAAATTACTCAATTCTGTGGGCAGAAAAATTGTGGCAGAATTAATTGACACACAGAGGGCAACAGCAAAAGTCAGATCTGTGGCAAGATACTATGTAGATATTCAACAGGCCATCCACAAGTGTTCTCAGATGCTCAGTAATGGCGGAATGGCATTCTTTGTTGTAGGTGATACAGAATACAAAGGTGTAAAAATTAAAAACTCTGAGCATCTAATCCAAAGTCTCATAGACGAAGGGTTTACTGATATAAAGGCTGCGAAGCGTAGAATATCTAATAAGCTACTTACCCCATATCGAGATGAGTTCGGACGTTTTTCTTCGGATAAATCAAGCAGAACCATTTATCATGAAGAATATATTATTAGCGGAAGGATGTGGCGACATTGAGTGAAAGGCTGAAAATTCGACCGTATGCCCGCTTATTAACGATGTTGGGTGATCAATTAATCAAGAATGAATTAATTGCGCTTGTAGAACTAATAAAAAACTCATATGATGCGGATGCATCTTGGGTGAAAGTAAGTTTTATTGATTTCGGCCCAGATTATGAGTTAACCCCGACATCTAAAATTCGAATCGAAGATGACGGATGCGGCATGAATGCGGATATTTTGCGGAAACATTGGCTTAACCCTGCCACTCCTGATAAATTGAAACGGAAAGCCAAAAATCCCAAGACGCAGAAAGGCCGTATTCTGCAGGGTGAAAAGGGTATAGGTCGCTTTGCCATATTCAAATTAGGAAAAAAAATAACCATTACGACAAGAAGGCAACAGCAGAATTCTGAAGGGAAATTTATTGAGTCAGGAGAAAACATAGAAAATATTCTAACTTATGATTTCTCAAAATATGATAACGATTTTCTTCAAGAAGATGGAGAAGAAAAGGATCTCTTCCTTGAACAGTTGACTGTAGAATTGTCGCAACGTATACCGTCGGCCATCGTAGACACGGATATTGTTTTGGGCACAACGCGACGGAGACGCAAACCATTTGGTACTATTATTGAAATTACCGATCTCAAAACAAGGTGGACGACGGATCGGATTAATCGTATTCAGCAGAATATTGGTAAATTACAACCCATTTTTTCCGAAAAAGGAACAGCAGATTTTAGTGTGTGGGTTTATAAAGACAGTATCCTGCATGAGTCTAATGATAGTTATAAGAGAGTTCTCGATCATTGCTTAAAAAATATGTCCGTTCTCAAGATAACCAATGGTCGCTATATTTGCGAAAAAAACACCATATTTTTTGATATGAACGGACAACCAATTGAACTGAGTTTTAAAGATCCTGATATTAGAGGACTTACACAATTCAAACGCTTTAAAGAACTCGAAGAAAAAAATGAGCCAGTAGAGTGTGGGAGTTTTAACTTTGAATTCTATATCTTCGACTTGAATGTTGACTCTGAAAACCCGTCCAAATATTATTTGAGCAAAGAAGAAAAGAGCGTTATTAAAGAACACAGGATATACTTATATCGAGATGATGTAAGAGTAATGCCTTATGGCGATCCAGAAGATGACTGGCTCAGAATAGATATGGCACGTGGTACAATACGTGCTGATGAATATCTGAGCAATGATCAGGTTGTAGGATGTGTGTATATTTCGCAAGCAGAAAATCCCAATCTAAAAGATAAGACAAATCGTGAGGGGTTAATTGAGGAGGGACGTGCGCTCGAAGACTTTATAGGTGTTCTGCAACTTATTCTTCGGTACCTCAGAAAAAAACCGTTTGCACAATATTTGATTGATAAACAACGCCGAAATGAAATTGATCGAATAAAGCGTGGACGGCCTGCTGAACTAATTGAAGCCGCAAAAAAGCAGTATGGCGATGATGAAAAAGCCATGGCTTTTTTAAAATCCTTCGAGAGCAGCTATGCAAAAGAAAAGCGGACCTTCGAAGATAGAATTCAAAAAACCGAAAACCTTGCTGCAGTTGGCCTTTCAATTGAAACGGCCTCTCATGATGTCATGCTGTTGCTTGGAAAGGCAGTTGAGCAACAGGAAACATTAATCAAAGAGTTGATGTTAGGCAATGAAATAGACAGAGATAGTTTGATTGCCCGACTTACCCTTGTCCGTGGAACTATGTCTATGGTTCAATCGCAAATGAAAGATGTCCAATTGCTTTTCCCGTCAACTAAATCAAAAACAAAAAACATAGATGTAAAGACGGTTATCGAAAAAGTCCACAATTTATACAAGCGTGCATTCAAAGAAAACCGCATTACTGTGGAATACAGTTTGTCTACTCGACCATTAGTGGTTAAAACCACAGATGCGGTTCTTCTCCAGGTTTTTATCAATTTGTTTGATAATTCGCTATATTGGCTGAAAACCGTGAATGGCGAACGGAAAATTTTAATAACACTTGATGGCGACCGACAAAGGATGATTTTTTCTGATAGTGGTCCTGGAATTAAGCCCGATGATATTGATTATATCTTTGAGGCTTTCTACTCTGGAAAAGGTGAGGAAGGACGTGGGTTGGGGCTTTATATTGCAAGACAGCTTTTAGACAGATATGATTACTCTATCAATTTGGCAGAATTCTCAAAGGATAGAATCTTAAAAGGAGCCAATTTTGTATTAGAGTTCGTTAAAGAGGGGTAACGATATGGATATTGGAAAACTCTTTAATGGCATTGCGGTAATTGTCGATAATGAGATTGAAAACAAAACTTCGGCAATATACAAGATAAAAGAATTGATTGAAGCTAATCATAACCACCGGCCGTGCCGGTGGTTTGCACAGGCCCCCTTAGGGCCTATTACCAGCCGAGCCTATAGGCTCATCGAATCTTCTTTCTACTGCATGATGCGCCCTACTGCTATTGAAATAGCGGCCTGGCGCATTTTGCTTTTCACCTCTCTCGATTATCTACCTTTTTGAATCGCACCTTATCAACTGCTTTCCAGACTTGTTCCTCGCTTCGCTCGGATATTTTTTCTGGGCATAGCTAAAGCTTTTTGGAACCACCGGCATTGCCGGTGGTTTTCTTTATACAAAAACATTCCAGTTGCGGTATATTCCGAAATACCGCAACTGGATGTAATCCCTGCGCTTTCCGGCGCTTCATTTATTATCCTTGATTGGGACTATACAAATGGAGAAGCGGAAGTAGGCGAAGATGAACGTGTTGTAATACCTGACGCATTGACTACAAGCAACGAGGAACGCTTGATAGCTTTTATCAAAAAAATACTAAGCGAAATATTTGTACCTGTTTTTATTTTTACAGCAAAACAGACCTCTACTATAATCGACAGATTAAAAGAAGAGAAGCTTTGGGATAACGAAAAAACAAACCGAATTTTCGTAAAACAAAAAACAGAGGTTGATTCCGAAGAAGAACTCTTTTCTGCCATTACCGAATGGGTAAAGGCAATGCCGTCAGTATATGTCCTAAAAGAATGGGATCGAGTATTGAGTAAAACTCGGAATGCAATGTTCAACGAGTTTTATACTTACTCACCTAATTGGGCGCAAATAATTTGGGACATGCTTAAAGAAGATAGTATTGAAAGTCAACAAGAATTTGGCAATTTTGTTACCCGAAGTCTGATAAATAGGATTCAGAATTATTCTTTTGATGAAGCATCTATTCGGTCCGATACCCGACCCAATACTGCTGAACTCAGAAAAGTTGTAGAAGGAGAGCGATATTTGTCATATGCGGAACAGCCCGCACAAGCATATACTGGCGACTTGTTTAAAAATGGCTCTAAATACTATTTAAACATTAGAGCACAATGCTCTCTGGCAAGAGAGGGAGACCCTTTACTATACTGTATACATGGGGAAAAGTTAAAAAGCAAAGACATCATTTCTGAAGATATTCGCCTTACAACTGAAAAAGAACTGGTATTTAGTGCAAAGCAGCACTTTTCTTTAGACCAAATGCGCGAAATCTGTCAAGATACAGAAAAGTTGGAGGTATTCAACCGAAATTTTAGCAGACACAGGAATAGCATATTCTTCCGAAAAGGTACTATACTCGAACGAGACGATAAGGTTATTATAGGCTGTGTGGCAGGAGAGCAAGCAATTCAATTTAAGATGGATTTGGAGATTTTAAGCTTTAATGCATGGAAGGGGAAACGTATTGGAAGAGTGTTACCTCCATACATAACCAAGATTCAACAAAAGTGTGCAGTAAACATGGTACGAGAAGGGGTTGCACCACTTCCAAAAGAATTATTTATTTCTTTTGAGGATTAAAACAAGATCCTCAAATTCTGTGTCGCAATAGACAAAGAATAAGAAAATCCCTCTGAAATCAACGATTTCAGAGGGATTTTGGTCCGAGTAGTGCGGCTCGAACGCACGGTCTCCTGGTCCCAAACCAGGCGCGATACCAACTTCGCTATACCCGGATATTCAATTTCTGCCATTATATCACGGCGAGGGAGAAAATCAAAGATTTTTCTGTCTGTGGTCATTTATGTGGTCAAACCCACTTTTGTGCCGCTTTCGGCAATCGTGGAAAATCCCGCAAACGCAGACGTCAAAAGGCTTTGCGGCGTTTCGCCTTGCCCTGTCCCGGATACCGCCACGGCACTCCCAAACCACGCGCTCTACCATCTGAGCTACACCCGGTTATGAAAAAATGTGCTTGGCTCGAAGCAGTCTGTTCTGCCTGCCAAGCCGGAAATAAGTATAGCAGAAGCGCCGCAAAAAAGCAAGACCGGCGGCAGCGCGTTTTTTGCTTTCGGCGTGAAAGCTGTGGCGATTTTCCCGCGTTCGTGCTATAATGATCGCGAAGCTACATTCCTGCACGAAGGCGGTGTGTCCAATGGATGAATATGTGCAGCCCGCGCTCGAAAATGAAGCAGCCGCTCCGGGCATGGCTGGGCGCACCGCGTATTACCATCTCCCCGGGCTGTTTGAGTTTTACGAGCTTTACCGTGTGTTTTTGCCGCTTTTTCGTGAGCACCGGGCGTATTTTTATGATTGGTGTGAGATCGGCTCGATCTACGGAGCCCCGGCCGACTGTCTCTGGGGCGGCGGGCGCGTCGGCTTTGGTACGCATGACGCAGACGAGGTGCTGGGCCTGATGCGCGAGTACGGCATCTCACCACGGCTGACATTCAGCAATTCCCTCCTGCGGGAGGAACACCTCTCCGACCGGAAATGCAACGCGCTTTGCAGGCTTCTCTCCGGGAGTCGGCCGCGCGGCGGCGTCATCGTCCACTCGGAGCGGCTGCTGCGCCATTTGCAGGCGGAATACCCGGAGCTTTATCTTGTCTCCTCGACCACCAAGGTCCTCACTGCCTTTCCCCTGCTCCGGCAGGAGCTGTCGCGCGATGCGTTTCGGTACGTTGTGCCGGATTTTCGTCTGAACAAGGCGTTTGACGAGCTGAACGGACTGCCGGAGGCACTGAAGGAAAAGGTTGAGTTTCTCTGCAATGAGTGCTGCTGGTTCGGCTGCAAGGACCGAAAGGCGTGCTACGAGGCCGTCAGCCGGAAAAGCCTCGGCGAGTACGGGCCGGAGCACCGCTGCAAGGCGCCCGGCGCCGCGGGCGGCTATCGCTTTTCCAAGGCGATGGAAAATCCCGCCTTCATCGGCACAGCGGATATTCAAAACGTCTATCTGCCGATGGGCTTTTCCAATTTCAAGATCGAGGGGCGCGGGCTTGGCAGCGCTCTGATCCTGGAATTTCTGCTTTCTTATCTGACAAAACCGGAATACCGGCTCCGCGTCCGGGAGGAGATCTATCTGGGCAACATGCTGGATCTGTTTTAAGTTCAAAAATCAGCGGCGCAGGCGCAGGCCGCGCGAAAAGGAGATACAAATGCGAGTTGTTGGAATCGTACCGGGCGCAAAGCTGTTTGCCTCGGAGGACATGTACGCAGACCATTATCTGTTCGTCAACGCCTACCCCAAGCGCATCAGCGCAAACGGCGGCACGCCGGTCGGGCTTCTCAGCAGCGACGGATACGTCATTCCGGAGGCGCTGGCGCTGTGCGAGGCATTCGTTTTCTGCGGCGGCGCACGCTTTTACCCCTATCATTTTCAGATCATGGAATACGCCGCGAAAAGCGGCAAGCCCGTGCTCGGCATCTGCCTCGGGATGCAGATGATGAACACATATTTTCTTGTCGCCGAGGAAGCCCGGCGGCGCGGCTGGGACGCGCCCCTGCTCGATCTGTTCGAGCAGATGAAAAAGGAGCGCTACATGTTCACGGAGCCTGTGGACGGTCACTGGAACGGGCACATCACGCGCGGCCACGCAGACAGCTTCAAGCACCCCGTCCATCTGACGGCGGAAAGCCATTTTTTGCGCCTTACCGGCTCGGACACGATCCTCGGTGCGTCGATGCACAACTACCGCATCACACACCCTGCGCAGGCGCTGCGCGTCGCCGGACGCACGGATGACGGCACGATCGAGGCGCTGGAATACGGTGAGCAGATGCTGGGCGTGCAGTTCCACCCGGAGGCAGACGATACAAACGACGTGCTTTTCCGGTGGATCGCAGGCACTTTGTAAAATAACAGAGGCAGGCCAGCTTATCAAAAAGACTTTTTTGACAAGCTCAGCGGCGGAGGCAGCTCAA
>ENA-OPXM01001543-OPXM01001543.1-human-gut-metagenome-genome-assembly--contig:-NODE-1543-length-10485-cov-3.269607_pt1 | contig 10485 bp, 8 predicted proteins | sample MGYA00241707_ERZ502035 | MGnify/ENA primary metagenome ERZ502035 (study PRJEB25962, sample SAMEA2043051) | human gut metagenome | biome: human gut; feature: human-associated habitat; material: faeces... | reverse complement strand
CGCCTACGGCTATATCGGTTCCGTGATCCCCTTCATCCTCTGTCTGCTGCTGGTGCTGTTCGGCGATAAGATCGGCATCGGCGCGGGGACGGCCATGGTCGTTTCCTTCCTCATTACCGCCGTGTGGTGGTTTGTATGCACCCAGCCGCTGCTGAAGCGTTACCGCCAGACCGCCTTCGTGGAGCACGGCGGCAATCCCGTTTCTTCCACCTTCCGTCGGTTGAGAGACACCTTCCGGGAGGTTCGGCAGCAGAAGCATATTTTCCTGTACCTGCTGGCCTTTTTCTTCTTCATCGACGGCGTTTACACCATCATCGACATGGCCACGGCCTACGGCACTGCTCTGGGTCTGGACACCACCGGGCTGCTGCTGGCGCTGCGCTGCGCCGTCACAGACAGGCAGGGAAAAAGGAGGGATGTGATGGCGGCATTTTCGCCGACACCCGTCTCCGACGGGGGAAACTTCAACGCATTGACAGGAGGGTGCTTATGAAGATCGACGTCCGCGCGCTTTTGGCGCGGCTGGGGCTTTTGCAGCCCGCGAAGCTCATGTACATCGGCGGAAGCGACGTGCTGCCGCCTCCGCTCAAGCCCGCCGAGGAGCAGGCGCTGCTCAAGCGGCTCTCCGACGGCGATGAGGCGGCGCGGCAGACGCTCATCGAGCGGAATCTGAGGCTGGTGGTCTATATCGCGCGCCGCTTTGAAAACACCGGCATCCATATCGAGGATCTCATTTCCATCGGCACCATCGGACTCATCAAGGCCATCGGCACGTTCCGCACCGACCGGAACATCAAGCTCGCGACGTATTCCTCGCGCTGCATCGAAAACGAGATTCTGATGTATATTCGGAAAATTTCCGGCCAAAAGACGGAAATTTCGCTCGACGAGCCGATCAACACCGACTGGGACGGCAACGAGCTGCTGCTTTCGGATGTGCTGGGGACTGAAAGCGACACGGTCATGCGTCCGATGGAGGACGATGTGGAGCATCAGCTCCTGCGTCAGGCGCTTGAACGGCTTCCGCAGCGGGAGCGGCAGATCGTGGAGATGCGCTTCGGCCTTGGCGGCGGCGGAGAAAAGACGCAGAAGGAGGTCGCGGAGCGGATGGGCATTTCGCAGTCGTATATCTCGCGGCTGGAAAAGCGGATCATGCTCCGGCTCCGGCGGGAGATCTCACGCCAGATCTATGTATGAAATACTTGCGCAGACAGGAAAGACGTGCTATTATATCAATACATTTTATCGATAAAGAGAGGTAACACAATGGCTGAAAAGGAAATCTCCCGTGCAACGCTCAAGCGTCTGCCGACCTATCTCTCTTACCTGAAATCGCTTTCCGGGGAGGAGCACGTCAACATTTCCGCGACGGCGCTTGCCGCTGCGCTGCACATGGGCGAGGTGCAGGTGCGCAAGGATCTGGCGCTCGTCAGCTCCGGCGGCAGGCCGAAGATCGGCTATCACCGCGAAAGTCTGATCTCGGATATTGAGAGCTTTCTGGGCTACGGCAACACGAACGAGGCCGTCCTCATCGGCGCGGGCAAGCTCGGCCGCGCGCTGCTCGGCTACAGCGGCTTTGCCGAGTACGGGCTGAACATCGTGGCGGCGTTCGACGCAAACGACGCCATCATCGGCACGAGCAAAAGCGGCAAGCCGATCATGCACATGTCCCGTCTGAACGAGATCTGCCGCCGCAACAAGGTGCAGATCGGCATCATCACCGTCCCGGCAGAGGACGCGCAGCATGTGTGCGACCTGCTGATCGAGTGCGGCATCCGCGCGATCTGGAATTTTGCGCCGAAGCATCTGGACGTTCCGCCGGACATTCTGGTGCACAACGAGAATATGGCTGCGTCGCTGGCGCTGCTGTCCAAGCACCTGTCGTACAAGATCAAAAACGAGGAGTGACCGCGCGGGCATGGAAGAAAGTGCTTGCTATTTTCCGCCCCCTGCGGTATAATATCCCGGTAATGCCGGTGTGATGGAATTGGTAGACGTAGTGGACTCAAAATCCACCGCCAGCGATGGCGTGCCGGTTCGAGTCCGGCCACCGGCACCATAACTGGACACCAGTTTTGATACAATGCGTATCGAAGCGGGTGTCCAGTTTCTTTTTGCAAAAGCCCCCATTTACAAGGGTTTTCCTATACTTTTTAACGATAACAGGCGCTACGGTGGTTCTGAAATGGTCACCGTGAAGCCTTTTCTGTTTTACCCCTCTATACCATTTAACGAAAGGTCTGTGGGGTGCGCATTTTGAGCCAAGGGGTGTGCATCTTTTAATTATTACTTTTGACACATTTACATAAAACGGCGCAGCGCCCAAAGCTGGAAGCTGCGCTGAAAAGAAAGTATTAAGCCAAGGGGCAGTCATAGTGGATATAGACATTGAATCCACTATGGCTTGTTTCTCCGTTCTCACCAACAGGAGCTGTATGCCACTTAGTTGCTACCAAGACTACATCGGGCTTGTTGGGATCTGCGTAGACCTCGTATGCACCTTCGTTGCTAACCAATATACCACGCGGGATCGTGTCGTTGCCGGAGAACTCCGCGATACCTACAGACACAAACCCGGCGGGAGCATCACCCTCAATCCGAATACCATAAGTGTTTTCCATCTTATCGTAGTATTCGTGGCTGACATCTGGGGCACTACCATAATCCTGTGCGCTCCACATGGAAATGTAATACTCACCATTGTAGCAAACGAGGTCTTTTCCGCGAAGCCGTTCATCAACATAACGAACATAGGCATTATGCGGTTCTGTGCGATTCAGTGTTCCAGTCGCATCTACTTTTCCATCTGTAGATATTTCGTGATATACATAGACCCATTCAGGCATATCAGGATTGGTGTAATAGGGGCAATTCTCAAAACCGCCAACACTGGCTTCACCGGCGTGAACAAATCCGTCTGGCAGATCATTCGACACAGCCAGATGAGAGGAAATCAAATAAGATACCCCATTCACTACAAGAAAGGATGGGCCATCACTTGGGTCCATTGTATCGTGTGGTATATCTGGAGATTGCTGAAACAGTACAGGAATAGCGATGCTCACTGCCAGACACAGGCAGGCGGCGATAGCACCCCATTTCAGCCACACGGGTTTCTTCTTGCTTTTGGAAACAGTCTCGCTGCGCTCCAGAATATCATCATCGACTTCGTTGAAGCCATTATATAGGTCGTTTCTATTCACTGAAGAATCCCTCCTTTATGAGATGAACTTTCAGCTTCTTCCGTGTCCGGCTCAGGATCACCATAACATTGTTATCCGTCAGTCCGTACCGCTTGGCGATCTCCGCCACAGGCTCAGTGAAGAAGTAGCGGCGCACGAATACATTGCCGTCCCGCTCCGGCAGCGCACGGACAAACATCCGGATGCACTGGCCAAGCTCTCTGGCCTCGTATTCGCTCTCCACATCTAACTCTCCGGCAAGGCACTCTGCCAGCTCATCCAGAACGAGGACGATCTCTCCGCCGCCACGCTTTTCCGCAGAGCGGGCATTGAAACGGTTGAATGAAAGATTGCGGGTGATCTTCGCCAAGAACATCTGAAGCTTCGTGGGTTTCTGAGGAGGCATTGCGTTCCATGCGTTCAGCCAAGTGTCATTGACACACTCCTCGGAGTCCTCTTTGTTGTGTAGGATATTGTCCGCTATGGCAAAACAGTAAGCGCCGTACTTGCTGTTGGTTTCTTTGATGGCGTCTGCGTTCTTCTGCCAGTAGAGCTCTACAATTCGGCTATCTTCCACGGCAATACCTCCTTTCGATGTTCTAAAGGTCCCTTCACCCTATAAGACAGGAAATGATGCTCCAACCTTACAACTTTTTTCTCATTATAGCGCAGAAAGTCAAAATCACCAAAGGAAAAGCGCAGCTCCCGACAAGAAGCTGCGCTTTGTATGAGTCATTCTGTGATTAGATTTTTTAGCTGGTGATAAACCCATTCGGGATCAACGCCTTTGGCGCGCACCTCAACAATGGTATCACCATATCTGACACTGAATGCCATTCGCCATCCGTCGCTGTCTCCAGCTTCACCTGTCGTATATGCTCTTGCCCAGACAGCATCCATAGTCAATTCGTCAGCAGAGAAAACAGGATTATCCACTATCTCCCGCAGATCTTCCGGTACGGACGAAGCACGCGGAATCGGATAGAGGGACAAGTCATAGTTCTCAGTGTCTTCAATACTGGTCAGTCTGTCTTTATCGGCCTCCCCGAGTGTATATACCTTCCACCGAAGCTCGTCATAACCACTGGTCCACAGGCCAGAAAGATAATCCGCAGTCTGATCCTTATAGCGACGGATAGACTCTGCAACGAACCCGCTGGGAACCTCCCGCAGCATGAATGTGCCAAAATCAGAATCATTCAGTGCTTCCTGATGGCTCAAGCTCTTATCGAACCACTCAGGTATCTCGTCAGCAACAACAGCAGAAAGGTCAGGCTTGCCCTCTGCGTAGTAGGCAAAACATTCGAGAACTCGGGTGAAATCTTCCTTGGCCTGTTTTACATTTTGTGTAGAGGTTTGCATTGTAAATGCATAGCTATAGCCGTTGATTATTGCATCCGCTGCAAGTGTCACTTGCCCGTTTCCATTGTCCCACTGATATACCTTGTATTCTACTTTCTCACATACAGAGATAACAGGCTCCACCATGTCCATAACATAGTCACGGGTAATGCCATCTTCGGATATCAAGATGGAAACATCATTGTTTGGAATGCTGGTAGTCACATTGAGGCAGACATCGATCAAATTTCCGTCGCCGTCAAATCCTGCAAAACCAGAGTATTGCATATACTCAATTCTCATGCCCGGTTCGAGAGCCTCAATCTCATCTGCGCTGAGTTCCTCTGTGAAATAACCAGGGATGTAGCGTCGTGCAGCATCCAGCACGCCTGTCACGGTGTTGAAGTTAGCCTGCCACGGATTCCACGGACCTTCAGTATGCTCAGATCCCTCGGACTGGTTGGGGTCAGTCTGGATTGGGAAATCATTGTTGTTCGGTGGAACCGGTGTGGTCCCCGGGAATAGGTTGGGAGCCACAGCCACTGCCGCAATTAGCAGGCAGAAGCACGCCGCCATTGCACCCCATTTCATCCAGGCGGGACGCTTCTTTTTCTGACGCAAAGCTTCCACGCTTTGAATCATATCATCGTCGATCCTGCCCAGAGAATCGACCACTCTATCTTTGCTCATAGATCAAAACCCTCCTTTACGAGATACGCTTTCAGGCTTTGGCGAGTGCGGTACAGCATACTTTTGGCCTTGGCCTCGCTCATACCGCAGTATGTCGCCACTTCTTTCAGCGAATCGAAGAAATAGTACCTGCCAATGAAGGTGTTGCGTGCATCATCGGGAAGTGCGCGAAGGAAACGGTTGATGGCATCATCCAGCATCTTGGCATCAAAAGCCTGCTCCGGCGTGGTGCCGTCAGAAAAACTGTCACCCAGTTCTTCCAGAGAAACAGCATACTCGGAAGCATAGCGCTTGGCACTGTTTTTCTTCCGGAACACATCAATGGATAGCTGACGAGCGATTTTGCCCAGATAGGTAGAGAGGACACTTGGCCTGTGGGTGGGCATGGAGTTCCATGCTTTCAAGTATGTATCGTTCACGCACTCACGGCTGTCCTCAAAATCGGAGAGGATGTTGTATGCGACCTTCAACAGATATGCTCCGTACTTCTGCTGTGTCTGTTGAATTGCCGCTTCGTTTCGTTCCCAGTACAGGGCAACGATCTCGGCATCCTTCATAGGCGCACCTCCTTTCTGATAATCTGCTTTGTAGGCGCCTTCACTATATATCCCGCAAAATAGAGCGTTTGGTTTTATGGGTTGCAAAAATATTATAGCGCATGGTTGCAATAGCTCAAAGTGGAAAGCGCAGCTCCCGGCTGGAAGCTGCGCATGAAAATCATTTGTCACCGCTGATGACTACAGTACAGTCGTCCAGACCTTCACAATCGACACGATATAATCGAGCGGAGGTCAGTCCTGTAAACAGGCAATCATCTTCGCGGGTATTCACATGATGCTGTAAAATATGAGCATTGTTCTGACTGACATCCAGAAGATTTACTTGACCGTCGAAATCGCTACCCTTTACTGTGACGGATATCTGCTTGGAGTTCGTATAGAACACATAGCTGCTCAGATCCTCCACTGCGATCTCCAAGTCGCCTGTGGTCAAATCATGCTCGACCACTCGAATCACATTTGGGGATGCGATAGCAGAGACTACGCCGCCCGATATTTCACTGTGGGGCTCAAGGTGCAGTCCCGTACCAACAATGGTGGCATTGTAAATCCTCCGGCCATCGGAGCCGCTGTTGCCTTCGATATAGATTGTACCGCTGTAGGGAGCTATATCGCCCTGATGTACAGAGAAGTGGATGATTGCAGCTGTGACCACATTGTCGTCTTTGTCGATTGGTGACCAGTACAGGGCATTACCATCTTTAAAAATAAGACTGGTATCGGAGGGAGTTCCCGATGCGTCACGGTCTACGAGGAGGCTCTGGGTGCAAACAGCAGAGATCTCCGTATAGTCCATATCAAACTCAAACCGGAAATAAGGAGAGCGGGAGCTCAGCATGGGAGCGTATTCCCACTGCGCCACGCCCATTGCGGATTCCGGCACAAGACTGTAGATGCTCCAGAGATAGGTGCCCATCTGCTGATTAGCTGCCAGTTCCACCAACCACAGAGAATTGTCCATCTTCAAAAGGAACTTGCCTGTAGTAAGGGGCTGATAGAGCATTTCGTCGTAAATTTCGCTGATATTGCTGATACCACCGAAGCCTTGGGGAGTGTAAAGTGCCGCCCATTCTTCATCGGTATAAGGAAACTCCTTCCACTCCCAATTTGATACTTCTATCATGTTTTGCAGGCCGTCCAATCCGCTGGTGGCAATATCCATATTGGGATTGGTGACGCTCACGAAACTGCCATCGTTGCGGTTGATGGTCGCAAAGTAATCCTCGCCAATGATATACTTGCAACCGGAGTCGCCGCCCATCGCAGCATAAGAGCTGAGAGGATTCATATACAGGCACTGGTAGGAAACATAGGTGGTGCCGGGGATGAGGTCGCCGGTCCGGAGAGTAGATGTTCCTTCGTGGTCAGCGGCTACAGAGCGATGCTGCCCAATAAATTCCGCTACGTTTCCATCTCTAATGTCAATGTGCGTGTCAATATCATCCTTTAGGGCCAGATAGATATACATCGGCTCCAGCTCATATTCTGGGCCACTTCCGCCTATCCACAAAGAGAAGTCATCGTCTATCTCGTAAACGCGGATATATAAGCCAGAGCCAGTCTCATAGTATTTATAGCTATTAAAGTCGCCCCAAATTAGTTCGTGGCCTCTTTGTGATAGTTCCAATACTTCATCAAGCGTCAATGGTACTGAAAAATACTGGTCAGGGATTCTGGTGTTTCCTTCACCAAACCGCTTGGACCAACCATTGAGCCAATTATAACTGGCCTCGTAATACTCGCCGTCAATGACGAGATAGGTGTTTCCGATATTTTCAACGCTGTGCGAGGTTCCATCTTTCATTGTAATATAGAAGGAGATACCACCGCCGGCAAGTTCCTCGTGCTCAATCCGATACTTCCCTTTGCTCTCATTGATAAGAGCAACCATTTCCGATAATTCCTCTGCCGACAACTGCTTGAACTGCTTGTCTGCGGTCTGCGGATACACGACAAGGTCAGCGCTCGCAACGTCTTCAACAGATAAGCTTTGCGCCCATTTCATTGTGTCGCGTGTTTGACTGGGATTGGTTAGCAGACACACCGCAAGAACGACGCAGGCGACCACGGCCACCAACACCACCCACACCGCAGGTTTCTTCCACTTGGACAGATTGTTGATGCGCCCCTTGGTGTCACCCTCACCAAAGGCCAGAGGCGTACCGGCGATGATGCGCCGCCCGGTAGCCAGCGTCAGAAGCGAAGCGGAATAGTCTGCCCGAACATTGCCGCCAATCTTGCGGATTACAGCCTCGTCGCAGCTCATCTCCATGTCTTTGCTTGCCAGAATAAACGCTACCCAGACAAGCGGATTGAACCAATGAATTGCCAAAGCCAAGAACGCAAGTGCTTTCATAACATGGTCGAGTCGCTTGATGTGGTGCTGCTCATGGAGAATAATATACTCCTGTTCCTTATCTCCGAGATTACAGGGCAAGTAGATTTTTGGACGGAACAGGCCGACCACAAAGGGAGACTTGATATCATCTGCGATGAAGATATTGTCCCGCAGTGGAACGACCACCGACAGTTTGCGCCGCAGCCGGATATAGGAGACAATACTGTAGATTACCATGACCAATACGCCTATCATCCAAATGTAGGTGGTGATGGACATTGGAGCTTCGAGCGGATCGGCAACCAACTGTTCTTGTCCTTGCGGCAGAGCTTCGTTGATTACATCGCTGATACCGGGAACGGGCAAAGCCACAGAGGGGTATTCTGTATGGACAATGTTACTCGGCACATATTCGATGACGCTGGTAATTGTTCCAGACTCTTGGGCCGGGGCATCGAAAAGATTGTAAACGGAGAAGTTTGAACCAATTGACATCGGACACAGGAGACGAAACAAAACCACGCCCCACAGGGCATAGGAAATAACCTTAGGTGCTTTCTTCAGCAGCAACCGAAGCAATATGACAAGCACAATCGCCACGCTTGCCGTCAAGCTCATATTGAATAGCTTGGGCATGAATGTGTAGAAGAACATAGTGTCACCCCCTCATTCGATCAATGACTTTCTGCAGTTCGTCGATCTCCTGCTCAGAGAGCTTCTTTCTTGTTCCAAACGCAGCGAGAAATGCAGGCAGAGATCCGCCAAAGGTTTCTTCCACATACTGCTCGCTGTGTCGGGCATAGTATTCCTCTCGTGAGATTAACGAAGTAACAGTGCCATCTTCATTCTTAAACAAGCCTCGCTCACACAGGCGTCGCAATACCGTGTGTGAAGTGCTCTTCTTCCAGTTGAATTCCTCTGCGCCGATTTTGGCCATCTGGCCAGAGGTAATCGGCTCCCGATCCCAGATAATATCGGCAAATCAGGCTTCGGCAGTTCCCATTTTCAAATCAGACATTAAAACGCACCTCCGTGTTACAGCTTGTAGCTGTGGGGAGACAGGATATTTGAGAAATGCGGGATAGGGCGGGATGAGGGGGGAGACGGCGGGAAAACCCTTGAAATACGCGGGAAACGGCGACTTTCGGCGCGGGACGGAGGCGCGAATTATCAACAATCTTGAGATGAGGATGCGTCGGCGGCGGTCGGCGCTTTTTTCACGCCCACGAGGCCGCACAACGGCGGCGGCGCGGCGAGGCGCACACATACGCAGAATACGAAAAAGCCCCGGAAACGCCCATATAACGGCATTTCTGAGGCTTTTAGATGGTATGAGCCGCTCGGCCCTGTCCCGGAAGTCACAGCAGCAGACCAAGAGGACGAGAGCTTCGCGGCTCATGCTGCTATTGTAGCAGACGCGGCGGCGGATTGCAAGAGGGGCAAGCGTGCTAACGGAGCGTTAGAGCGTGCGAGTTTTGGGGAAAACGGGGCTTTTCGGCGCGGATCGGCGGGGATTAGGGCGTGCGCTGGCCGTGCGAGGCGTGCGCGGCGAGGCGGCGAACCGGGCCAAAACAAGCGGCGAGCAATTCTACATTTCAGTCAAAACTGCGAAAAGCTGTAGAATTGCCCTGCTTTCAATGGTTTCGGGCGTTTTGCGAGTGCGGCGCGGGCGTTTTTCAATTCTACAGAAAACAGATTTACAACTAAATCAAAACAGCGCGAAAAATCAAGCGGTTCCACCTTGGGCTTCAGCGTCCTCGGCGGGGCCGTTTTTTGTTGCGGAGCTGCCGTTGTGATACGTCCAGTAAATAGACTCTTTTTTCCGTTCGACGTGCTTTCGATATTTGAGATGAACGAGGTCAAAAATGTCCTCCTGTTGCTCCTCCGGCAAGAGGCGATACATGGCGATCAGATCAGCCTCCTCGTCCTCCAACGGCGAACCGTCGCAGGTCAGACCTTGTTCTTGCTTGAGGTGCTCGAAAGCCGCATTGCGGTCATTCTCCTGTGCAGTCTCCGAACAGCTACGCCCAAAGACGAGATAGTCCAGAGAGATTTGTAGATATTCGGAGACAAGGACGAGCTTGTCGAGGCGGGGGCTCTGTTCACCCCACCGCTTTATAGTACCATTTCCGAGACCACACTCACGCTCGACGCGCTTGAAATTACTGCCCTTTTCCTTTATGGCCTGTTCAATTCTATCAACTAATTCGGACATAAAATGCCTCCCGTCAAAAAGTAGATTTTCAGAGACTTTCCGCTTGACAAGTAGCCGAACGGAGACTATAATAGGGGTGTAATCTGATTTAAGTATAAAGCAAGTAAATCATAGCACACCCCGACCGAAAATGAAATAGCAAATCGGCGAACGGTAGAG
>ENA-OPXM01001541-OPXM01001541.1-human-gut-metagenome-genome-assembly--contig:-NODE-1541-length-10493-cov-3.672830_pt1 | contig 10493 bp, 9 predicted proteins | sample MGYA00241707_ERZ502035 | MGnify/ENA primary metagenome ERZ502035 (study PRJEB25962, sample SAMEA2043051) | human gut metagenome | biome: human gut; feature: human-associated habitat; material: faeces... | reverse complement strand
CTGCCGATAACGATAGCTCAGCCAATCGTTGATATTACCCTTCATTTCGATGCGGAGCTGTTTCATCTCGAATGCCCCTTGATCGAAACCGGACTCATTCCATTTCATATTGAAGTCACCATGCATGTTGAGATAGAGATTGAACTTATCGGTTTTCTTTTTTATACCGGTCACCTCTTCAAAGAGGCTTTTATCGTCCGACATGAAATCACTTTTTGAAGATTGTGCATATAGCGAGTGTGAGCCTGACATGGCAATGGCCGTCAGGCATAATAACATTATCCTTTTCATAATTAAGTATGGTTTGGGTTTTGAAAATAAATGAAAACGGGAGTGTTTCAAAACTAAAATGGCCTATCCAACCGTCAGCTGTAAGGGCAGGGCTTGCCCGCCCGAAGACACAAAGCAAACTGTTTTCGGGCGAGCGGACCTTGCCCCTACGAACTAAACGACAGCATTATCCGCGTTCTGACACAACCCCAAACACCGGGCACCTGCCCTATGTAAGTCAATTAATACTCGTTGAAGTATTGCTGAATCTTCTTCCAGTCATTTGTCTTTGTCAACGCAAGCATCAACAATACACGTGCTTTCTGCGGATTCAGTTCTTGAGAAGCAACAAACTGATATTTATTGTCATCCACTTCTGCATCAAGAGTGGTAGGACCTGTCGGAACACGGCTGGAGCGAACGACCAGAATCCCCTGTTTACGCGCTTTTTCCAACATGGGGAACAGGTTCTGATGAATGTTGCCGTTTCCCACACCGGCATGCACAATACCCTGATACCCCCCGTTGAGGAACGGAGTCATCACATCGGCATCTACATTGGAATAGCTATAGACAATACCCACTTTAGGCAATTTATCTAGATTTGTCACATCAAACTCTGACTTGGTAGTATGACGTTTCAAAGACTCCATATTATACGACACTTTTCCATTAAGAACATATCCCAGCGCACCCGAATTAGGAGACTGGAAAGTCTGCACATCTACCGTATTCATCTTGGTTGCTCCCTGAGCGCCCAAGATCAATCCGTTCATTGCAATCACCACTCCTTTTCCTTTCGATTCTTTGGCGGCAGCAGTAACTACTGCATTATAAAGGTTCAAAGGACCATCGGCACTCATTGCCGTAGAAGGACGCATCGCCCCGACCAATACCACCGGTTTATCACTCTTCACGGTGAGATTCAGGAAAAATGCCGTTTCTTCCATCGTATCTGTCCCATGAGTTACCACGATACCATCTACATCACCACGCTTGAGCAGTTCATTGATACGTTTTGCCAATGTCAGCCAAACGGCATCATTCATATCCTGAGAACCAATCTTTACAATCTGTTCACCGGTCACATTGGCAATCTTATTCACTTCGGGCACTGCATCCAGCAATGTGCCGATAGCCACTTGTCCGGCTGTATAATTCGTATTGGTAGCCGAAGCACCGGTTCCGGCAATTGTTCCTCCTGTTGCCAAAATATGAATATTAGGCTTTTGGGCAACTGCTGCAAAGGCGCCGAATAACAACGTCACAGCCAGCAAACTGAGTTTTCTTAATCCATTCATAATTTTTTCTAGTTTAGGTAGTTAATATATTGAGACTATAATATTTGTATGAGCAACAGTCCGATAACAATCGATACAATTGTGGCTACAAGACCGGGCATCATAAAAGAATGGTTCAACACCCATTTCCCGATACCGGTAGTTCCTGTACGGTCAAAGTTTATGGCAGCAATCACAGTCGGATAGTTGGGAATAAAGAAATAACCGTTTACGGCCGGGAACAGAGCAACCAGTATCATAGGCGAAATGCCCAAAGCGATGCCCAAAGGCATCAGTGCGCGCACAGTGGCGGCCTGGCTATAAAGCAGAATCGACATGGCAAACAAGGCTATCCCGAACAGCCACGGCATTTGCCTCACCACTCCCTCGATGGACTGGGTCAACTGAAGCATGTTTCCCTGAAGAAAAGTATCTCCCATCCAGGCAATGCCGAATATGGCAATCACCGCCTGCATGCCTGCCGGGAAGACGGAGCCTTGCGTTGCCTTCATGCCGTCGGTGCGAGTCAGCAGCAAGATGAGGGCGGCGGCAGAGAGCATCACGATTTCGATAATGGCGGACATGCCGAGTCTCACCGTCTCGCCGTCTATCACGAAGGCAGGACGCAAACTGTCGAACGAACCAAAGAACACAATAAAAGCAGTGGCAAGGATAAAGATAAGCACGGACAAGACGGCATGCCGTTTATTGTGTATATCCTTTATCTCCACCTTCTTGACATCAAGATAGCCTTCGGTCAACCTCTTTCTGTACTCCGGGTCGTCTGCCAGCTCCTTGCCCACCTTCATGGAGAACAAGGCGCCCACAAGTACCCCGATAATGGTAGCAGGAATCGTTATTTTCAGAATATCAAACAAGGTGACATCAAATCCCGCCAGCAACCCAAGCAATGCGACGGTGGCAGCCGAAATGGGACTTGCCGTAATAGCCTGCTGCGAAGCAATCACCGCAATGCCCAGTGGCCTCTCGGGACGAATCTTGGTCTCCGTGGCAACCTCGGCAATCACGGGAAGCACCGAATATGCCACATGTCCCGTGCCGGCAACAAAAGTAAACAAATAGGTCACAATAGGGCTCAAGATGGTGACCTGCGAAGGATTCTTCCGCAACAACCGTTCTGCCAGCTTTACCATATAATCCAGTCCGCCAGCCGCCTGCATGCAGGATGCGGCAGAAATGACGGCGGCTATCATCAACATAACGTCAATGGGAGGTGATGTAGGCTGCAATCCGAAACCAAACGTCAGAATTGCCAGACCTATCCCTCCCATTACACCTAGTCCAATGCCGCCCAAGCGGGCGCCTATAATGATAGCTACCAATACGAATGCCAATTGCAAGGCCATATACTCTACACTTTTTGATTCATGTGCAAAGATAAGTCATTTCGTATTATGGCTACTCACCTACTTCTATTTTAACTGCTTGTTTTAACTCCACACTCAAAGAGGCATCATCCTTTAACGGTGTCCAGAACACCCGGCGGCATTCATTCTTCTGCAAAAGACAACGATGATAGCGACTGCCGGACAGATGCTCCGTATCGATATGGAAGGAACCGGTATTGACATCCCAGTCGGCTATCTCGTCCAGATTCAGATAAAGGTTGCGCACTGTGCCGCTGTTGAGATGCAAGCTCTGCGCCTGCGCCGCAAGCGCAGTGACATGGCAATCTTCCAGCCGGGCAAGGTATCGCGTGCGGAAAGAGAGCGTATCGCAACGGAGTCCGTAGAAATTGGTTTCCATATCTTCCACATCTACCACAACCGCTTGTACCTCCGCAGGCAACCGCAATTCCATCCCTTCCGAACGAACCCTTATCCAAATGTCATTCTGAAGATGCTGTTCCAGCTTATCCTCCGGAAAGTCAAAGGTGACGAGCAGGGTATCGCCAACGGAAGTCATCGACATAAAAGCCTCCATATCCCCTGCATAGGAGAAACTGCCCTGCTGCAAAGAGTCTCCGGCAGTTACCTCCAACGGCACTTCCCCGAACGAGAACATACGCTCTGCCTCCACAATACCTTCTTTTTTCTGTTTCCACACCACCGGAGGCTGTGTCAGCTTCAACACCCTGCACGAGGGCAGCTGCACCGTTTTCCGTTCTCCGCCGATTTCCATAAAATTATCTTTCTGAGTGACATTGCGGTCCACCACATAGAACATGAGTCCGCATACCATTGCCACACCGGTAACCAGCATTCCTATCATTATATAAGTCGTTCGTTTCATAACTGTCTTCTTTTATTTTTGTTTCTTGATAAACTCCTGATACATCCCGGACAACTCCTCGGCAGAGATGCCCAGCGTGAAAATCTGCTTGAAGAAATAATCCACTTCCTCCTTCAGAAAATACTCTTTCCTCAACGAAAGAATCAGCTTACGTGCACCTACCGACACAAAATAGCCGATACCCCGCTTGTTGTAAATCACTCCTTGCGTCTGCAAGTAGTCGTACGAACGCATCACCGTATTGGCGTTGACCTCTACCACAGCCGCATATTCCCGTACCGAAGGAATACGTTCTTCCTCCTGATATTGCCCGAGAAGTACCTCGTCGCAAATGCGGTCTGCTATTTGCAGGTAGATGGCTTTACTTTCCTTAAAGTTCATAGTTACCAACGATTAATGATTTCGGACTCCTTGAAACGGAAATAGGCAAGCACCCAGTTGAAAAGGGCGAAAAACGAAGTTATAAAAATCAGCCAGCCGCCCGATGCCTCCCTGTCAATATAGGGCTCAGTCATGAAGAAGTTATTAGGCAGAATGGCCTTCAGGCACAATACAGCTATCAGGATATATGAAACGAAGATGCAGACACCGGCCGCAAAAGTCTTGATAAGTGCATTTTTGGGCCAGACCGTACTACCCAGCAGGAAGAAAGACTGTAGGAAAAAGTAGCAGCTCAGGAATATCCCCACCACAGCCGGTCCGCTTCCTATCGTCTCATAGAAACGGTTCGTGTTACAGCAGAATTCCCACAACGGAAAGGAGTGAACGACATGCAGCTCCGGGTAGGCCAGAAGATAGAAGACGACTCTTGTCAAGTCCGCCAGCTTGAAAGCTATCAGAAAGACCAAGATAAAGCCGCAGGTAGCCACCAGCCAGCGGGCAAAGAATTTCTCGAACATGGTGGCAGGTGTCATGAGCACAACGGTACGACTCGTCTTGCTTTTCATCCTTTCCATGGCAAACGAGGCGCTAATGCATCCCCAAATGACAAGTCCCCAAAGAAAGAATCTGGACTCAAACTCCCAGATAGGGTCCATGCCCACAGCTCCCGCTTCCAGATTGTGATACTGATAGTATCCATTCCAGACAAAGACTATGGCCAACATTCCGTAGACCATCACCGAGCGGAGTATATAGGTCTTCCAATTCTCCACCATCTCTTTGCGGCATACGTTCACAAAGCGATGCAAACTAAAAAAGGTATCGCGTATCATTATTCATTTGTTTTAGTGTGAAACATTTCCGCTATCTTCCCAGGCTCTGCAAGTACGGCGCCAAACAGCAGTTCAAGATTAATCTCCGATTCCTCACCTTCCGTATTGGGCAGCATCAAGAAATTGCCTTGTACGGAGGGAAGCGTGTACAAGGCAGTCGCAGCCAACTCCCGGTCGTCACTCTCCAAGAAGAACAGCTTACTGCAAATGCTGGCAGTGGATTCGTCCAGCAATACGCGGCTGTTGTCCATAATCAGCACATGGTCCAGCACTTTGTCAATGTCACGCACCTGATGGGTGGAGATAACAATCGTCTTGTCGTCCGACATACCCGAAGCCAGGAATTTACGGAACTGGCTCTTCCCCGGAATATCCAGTCCATTGGTAGGCTCATCCATCAGCAGCAGGGAAGTATTGGTGGCCAGCGCAAAGCTCATGAAGATTTTCTTTTTCTGCCCCATGGACAAGGCTCCCAAATCAGCATCCATATCCATCTCGAAGAAATGCAGGTACTTCACCATGTCTTCCTTGCTGAAACGGGGATAGAACTTACTGTTCAGTTCAATATAGCTGACCAAGGAAATAGGAGGCAGCTCGAACTCCTCGGGTACCAGAAACATGTCCTGCAACGTGACGGGCAACCGGCGGCGCATGTCGGTATCATGATACATCACTCTCCCACGTTTGGGAGCCAACAAACCGCTCATCAGATAGAGCAACGTAGACTTGCCGGCTCCGTTCTTACCCAACAGACCGTAAACCCGGCCGGCTTCCAGCGAAAGTGAAAAATCGCTCAGGACTTCTTTCCGCCCCTTGCGATAACTAAATGAAATGTTTTCTACTTGTAACATACGCTTGGATGAATTAAATATCTTATTGTTTATGTGTATTAGTATAATAGTACACCGCAAAAGTAGACATTCTTTTCAATACGACAAGCGTTTCAAGAAAAAAAATGCTCAGAAAAAGGAACAATTCTATTCTTTGGTTCGAAATTAGCCTCACACGCAAGAAGATTAGGACACTTCTGTATCCATTTAGGACTCTATATTTCCTGCCACTTGCTTTACATTTGCAAAGGAGCTAAAGACATGAATATGAAAAACGAAGAAAAGATTTACCAACTTAACACATACAATATAGCAGAATATACAAGTACGGACTATACCGACAACGATATTGCTATACTTGGAGATTTCAAGAACTTGCTTTTCAACAAGTATTTCAAGTTGAATGCAAACATCTATGTGGTCTGTGTAAAAGGAAGACTGCAGATAAACATCAATACCCCAAAATATGCTATCTACCCCGGTGAGATGCTGATTTGTATGCCCAATATGATTCTGAGCAATTGCACAACCAGTTCCGACTTCAAGGGCGCCATGTTCTGTCTGTCGACCCAGATTACACAGAAGTACCTTCATAAAAGTAGTGACATATGGAACAAGGCTTTCTATATCAGCCAGAATCCGGTGGTACGTATTGACAAGGACAGAGTGCAACTGTTCGATTTATACTATAAGGTGATACGTGCCCGAATGAAACAGGCGGAGCTGCCCTACTACAAAGAAGTCATCAGGTCGCTGATACGCACCATGCTGTATGAGCTGCTGGCAGATTTAAACCAGTTGAGCACCCCTCCCGAAAGCCAAATGGTGAAGCGGAGCAACATTCTATTCAAGAGATTCCTCGACCTGCTGGCCTGCACCGAGGTGAAAAAACGTTCTATTTCCTATTATGCGGGTAAGCTGTGTGTTACTCCCAAATATCTTTCCACCGTCTGCAAAAAGGTCAGCGGAAAGACAGCCTTCGAGTGGATAAACGATTATGTGGTCGAAGACATCAAATATTTTCTGAAGTATTCCAATAAGTCTATCAAGGAGATTTCCGAGCATCAGGATTTCCCCAACATCTCCTTTTTCGGGAAGTATGTGAAGACACACTTAGGCACTTCACCCACGGACTACCGCAAGCAATCACTGCCTCCAAGGGGGACCCTGCAACAAAAAAGGAGGAGCTAAGAATCACTCTCCACTCCTCCCGACACGACAAACAACTAAAATTATTGCTATTTGATGCCGTCCAATGCCTTGTTTGCTGTGGCATTGGTGGGGTCGATAGCCAGAATTTTATTCCAGTACTCTTTCGAAGTAGCATAGTCACTCTTCAACAGATAGTAGTAGCCCAGATAACTGTAACACTCTATCAATGCAGAGTTGTACCTCGGTTCGTTTTTGGCAAGCAGTACGTCCACCACCTTCTCGTAATAAGGTTTCGCCAATCCCTCTGTAGTTTCGGGGTCCATGGCAGAGTGTGTGCGGGCGCGCCACATATCTCCCAAATAACTGTCGGGAGCTTGTTCGGCAACAAGTGCGAACACAGAGTCGGCAGCCTGCAATGCCGCCATGCGGTCGGCAGACTGAACGGAGAGAGTGTCCGAGGACGTACCCTCTCCGTAGTACAGACGCCCTAACTGGAATAAGTTTTCGGACGTCTTTTTATCTTGTGCCAGCGAGTCATAGTACTTTTTATAAGCAGCAATGGCTTGGGTATAGTCGTTTTTCAATTCATAAGCATCGGCAATCTCACGCCACAAATCCACCTGACTCTCATCCTTCTCCAATGCCTTACCATATTCCTCAATGGCCTGGTCATATTTCTTCAGAGCACTCAACAGAGCACCGTGATAGCGGTAATCCAAGCATGAATAATCGGCATTATCCGAAGCATTGAAGAAAGCATCGGCAGCCTTCTCTGCCTCGTCATAACGCTTGAGGTCGACATTGTTGTACATCACAAGCCGGTTGAATGCGGCATGGCGGGCATTCTTCTGCAAACCTTTCTGCGCCACCGCCAAGGATTTCTCGAAGTCGTGGTTCAGGAATAGTGCAAAAGCATATTTCAGGATGTCATCTTCCGTAGCCACGGGAGTATTGATGAACTTGGCATAGGTGTCGGCAGCCTTGCCAAAACGGTTGGTGGCGTAATACACTTCCGCCAGCTCCTTGTCTGCTTCCAGGCAATCCGGAGCTATGGCCTTCAGCTGGTTCAGCTTCTCTATGGCCTGCGAAGGACTGGCAGACTTGTATGCCTGCGCATATTTCAGATACGCATCCTTATAATTCGAATCAAAATAGATGGCTTGCTCATAAAGCTGGCATGCCTTTCCGATATCTTTCCGGGCAAAAGCGATGTCACCCTCGAGTACAGAAACTGCCGGAGCCTTGTTGTCGGCCTTTCTTGCCATCTCCAGATAGGTTTCCGCCTCTTTCAGCTGTCCTGCATCCAGATAGGCACGGGCCACGGAAGTCACAAGCTCCACATTTTTCTTGTTCTTGCCCTTCAGCAGTTCTCCGGCTGCGTCGGAAGCCTGCTCCGGATTCGCCTTTATCAGACTTTTTACTTTATCCACCCCCGCCTGCCATTCGGGCACCGGCGTTTGTGCGGCGAGCGTACCTGCAAACAGCATCGCTCCCAAACAAAATACAAATCTACGTTTCATGTTAGCATTCATTTTAGTTATTCATCCTTGACGTTCACCACGCGCACCGGTTGGGTGGCGGGGACCAATCCCGACTTCAATATAATCCGCTGTCCCCGGTCGGAAGCGAGGAAAGAGGCAAATCCCCACGGAAGTGCGCTCCGCGGATCATTCAACAAGGCATAGATGCTGCGTGCCAACGGATAATCACCGTAATACAAATACGCCTGATAGGGTTTGTAACTGTTGTCCGGCATGGCCTTGTCAGCAGCACTGACGGACATCAGCCGCACCTCTTTACTGAAAGAGAGCCCCGTACTGTCATTCCGGTCGCTCAGCCAGTTCACGCCGATAATACCGATGGCATCAGGCGTGCGGGCCACGTAGTCAATCACCTCCCTATTGGTTTTCAACGCTTTCAACTGACTGGAAAGCGGTACACCCTTACAGATGGAATCGACAGCAAAACGTACGGTACTGGAGTTCTTGTTGTCAAACACAAGACTGATATCCCCCAAACGGGAAGCCGGATAGATATCTTTCCACTGCTTCGCATCACCCGTCAGGATGCGGCGGATGTCCTTCACACTAATCAATGAATCCGGATTGCCAAGATGGGTTATCAATGCCAGCCCGTCCGTAGCAATCTTTATCTCCTGCGGAAAAAACTTCCGGCTATTGAAGGAATTCATCTCTTCGGGAGTCAGTCTGCGACTGGTTATTGCCAACCGCAGACTGTCCTTGAGCAAGAGGTTGACGGCATCGACTTCCGTCACATAACGGGGCACAATTCCTGCCAAGGGGAACAGTCCTTCGAACACGTCAATTTCTTCCTGCACAATAGGCTGGAAACTTTCGTCCGCAGCAATTGCAATCACACCGGAGGTATACGTATCCGTTTGTCCGTCCTTGGGCTTGCTTTGGCAGGCAGACAGCAGAGTCAGCAGCACCAGCAAGCCTGAAAGCTGAAGTTGTTTCACCGTTTTCATAACACACACACTTATTGTAATCTAAACATCACCGGTATCGTATATTTCACCGATACGGCCTTACCATTCTGCTTGCCGGGAATCCATTTGGGCATGGACATAATCACACGGACAGCTTCTTTATCCAGATAGGGGTCTACACCTCTCAGCACTTTCACATCACGCACCTTGCCGTCGGCACCTACCACAAACTGGCAGGTTACACGCCCTTGCGTACCGTTTTCCTGGGCAATGGTCGGATACTTCATATTCTTGCTGATGAACTGCATCATCTCGGCCTGACCACCGGGGAACTGGGGCATCTGCTCTACCATATCGAAAACCTTTTCAGGTTCCGGTTCGGCCTGCGTCACCACTTGTTTCAAGTCGGCGATGTCCTTGCCGTGTTCCTCGTCATTACCTTTCACGTCGGCAATGGAGATGGCAACTTTCGTTTCCGTCAGTTCTGTCTGGCTTTTTATTTCATCCTCGTCCCTCACTTCCTCATCCTTTTTGATGACGGGAGCGGTAAACTTAATGGAGCTTTTCAATGCAGGCGGCGGTGGGGCCACGGGCTCTATCCGCTTCATCTCTTCCTGCTTCACTTCCGGTTCTTCCAGCTGCGAAAGGGTAGTCACTTCGGTCATCACCTCTTTCTGTTTGGGGGTAGCCATCTTTATCAGCGTAGGGATACTGAAACCTATCAATGCAATTACAATTACCAGTATCACGGCAATGTTGTGCCGTCTGGGAGAGGTCTCACGCATCTTATAGGCTCCATATGCTTTGTTCTTACCACTGAACACGAGGTCACACCATGCTTGGGAGCTTAAATCTACTTTAGCCATATTCTTTCCTTTCTTTGGGTGTTACACATCATTCAGCAATGTTCTGGGACAATTCGCCCTTGCTTTCGTAGTTCTTCATCAAGAACTCGTCGGCTTCGGCAATATCCGTTATCACATACTTACCTATATTAACGTGAGTTCGAAATAAAATTAGAAAATAGACAGTTGCCCGTCATTGA
>ENA-OPXM01001531-OPXM01001531.1-human-gut-metagenome-genome-assembly--contig:-NODE-1531-length-10548-cov-2.870199_pt1 | contig 10548 bp, 10 predicted proteins | sample MGYA00241707_ERZ502035 | MGnify/ENA primary metagenome ERZ502035 (study PRJEB25962, sample SAMEA2043051) | human gut metagenome | biome: human gut; feature: human-associated habitat; material: faeces... | reverse complement strand
CAAAGGCACAGCATGAGCATTACCGCGAGGATACAAGTGAGTTTTTTCATAATGTTTTCCTTTCTTTTTAGAGTTTTATGCAGCGGTTCTCGAACTTCTTATATGCATCGAGGTACACTTCGTTTTTGTCGCCGTTGTAAGTGACCTCATAATACATACCATCGGGGAGTTTGGTGGATACCAGTGTCTTCCAATTCTGGAGGATCTTGCAGTGCCAAACAACATAAGTATCAGTTATGTTGATCTCTATGCCGTCCGTCTTGTCGAGGTGCTCGTTTACATAATCTCTCACGATTTCACGAGCTTTGAGTGTGTAGTCCATAATTCTTTTCCTTTCTTTATTTTTGTTTTTTAATTATGAAAAAAAGAGCCGTGCGGCTCCTTATTCCGTGTATTCGCTCCATTTGGAGCTTCCCGCCTTGGGCTTGTAGACGGTGGATTTGATGTGCTGCTCGGTGCATTGCCACGTTTTGCCGTTGTAGGTCACTATGGTATCCACCTCAATTACCGTGCCGTCCTCGATGTCGCCCCACGCGGGATAGGTCACGGTCTGCACCGCCCAATATGTGCCGAGGTTTGCAGCAGGGGGCTTGTTGCGGCTGTATTTGAGGGCGATATAGCCCTCTACCGTATCCCCGGTTATATAGCGGGTCTCAGCGTCCCACGGTGCGCCCTGGGTGGGGGTGGGGGTAAGCCCTGCCCGCGCCGCCGTCAGCACCTCTACAAGGTCGGTCTCGTGCGCCTCGATTTCCGCTTTACGCACGGCTACCAGCGCCATAAGTTCACTGCGCGTCATTCACGTTCACCCCCAGTTCCGCAAGCGCGTCTATATAGTCCTGCGTGGTGGCCTGCGCCTCATGCTCCGTCCAGCTCTGGACTATCGCTTCGCCGCTGTCCTCCCAGCTCTCCGTATAATAAAAGCCCTCCTTTGAGGGCATGGGGGAACGGGTCACAGGCTTATAGCCCAGCTCCTTTATTGCCGCATCGTCATTGGTGGAGAGGTGCGCCCCTGCGGGGTGCGTCACACCGTTGATTATAAGCGGCGACTTCAACTCAACCGGTAGGCGTAAATATTCGGGATACCCGCCCGCCAGCTTGGCATAGTTTGTGTTTAACATTGTATGCTCCTTTTTATTCTTGCCATGCTACATAGCGGTAAGTGCCGTTCATACTGTTTGCACCAGCGTTCATCGTAAAGCCATTGTCATTATATTGGTAGCCGTATCGTGAGGTTTTAATAAAGTTTATGTCGCCGGAAGATGCTAACGCAACAGCACCATCGAAAAATGAAACTAAACGGCTGGCATTCCCACTGCCAGAAATTATAGTAAATATGACATGATCCGGTTTAAAACCAACAGTTTGCACAGTAAGCGTATGTTGATTTTTGTTCGTATCAGAAAATGTTCCCGTTGATATATTTTTTGCTTTTGCCATGTTGCCCATCAGCCTCCTTCGTAACATAGCTATCATGCGCTCACAACCTCCTGCACCGCCCACACACCGTTGTATACGTCAAATTCGTAGGTCTTGCTTGCCTCTATTGCGGGGGCCTCGCCTAAATAGTTCGCCCCGCTCACAAACGACACCGCAACCGAGGCCGCCGTACTGAATGTGCCGTGCGCCCAGCCGGAAGCGGGCGGGGTAAACACGTATGTACCCACAGGAGAGGATACGTTATATATGGTGTTTGCCGTCAGCGCCGTGCCGCTGGCGGGGAGTATTGTTGTAGTGATGGGTGCAGCTTGCAAACCCGTTCCAGTCACTTGATACATCATATTATCACCCCATTATTAAAACATTGATAGTTAAATCGTTCGTTGGCGGCGTTGTAACGGTGCTTTGAAACGTCAATGCGTTGTAAGTCTGTTTGGCGCAATATATGCCGGTTCTAAGATATTCTTCCATACTGTTAATATCCGGGCTAATAATAACTTTTTTATTCTGTCTCATACCGTCTACAGATACAGCCTGCGTTATACTATAATCACCAACCACCCAATCAGTAGCCACTAATGTTGCAGTTGTTTCTACAATAGGGGCTTGGTAGTCTGTGCCAGCTTCCGCCTGTTGCACATTTGTACCATTACCTTTTAGTAATCCGGTCAAATTAGTTTGCGTCTCGGTAGTGATCTCGTTAGGTCCTTCTGGTCCTGTGGCTCCAGTCTCTCCGGCAGGCCCTTGGAGGCCGGTGGCGCCGGTCTCGCCCTGTGGGCCCCTGATGTTGACGGGGTCGGGGTTGGCGAGGTCGCCGTTGTTGCTCCATGAGATAACACCCTCGGCAGAGACGGCGGGGGTAAAATACGGGCCGGTGTCGCCCTTGGGGCCGTCCGCGCCCGTGGGCCCTTGGATACCCTGCGGGCCTTGCTCACCCGTATCGCCCTTCGCGCCGGGGTCGCCTTGCGCGCCTTTTTCGCCTGTGGCTCCTTTTTCGCCCTGCGGGATGCCGAACTCAAAATCAAATACCTTTGCGGTGTCCGCGCCGCTTGCCGTTACCTTTACGGTGGCGGCGGCTCCGGCGGTGAGGGTGTTTGCCGTGGCGGTAGGCGTGCCAAACCCTGCGGCTGTGCCGGGGTCGCCCTTGGCTCCGGGGTCACCCTTGGCTCCCTGCTCTCCTTGTATGCCTTGCTCTCCCTGTATGCCCTGCGGGCCTTCGGGGCCTTGGATACCTTGTTCGCCCTGCTCGCCCTGCGGACCTTTTATGTTGGCTTCAGGGGGATTGTTCAGGCCGCCGTTATTGCTCCACGAGAGTATGCCCTCTGCGGATACCGAGGGGGTAAAGTATGGGCCGGTGTCGCCCTTTGCTCCAGCGTCTCCTTTCGCTCCCTGATCTCCCTTTGCGCCCTGCTCACCAGTCGCACCCTGTTCGCCCTTGGGAACGCCGAACTTAAAGGCAAATACCTTTGCGGTATCTGCGCCGGAAGCTGTCACCTCTACAGTAGCGGGGGTTCCCGCGTCAAGGGTGGTCGCCGTAGCGGTAGGTGTGCCGAATCCGGCGGATTCGCCCGTGGGGCCTTGTTCGCCCCTTGCTCCCGTGTCGCCCTTCGCGCCGGGGTCTCCCTTGGGGCCCGTATCGCCTTTAGGGCCAGTGGGGCCTTGCTCACCTTTTGCGCCCTGCAAGGGGCCGTTGTTTACCCACTTGGAGTTTACGCCGTCCCAGATATATATATCATACGGTTCGCCCGCGCCCACGCCGTAAGCGTCACCAGCGGAGGGGTTAGATACTCCGGCTTGTAATGCCGAGAGAGAAGCGTAATAGCCTAACACGGCAAATCCTTCGCCCGTGTCGCCTTTGGCTCCCTGTGCGCCCTGTGGCCCCCTTATATTGACTGTGGCGGGGTTTTCCAGCCCGCCGTCATTACTCCACGATAAATCGCCGTCAGCGGTCACAGAAGGCGTATAGTGCGCTCCTGCGGGGCCTCGTTCGCCCGTGGCTCCCGTATCCCCCTTTGGGCCCGTGTCTCCCTTGTCTCCGGGGTCGCCCTTGGGCCCTTGGATACCCTGCTCACCTTTGGGGCCAGTGGGGCCCGTTTCTCCTGCGGCTCCCGTGTCGCCTTTATCGCCTTTCTTGCCTTCGGGGCCTTGGGGGCCGACGGGGCCAGCGTCGCCCTGCAAGCCTCTTTTGCCCTCCGGGCCTTGCGGGCCGGTAGGGCCTTGCTCACCACGGGGGCCTTGTACACCTTGCGGGCCTTGGGGGCCTGTGGGGCCTACCTCACCCTGCGGGCCTGTGGGGCCTGTCGCGCCTAACGCCTGGGATACTAAGTCCTGCACCTCGGCAAGAAGCTGTTCCGCCACGCTGGGGGTAGGAAGGTTGGAACCGGGAAGGTCGGCTATTATCTCAATGGGCCGCGTTCCCGTCCACTTGGCTATGATGTTCTTCTCATCGTTCGCCAGAGTGGCTAAAAGCGTGAGGTTCATCATGCCCCGCTTGCCCGTAAACAGCGGCGTGATATGCCATGTAAGGGTTATATCTTCCCCCACATCTTTATACAGCACATACCTTGCTTCCGTGCCGTCCATGGGCCAGTACGCCTTTATGGTGAACCCTGCGGCGGCAAGGTCTACATCACGGGCATCTAAGGGTATGCTGATAGTGACGGTATCCGCCAGACTTTCACCCTCGATAACAAGGGACTGTATAGGGGTGGTGAGAAGATACTTTCCGTCAACCGTTATTCTGTGCATTGTTCGTCCTCCGCAAGTTTTTCTAAGGCCAGAATACAGCCTAATTTCGCGTCTAAGTCCGCTTTCGCTACAACGGGTATAGAAGTATTAAGTGTGTGTATTATCGCTTGTATAACGGCTTTCTGTTCGTCTGTCATTGTTCTAACCTCTTTATCCTTTCGTCAAGTTGTCTAAGCAGGCTATGTGTAGCCTGTGCGTCAGCCCACAGAATAGCCGGAACGCGGTCGTATTCCACCGATTCAGCTATTACCTCCCGCGTTCCTTTGTCGGTTTGGTAATCTACCAGCCACGGAAATTCCGTTTCAAGCTCTTCGGCGATAAAGCCGTAAAAATAGCGGCCTTTGTCTAAGCCGCTTTTAGGAGTATATGTGACCGCCCTCACACGGTCTATCCTGTCGCTTACGCTGTCATACTCCCTGATATCGTGTATCTCCTTTTTATATCGTATGGAAGATGAAACCATACCTAAAGAGTATCCACCGCCACCCGAATATGAAACTAATCGAGTATTGGCACTGCCGCTTGCGCTTGGTGGGGATGTCATAAAGAATCTGTTATCAGTCGTTAAGTTACCTTCAGCATATAGATTACCTTTCACTGATAGCCCGGTATATCCCTCTATATCCACGGCTCCCAAGGTCAGTTTTCCGTATGTATTGCCATACAAGGTGACACCGTTACCCGTAAGATTGTTTCCGTTTATGGTAAATCCCGCAATCGTACCGCCTGATGCCTTAAGGTTGCCAGTGGTCACTGAGCCGCTTATGGTGGCGTTTACGCACGTCATCTTGCCGTTGGTGTCTATCTTGAAGTTGTTGTTCGCCGTGACAACGCCGTTAAGGTTTATCTTTGACGCGCTTATTGATACCGCTTCCGAGCTTTGATTTATGGTGGAAATAATATTGTCCTTGGTGACGGTGCTCGACAATCCCTCGGCGGTTATTTCAAGCTGTGTCTGCATACTCTGCGTCCATGTGGTAGGCATACATACGGTGTTATCTACTACCCACGCCGAGCCAGTGTAACGCTTTATTTCCTTTGTCGAGGGATTGTACCAGTATTCCCCCTCCTTTGCGCCCGTGGGCGTGGCGGTCTGATTGTATTTAGGGGAGATGACCGTCTGCCACGCGGAACCCGTCCATACCTTTATCTTGCCATCGTTGTACCATTGATACCCCGTGTTCGCGGTTTTCTGGTCATCGTCCCACCCTAAAGAGGGGTCGGTGTCGGATTCAACAGGGGTCAGGAAAGCTACCCGTGTGACCGTCTGCTTCATTCCCTCAACGGTCATTTCTATTTCATGGGCTGCGCGTCCGGCTATGAGCGTCCGGCGGTTCTCCGCGCTTATGGCGGGGCGTGAGGGGGAGCCGGAGCTTATGTACTGTATCCTTGCCCGGCCCTTAAAGGTCAAGTCAATGCGGTAAATGGGGAAGGTATAAGTTCCATCGTCCGTGACTACCTTTATCATGTCGCCCGCTTCCAAAGACCAATCGCCCTTGGCGTCCAGCTCGACAGGCGTAAACGCCGCAAAGGAGTTTAAGCGGTTATAGATAACCTGTGCATAAGGTCTTATCTGTGCATCGGTATAACCATACAGCATAGGGCAGTCTATTATCTGATAAGCGTTCGTCCCCGTGCCGACTATTACGCCTATGTCCTTTTCGGAAGCGGCTACTTGTAATTTGTCTATCTTGGCTACCTGATACTCCGACACCACGGCGTTATAATAGTCCGCAGAATTGGCGGTCTTATTAAAGGTAACATCGGCATCGGTGAACCACGCCAGCTCACATACTCCGCTTCGGGATATGCGGGCAAAGGAACACGCCGCCTCGGCTATCCATTGCAGAACTTCCCGGCAGAGAACATCTTGCGTCCTGAACAGCGGCGAATCAAAGGTTTTCCCCGAATTGGGGAAGTCTGCCATTGAAGCAGGTACGCCGACATGAGCGCAAAGCGATGTGAAAATATTTTTTAGTGTAGTCGGGTACGAAAGAGAATTAAGAAAAGCATCTGCGCTCACATCGAACTTTACCATTCTGTCATGGGCGGTGATGCTTATTTTTTTAGGTTTAAGTTTGTCGGGCTTTTCGGAGATAAACACGCCCAGAGGAACGTATTCGTATTCTTCCCCCACGAGTACGCCTATCGAGGCGGTAAACTCCGTGCCGTCAAAGTTAAAAGAGGACAGCCCCCCGTCAAAGTTAAGGAGTTCTATCCCCAGTTCTGCGGAACACGCCGCACCTATCGTCAGTTCTTCGCCCTCAAATGCCATGCTTGAATAGGTCAAGCCGGAGATAGAGAGGTTTTGTTCCGCTATCTGATTTTCGCCGAATGTCAGCTTTAGCTTTTGGGGCTTGCCCGACATTACGGCGTTACGAAAGCCTGTGCTTACTGTGTACATTTTGCCTCCAATAAAAAAGACACCCGAAGGTGTCACGGAGTATCTATCTTAATGAGCCGATAATTCCGAGTAAAAGCAATATGCCGAATGCGATTAGGATTTTGGTCAGGCAACCGCTCTTCTTAGGTTTACCGCCCAGATATACATTAAATCCGCCGCCTGTCGGCGTGTCGTTTATATTTACCGATTTGGTTTCCGCTGGAACGGCGTTTGCGCCCTTGGTCACTATCTTCGCGGAACCCTCTGCATTGCCGTACAGTCCATACCCGCGCTGGAACCAGAGAGAAATTTTCACGCTATCCCGCCTGTCTTTTATGGTTATTCTTGCTTTAATGGCTTCATTCCTCGTTCTTATGTCAAACACGTGCCTGCCTACCGGGCATTCTATAAAACTGCGTTCGCCCAAACCGAGCCGACACACTTCTTCACCGTCCTCGCTGACTACAATTTGTTCGGCGTATGAACCTTCCAACTCCGGGCGTTCTATTATCACATTAGGTTCGAGTATCGTTGTTTTTACACGTTCCAAGCCCTCTTGTGCCTCCTGATTGTCCATGTCAATATCAAGAGCACGGTCGTAATATTTTTCGGCGTCATCAAGCATTTGCCGTTCTTCGTAGTCTTTCGCTCTTTTGAGAATGTTATTGATTTCGGACGAGCGATTTATATTTACCGTTCCGCTCACTTTCTGTACGGCATCGGCGATCATTATCTTGGTTCCGCAATAATTACAGAAACCAAATTCCCTATCCTGATCTAACTCTATATCGGCATTACAGTTTGGGCATTTAAGAGCTATTATTTTCATAACAAAACCCCCTAAAGATATGTAATTTCATTATCACGCCTTTAGGGGGAGGTGTCAATACTCTATTACCGTCATGCTCAAAGAAATATACGCCTTGTTCTTATCACCTTCGGGGAACCAAATAATTTCTTCTTTCCTGTCGCCTACATAAAACGTGCCGGAATAGTTACCCGCAAGGGTCTTAGGGTTCGGACAGGTGAAAGAAAAGCTGTCGGAATCGACAGCCTGCAATATCGCCGAGCATAGCTCCCATGTCAGCACGTCCCACGACAATTCAACGGTCAGCTTCTGCGCTACCATTGTTCGGTTGAGTGTGCCGGAAGCGTCTCTTTCAGCCTCCGTGTCGAGGTCAGCGAGTGTCATATTCAGTTTAGAGGGGTCGGGGAGCGTATAGCTCCCCGCCTTTAAGCCTATATCATATCTATACATCACACGTTACCTATGGCAATATTGTTCATATTGACCGATTGATTGACTATCCTGCCCAGCTTCGCAGAGGGATACAGTGCTATCTCCACGTCCTTATCCGCTATTCTCTTGAGCAGGGCTATGATGGTTTGGGTATCCTTATCGTTCAGGCCTCCCATTATGGATTGCAGCTTATCAAGGGGGGCTATGACTTCGGGATTGTTCTTGGCGTTGGCGTATTCGCCCACCTGCGCCAATGTGTCACCATACACCAGACCGCCCTTTGCAAAAGCGGGAACTCCTATGCTCGTATCAACATTCAATGCGCCCTGCAAAGATTTAGAAATATCCGCCATAGACCGCACGGCGGCGGCCTTTCCGCGCTGGATACCTTGCGTCATGCCCGCCATAATGTTTCCGCCTATTCCGGCGAATACCTTTGAAGGAGAGTGAATGCCGAATACGCTCTTTGCGGCATCTATAACGCTTCTGAACTTGTCTGTTACCCAATTTTTGAATGAAGTCCAGGCGTTATTTATGCCCTGCTTGATACCGTCTATAATAGCGGAACCAACTTCCTTGAGCTTGTTAGCCGCGCCGCCCACTATGCCGAACGCGCTCTTAATCGCATTCATTACGGGGGTGAAGATATTGGTTACTACCCATGCGCCGATTGTGGCAAGAACATTTTTAATACCTTCAAGCATACCTTGAATAACATATCCGCCCTGTTCCGCCATTACGGTAGAGGGAGAGTGAATGCCAAATGCCCTTTTGAACCCTTCGATGAACGGCCTGCATATATGCTCATATATCCATGTGCCGATATTGACGAGAGCATCTATGATACCCAAGAACAGGCCGGCAACAACATTGCCTCCAGCTTGTTCCATAATGCCCCTCCACCACTCCGTAACGCTTTGCCATGCAGGTTCTATCAGCCCGACAAAGAACGCCGTAAGGCCGCCGAAGGCTGCTCCAATACTCTCAAGGAGCCTATCAACCAGCCCGTTCCAGTCTATAGTTCCTATAAATTGCGCTACCTTGTCGCCCAATTCCTGCCAATTTACCGTTTCAAGCGTCTGAATGGCAACGTCAAACAGGCCGCGGAACTTAGCATTAAGCATTTCCGCTATGAGTGCCACGTCAAGGTTTTCCACCCATGCGTTTATAGCATTTCCTAACCCCTGCCCTAATCCGGCCCAATCGGTTTGCGACCAGAATGTATACAGAATATCGATTATGGCGTTCATGCCGTCCGCTATGGTTTTGCCCATCAAAGACCAGTCAAAATCAGCTATGAAGCCGTTCATACCGTCCGTAATGGCCTTCATTATCTCTACACCCTTAGGCCGCAGGGTATTGTTTATCCAGTTATCCAGAATAGACATACCCTTATTCATGCCTTGGGCGATTATCTGACCTACACCATACCAATCACCTGCGGCAATAGCGGCTTTAAGCTTGTCTATCCATTTTGCTATATCAGTCGGGAGAACATCGGCTATATCGGTTTCCTCAAACATTTTACCGATATCTCCGGCGCCACCGCCGCCGCTGTCCTTCTGCTGCTGGATAAGGTTGATCTGGTCGAATCCCGCAAGGGTTCCTTTCAGTTCTTTTGCGGCCTTGTTGGATTTATTGAGGGATTTAGCGTAATCCTGCTGGACATAAGCGGCTTTTGTGAAAGTGCTTTGCCCTCTTAGCTTTGCAAACATTGCGCCTATCATATTGAACAGGTTAGCTATTGCCATCGTAACTTTTGTTATAACAGGCATAATGGCTTGCAACGCGGGCAGGAATGCGCTTGCGATAGAGTTCTTTGCATAAGTAAATCCGCTCTGGAGGTCTGATAATGTAGCATTAGCCTTTTGAGAGGCCTGCGCCATATTCTTAAACCCTTCCTGCACACCCATTATCACGGCGTTTATGCTTCGCCATATAATCATTCGCGATAGGATTTTACCGACTGCTTTACCTAATTTTGAAAAGAACCCGTGTGTTTTGCTTGTCGCGCTTTTTGCTATGGACGGCAGTTTACTAAAAGACTTCTTAATGGAAGAACTCATTTTAGTAAACGCATTTGCGCCTTTCTTGGCTGCTTCTTTTGCCTTTTCAACCAGCTTAGAAAAACCGCCTCCGCTATTGCCTATTTCTGCCTCGGCTTCCTTGGCCTTTTCTTTCATCTTCTGTATCTGCCCGGTCACAGACAGGATTTGCCCTCGGACACGTTCAAGCCCCTGCCCTGTGCCGCCGCCCTCGGATAGCTTTTCTTCCGCGCCTAAGAGCCTTTGCAGCTTATTATAAAGCTCGTCGAGCTTCATGTTGAACAGCTCGGCAGTATTCGCTTCCTTAACAAACTTTTCCGCTAAGTCACGGCTTACGGGCTGGGTTTCCTTCGGTACTAAAGCTTCCGCTTCGGCTTCCGGGTTACGTCCCTTATAGGCGTTCGCCCCGAATCCGGCAGGAACCTTGCTCATCGCCTCGTCTAATCTGCGCTCTACTTCCTCGGCGGTCTCCGCGACCTTATTTAAGGATTCACATTGCCCGTCCGCCATCTGTTCAAACGCATTGCTCTGTTCGCTTGCGCTGGCGGATATTTTGCGCGTCTTTTCATTGAGCATTTCGGCTGCCTGTGCGGCTTTCCGCTGCGCGGCTTCAAGCGCAAGGTTTGACTTGGCTATATCGTTCGCGTACTTCACCCTTGCGGCTTCGGTTTTAAGCGCTTCCCTTTCCGCTGCGG
>ENA-OPXM01001523-OPXM01001523.1-human-gut-metagenome-genome-assembly--contig:-NODE-1523-length-10606-cov-2.564591_pt1 | contig 10606 bp, 7 predicted proteins | sample MGYA00241707_ERZ502035 | MGnify/ENA primary metagenome ERZ502035 (study PRJEB25962, sample SAMEA2043051) | human gut metagenome | biome: human gut; feature: human-associated habitat; material: faeces... | reverse complement strand
TCGCAGCCGATTCAATCAAAAACTCATCCGACACTCCCGCCTTTTTTACCATATCCTTCATAACAAACTCCGCCATCGGGCTGCGGCATATGTTGCCGTGGCAGATAAAAATAATTTTTATCATATAATACTCTCCTAAATTACAAAAGAAAATATCAATCAAAAATAATATCCGGATTCATCTCAATAACAGATTTCCATTCAATACCGTATTCTTCATTAAGTATTTTCTTCTTTTCAAATGCAAATCTATGCGAAGTAAGAGCAGAAGATAAAATAAATTCCTTCATCAAATCATCCTCACACTCATCAACTAATTTCTTTAAAAGTTCTTCAACTTTTTTACTCGCCTTAAGGTCTGCTTCCGCCACTTCTGCCTTATATTCTTCAGTATCCTCAATCGGATCATACTTTAATTTTCTCAAAAAATCTCCCTTTCAGCTTTGTTATTAAGCATCTGCCGTCATACTAATCATCCATTTACGCTTTTTAAAAATAACAAGTGATACAATCAACCTGAATATTTCTTCAATATTAAGCAATGTATATACACCGACGATACCCCATTGAAGCACATTAGCTGCAAAAACGCATAGCGGAATTCCGATACCCCATGTTCCGATAATATCAATAATCATAATAATACCGGTTTTGCCGCCGCTTCTTATAATCCCGCCCCCGAGAATCATATTTTCAACTTTAACAGGCGTATATAAAGCAAAAACAATAAGCAGAGTTTTACCAATCTCCTTTACACTGTTATCTACATGATACAAATCCGCATATACTCCCGCCAGTGATACAAGCAGTACCGACACAAGGACAGAGCCTATCAATCCTGCACACATGATTTTTCCGGATTCCGAGTAAGCATCATCATACTCCTTCCTTCCGAGCCTCTTTCCGATTAAAACACCGGCTGCCGCTGACAAACCGCTCAATGCACCTACAATAAGGCTCTGTATAGGACATGTAAGAGTATAAGCGGCCAGGTTTGTTGTGCCGAGATGACCATACACCGCAGATTCAACATTTTGCCCGAGGCTCCATAGAAATTCACTAATCAGAATCGGCATAATCATTATAAAATACTCTCGTATGTTATTTTTACTGAAGCAAAATATTATTACCGGTTTTCTTCCGTCGTTTTTTAAACAAAAGATAAATCCGATAAAAATAAGAAACAAATTAAAAAACTGAGATACAAGGGTTGCTATTGCCGCTCCTTTTATTCCCAACGATGTAAATCCCGCCTTACCGAATATCAATACATAATTAAGACCGGTATTTACCGCTACAGCTCCGAGACTCGCCAAAAAAGGTATGGTCGCGTGATCATTGCAGCGTAACCATGCGGACAATACATTGCCGACCGCAATAGGAATGTAACTAAATGCGACAATTTCAAAATAAACAGCGCCTGTATTTATGATCTCTGTATCCTTCGTATAAAATTCAAGAATCTGTGATGAAAAGAAGCTTGACGCAACCAAGAACACAGAGGATATCGATACTCCCGATATAATACTTATCCAAAAGCTGCGCCACACCTCTTTATCTTCACCGGCCCCGGTAAACTGTGCTATTAATATCCCTGCAACCGTACTTACCGCACCTATCAAAACAGAAAAGATTAAAGAATAATTCCCACACAATCCGACTGCCGAAATACTTATCTCTCCCAGTTGACCGATCATTACCTGATCAACAATTGAAAAAGATGCCTGCAGCATACTTTGCAACGTAACGGGAACAGCAATCTTACACAATGATTTTACAAATTCGGACATCATAACTCCCCCGTACTTTGCCTTTTTATAAGTTCGACAGGAAGAATGATTTCAGGGTTACAGTTTCTACCGTCACGCATTGCTTCAATGCATTCAATTGCTGTTTTTGCTCTGAGCATCGGGTCTTGACGAACCGTAGTTAAAGATGGATTACTTACCTTACTTACAATACTATCATCAAAACCAATTACCTGTATATCCCCCGGAATCTCTACTCCTTTTTCCTGCAAAAAAGCCATAAAATCAAGGGCATAATAATCTGACACGGCAAATACTGCGGTAATATTTTCCGATAAAAGTTCCGGAAGTTTTTTCTCGTAAAAAAAACCTCTTTCCTTCTTAAGCTCCGGAATCCGCCAGAAAAAGGTCTCCCCGGGAGCAAAAGCATTTTTAAAGCCTTCAATACGCACTTTATCCATACAAACATAATTATCTGAGATGCATAATGCTTTTTTATGTCCAAGCTCCCTGAAATATTTTCCCGCCTGATAGCCTCCGTCAAAATTATCAATTACTAAATTGACCACTTTTGAGCATCTCTCAAAAAAACCGTCATATACAACAAAGGATATTCTCATCTGATTCCTGAGTTTCTCATAATCAGCTTCGCAAAAACCCATAAGAATTAATCCTTCCATATTCCACATAGATGCAAAAACCGGAATTTCTTTGGTATCAGCCGTTGTTTTTATCATCAGGAAATATCCCTTTTTGTTTACTTCGTGCGAAAGTGCATTTAACGACGACATAACAAAGCCGTCCTCCAAAACTCTGCCTTCATACTTAACATGGTCATTTATCACCACGCCGATTATTTTTGAGTTGTTTCTGGCAAGCAGAATACCGGCCATGTTGGGGATATATCCTGTCTTTTCCAACTCCTGCTGGACTCTTTTTACCGTTTCATCTGAAATTTTATTTGTTTTGCCGTGAATTACGTTAGAAACTGTCGCCGTACTGAGACCTAATGCTTCTGCTATATCCACAATTCGAACTCGGTTCTGTGACATCTTCATTCCTTCTTTACCCTGTTTATTCTATCTGTTTACATAGTATAGCAGAACAAAAGAGTACGCAACGGTTAAACGCATAACCCTTTACAAAAATCCAAGGTCCTTTTATGATATTTTTCACAAAAAAAACAGACAACATTACCTGTTGTCTGTCTTTTTTCAGAATATTATTTAATCTGCTTTACCCCTCTAAGCAATCCTAAAAACCCGAATAAGGAATATCCAGGCGATGAAGAAATAATTTTCACTATCTCCTCAACAAAAATCGGCTCCTTTAATACTTCTTTATTCATCGTAAAGCCTCCTTCCGCCCCAAAAAAGGGCATAAAAAATCCACCGTAACATCACTGTTACACAAACAATCCCTTGTTGTGATTTAGCTTATAACGATGGAAAAAGGCTTATTATATACAAAAAAAGACGCACACCTACAGACTCTTTATGCATAATCCAAGTCTGATTTCATCGTTATATGTACTTCGACTTTGACTATCACAACTGTCCATAAATGTTCGCCTCCCTCTTATTTTTGATGACGATTAATTATATCATATTTACCTTATTTTTTCCAGTAAAATGACCTCGGCAACTAATTTCAAATTCCTTTTCAAGGAAAAGAAAAACAGAGACTCAAATGAGTCTCTGTTCATGTTGGTGATCCATCGGGGATTCGAACCCCGGACACCTTGATTAAAAGTCAAGTGCTCTGCCAACTGAGCTAATGAATCATGTTCTGAGCGCCTCATAAATAATACTTTATAAGGCGCATGAAGTCAAGGATATTTTTACAAATCAAACAAAGAGTAAAACTGCAAGAGTTGCTATGGCAACCACGACAAGAGCAACACCGAGAATGACTGTTATCTTTGAGAGAACAGCATCCTTCTGATGACCCTTTGTCTTGTCAAAAAAGGAAGAATCTCCGCCGCCCATTACGGCAGATGCATCCGAGCTTCTGTCTTTTTGAATAAGGACAACAACAATGAGAGCTATGGAAATAATAATCAAAATAATTGCAAGTGCTATCTGTAATCCGGTCATATCATAAGCCTCCAAAAAGGTAATGTTCGTTTAAGCGACTAAAGTATTTTAGCACAATATCCAATACTTTGCAAGGAATTTTGAAAGTAATATGTATATAAAATGAAAAAATGCTTAAAATAATCTTGCGACATAAATTATATGCCGCGGTTTACCGGTTAAAGCACGATAAAGGCGTTTGTACGGTAAGCGTTTCGGGCAGGATTTGTTTTCACAGACCCTGCCCGATTTTTCTGATTTTTGTACAAATGAAAAGTCTAATTAATTAAAGTGTGAGTTGTTCGCCCGCAGTGTCTTCCGGAAGCGGCATTGATCCGAGTGCCGGCAAATTCTTTGTTCTGTAGCGATGTGGCTTTGAAAACTCACCCTCAACATAAGGTCGCACGCCCATGAGACGCTGTCCCTTTTTCATGGTCATAACACCGACGCCCTGCGTATCCTTCGTGGTTTTAGGACTTATAACAGCTGTGTTAAAGAGAAGCATACGCCCGCTTGAGCTTGTAAGAACAAGCTCTAAGTCTTCACGTATATACATTGCCGCAACTATCGGTGACTTTGAACCGTACGCCTTTATGAGCTTTTTTCGGTTCGTCTTTGTCTCATATGCGTTCATGTCAACCTTTGCGACCTTGCCGTTTTCAAAGAAGAAAAGCATATATCCCTTAAAATCATCTGTAACGGCCATATAGAGCGGCTGCTCTCCGTCATCAAATTCTAAAGCTGTAGGTATATAATCACCGAGAACGGACGCCTTGGAGTCCTCAAAGTCAGAAACATGTGCCTTATAAACCTGACACTTATCCGTAAAGAAGAGAAGTTCTTTTGCATTTGAACTCTCAACAATCTGAGAAAGCTCATCCCCCTCCTTAAGTTTTTGTTCTCCGCTCATGCGCAGGGACTGTGGAGTAATTTTTTTGAAATATCCTGCCTTGGTAAAGAAAATGGTAAGCGCGTAATCCGGAATATCCTCGAAAGATTCATCATCATCGTCGTCAATTTCGTTTGCATAAATAATTTCGCTCTTTCTGAGCTGCCCGTACTTCTGCGACACCTCTTTAAGCTCGGCAATAATGATCTTTTTAATCTTCGTTTTGCTTGATAACGTATCCTCCATCTCGGCGATTTCCTTCGTGAGTTCCTCGACATCCTGTAAACGCTTCATGATATACTCACGGTTCAAATGACGGAGCTTTATTTCCGCAACATACTCAGCCTGTATCTCATCAATTCCGAAGCCGATCATAAGATTCGGAACAACCTCCGCCTCTACAGGTGTTTCACGGACAATTTTTATAGCCTTGTCAATATCAAGCAATATTTTTTCAAGACCTTTTAAGAGATGAAGCTTTTTCTGAGCTTTATCCAGGTCAAAGTATATACGGCGCTTTACACACTCGGTGCGGAAAGCAATCCATTCGAGAAGAAGGTCTCGTACACCGAGTACCTGCGGAGTGCCTCCTATGAGCACGTTGAAGTTGCAAGGAAAAGAATCAAGAAGCGGTGTCTGCTTATAGAGTTTCTTCATGAGTTTTTCCGCATCCGTGCCGCGCTTTAAGTCAATAGTTATCTTAAGTCCGGACTTATCCGTCTCGTCACGGATGTCGGAAATTTCCTTGAAACTTCCGGACTTTACTTTTTCTATTATTTTGTCTATTATGGCCTCCGCAGTGGTCGTAGGCGGAATTTCATAGATATCAATACAGTTATTTGACTTGTCGTACCTGTACTTTGAGCGGACCAAAATACCGCCACGACCGGTGGAAAGCGCCTCAGTCATGGTTTTTTTATCATAAACAATCTGTCCGCCGCTCGGAAAATCGGGTGCTTTTATCGTTTCGAGCACGTCATAATCGGAATCCTTTATGAGCTCCGTTGTGGCTTCACAGATTTCCTGGAGATTGAATGAACATATATTGCTCGCCATACCGACAGCGATACCTGTGTTGTTGTTTATAAGGATGGACGGATATGTTACCGGCAAAAGAGTCGGTTCCTTCATAGTCGCATCATAGTTATCTACAAAGTCCACGGTATCCTTATCAATTTCACGGAAAAGCTCCGCTGCGATAGGTGAAAGCTTTGCCTCCGTATAACGCGAAGCGGCCCACGACATATCCCTTGAATACGCTTTACCGAAGTTACCCTTCGAGTCAACATAGGGATAAAGCAAAGCCTCGTATCCCTTTGAAAGACGAACCATGGTATCGTAGATAGCGGCATCTCCGTGCGGATTGAGCTGCATGGTTCTTCCGACGATATTGGCCGACTTTATACGGGGACCCGTGAGAAGTCCCATCTTATACATAGTATAAAGAAGCTTTCTGTGTGAGGGCTTAAAGCCGTCAATCTCGGGGATTGCACGCGACATAATAACACTCATCGCATACGGCATATAATTTATCTCGAGGGTTTCGACAATAGGCTGGTCAGCGACCTCTCCGGCGCCCAGGATATGTGCATTCGGATTTTCTTCTTCATGATTTATCTGTGGTTGTTTCGGTTTTCTCGGTGCCATAGTCTCCCCCTCCTTTACGAAAGATCTGTCATATCAAGATAGAGATGTCCGTCCTCGGCAATATGTTCTTTACGTCCCGCAAGGTTATCTCCGAGAAGCAGGTCAAATGTCTCAGCCGTTTTTTCGGCATCCGACGGACTTATTTTTATAAGACGTCTGGTCTTTGGATTCATTGTGGTAAGCCACATCATGTCAGCATCGTTTTCACCGAGACCCTTTGAGCGCTGAATGGTGTACTTCTTGTCGCCGATTTCGGTAAGTGCCTGAGTTTTTTCAACCTCGGTATAAGCAAACCACACCTCATCCTTACAGCTTATTTCATAAAGCGGAGACTCGGCGATATACACCTTTCCGGCAGTAATAAGAGACGGCATAAGCCTGTAAATCATAGTAAGAATAAGCGTGCGTATCTGGTATCCGTCAACGTCGGCATCTGTACAGATGATAACCTTATCCCAGCGTAGATTGTCGATATTGAATGCGTTTACATCCTTTGCCTTTGTCTGTACCTCGACACCGCAGCCAAGCACTTTTATAAGGTCTGTGATGATTTCACTTTTGAAAATTCTGTTATAATCTGCCTTCAGGCAGTTGAGTATCTTACCTCTTACGGGAATAACGGCCTGGAACTCGGAGTCCCTTGCCTGTTTACATGAGCCGAGAGCAGAATCACCCTCAACAATAAACACCTCTCTGCGCGAAACATCCTTTGTTCGGCAATCGACAAACTTCTGAACTCTGTTTGACATGTCTACATTTGCCGTGAGAGATTTTTTCATATTTACACGCGTTGATTCGGCATGAACACGTGAGCGCATGTTTATAAGGACCTGATTGCATATCTTGTCCGCGTCTATTTTGTTTTCGATAAAATAGATCTCAAGCGAATGCTTGAAAAAATCCGTCATTGCTTCCTGTATGAATTTATTGGTGATGGATTTCTTCGTCTGGTTTTCATAGGAGGTAAGAGTAGAAAATGAGGAAATGACAATCATAAGGCAGTCCTCAATATCCTGAAATTTTATCTTCGGATCCGCCTTTTTATACATATTGTTATCCTTGAGATACTTATCAATCTGATGAACAAACGCCGTCTGAACAGCCTTGTCCGGTGCACCGCCATGCTCAAGCCAGGAGGAGTTATGATAGTATTCCTTTATCTGATGCTTGTTTGAAAAAGCAACGGCAGCAGAGATTTTAACCTTATACTCTTCCTTATCCGCACGATCTCTGCCGAAACGCTCGGTAGTCCAGAACTGCGTCTGTGTAAGAGTTTCATCTCCTGCAATTTCCTTGATATAATCAACTATTCCGTCTTTATAATAATACTCATAAGTATCAAACGAATTGCCGCTTACCTGGTCTTTTAAAATAAACGTCACACCGCTGTTTACGATAGCCTGTCTTTTCATGGTATCCTGAAAATACTCAAGACTGATATCTATGTCGGTAAAAACGTCGAGATCGGGCTTCCATGAAATCCTCGAGCCGGTGTCTTTCCTGGTGTACGGCTCTTTTTGAAGTTCACTTTCGGGCTCACCCTTCTCAAAATGCATAGAGTATTTAAAGCCGTCTCTTTTTATCTCCGCATCCATATACTCAGAGGTATACTGAGTTGCGCAAAGACCCAAACCGTTAAGGCCCAAAGAGAATCCGTAATTGGCATCAGCAGCATTTGTGTTATATTTTCCGCCGGCGTACATCTCACAGAAAACAAGCTTCCAGTTGTACTCCTGCTCCTTTTCGTTATAGTCCATGGGAATACCGCGGCCGAAGTCCTGTACCTCAATAGATTTGTCAAGAAAGCGGGTGACAATTATCTTGTCACCATATCCCTCTCTGGCCTCGTCGATTGAGTTGGAAAGTATCTCAAAAAACGAGTGTTCACAACCGTCTATTCCGTCGGAGCCGAAAATTACGGCGGGACGCTTTCTGACACGATCGGCGCCCTTAAGCTGGCTTATATCCTCATTTCCGTAATCAGATTTTTTTACTGCCATTTCTTCCTCCAAAGGTATGTGCGAAAATGCGCACAAACATATTTATACAAATAAGTATTTTACACCATATTTTGTGGTTACGTCAAGCAAATAGCACAAATAAAGCACATTTGCAGCACAAAAGCAGCTTAAAACCGCGTATCCTCGGTCAAGCGGAAAAAACGTCGAAAATTCAAAAGAGCTCAGCCTTGCGGTGAGCTCTTTCATCGGATTTAATCATCCTTCATTTTCTTTTTCCAGTCGTCGCTGTCATCATCTTCATTGAAGTCACGTGTGGCTTTGAGAAGCTCATACAGGGCGTAAATCTCATCATTTTCGGTGAAGCTGCCCTTCTTCTTTGCAGATGCGTAATTGAAGTCCTCCGAAACCTCATCCGGTGCCTCAGAAGAATCTTCCTCGACTGTTTCCTTTTCGGGTGCTTTCTTGTTGCCGCCTCTCTTTCCGAGAACCTTTTCCACGGCAGCACGCTCTTCATCGGTGTACGAAGGAGTCATATTATTGATAAATCCGCCGATATCCATGGGATCATTGTTGAATTTTTCAATTTCCTCTTTAAACTCTTCGTCCTCCGTCATACCGGGAAGTACGGAATCCTCGGAGGTTTCTTCACTGATTGAAGCTCCGCTTCCTGAAAGGCCCTCAACCCTGGGTTCGTTATCTGTATCCTCGGCATCCTTTTCAGACTTTTCATCTTCAAGATAGTCAGAAATATCCGCTTCCGAAATGGCGTCCGGAGAAAGCTCCGCCTGAGCATATTCGTCTTCCGCGGAAATAAGACCGTTTTGTCTGTCAAGCTCTCTCTTCAGTTCAAGCTCTGCCTCCGAAAGCACAACCTCTTTATTTTCGGTATTAAGAGTATCAATTATGTCGTCGAAGTTCTCTTCTCCAATGGAACTGTCATCAATTTCAACCGCAGGAGTCTTAGCATCTTCGTCCTCATCTTCAGGTGCTTTCTCACCGTCTGTTCCTTCATCAGCCGAAGTATCCTCAGCGTCAGGTGCCTGAACGTCCTCAGCTTTATCCTCAGAAGCTTCATCGCCGCCTGCCTCTTCATCAGTCGAAGCATCCTCAGCGTCGGCTGTCTGAACGGCCTCAATTTTATTTTCAGATGTCTCCTCACCGTCTGCTTCTTCATCAGCTGAAGCTTTTTCAGCATCCGGTGTCTGAGAGTTCTCGGGAGTTTCCGTATTTGTGCTTTGACTCTCTTCCGAAACAGGCTCATTCTTTGAGCCTTGTCCGTTATAATTTTCGATATCAAAGTCTTCACTCGACATAAGAGTCTGGAAGGTATCTCCGTCAATCTTTTCATACTTCATAAGGAACTTTGCAAGCATATGAAGCTTATCGATATGAAGTCTCAGGATTTCATCCGCTCTCTCATAAGCATCTGTGATGAGATTTTCAATTTCCTTGTCAATGATGGATGCTGTTTCTTCAGAATAGTTTCTTACATGACTGTAATTCTTTCCGAGGAATACCTCATCATTGTCATCACCGTATGTTATGGGTCCGAGTTTACTGCTCATTCCGTACTTTGTAATCATCGAACGGGCAATATTGGTTGCTCTTTCGATATCATTTGAAGCACCGGTAGAGATGTCTCCGAGAATTATTGCTTCTGCAACACGTCCACCCAAAAGAGTTACAAGCTGGTCAAGCATCTGCTTCTTGGAAACATATGAGCTCTTGTCCTCTTTCGGAAGCGACATGGTATAGCCGCCTGCCATACCGCGCGGAATGATGGAAATCTGGTGAACGGGGTCAACCATTTCAAGATAAAAGTTTGTAACGGCATGACCTGCTTCATGATAAGCAGTAAGTTTTTTCTCGTCATCGGTTATAATCTTCGACTTTTTCTCAGTACCGACAATAACCTTAACGGTAGCTTCTTCTATTTCCTTTTTGGTGAGGGCTCTCTTATGGCGTCTTGCCGCAAGAAGAGCTGCTTCGTTAAGGAGGTTTTCAAGGTCTGCGCCCGTGAAGCCACTGGTGGCTCTTGCAATTTCACTGAGACTTACGTCCGGAGCAATAGGCTTATTTCTTGCATGAACCTTAAGAATAGCCTCGCGTCCCTTGACGTCCGGATAATTAACCGTTATCTGTCTGTCAAAACGTCCCGGACGGAGAAGTGCCGGGTCAAGTATATCCGGACGGTTTGTAGCTGCCATAACGATAACACCTACATTTTCACCGAAGCCGTCCATCTCAACCAGGAGCTGGTTCAGGGTCTGCTCGCGCTCGTCGTGA
>ENA-OPXM01001520-OPXM01001520.1-human-gut-metagenome-genome-assembly--contig:-NODE-1520-length-10627-cov-1.919883_pt1 | contig 10627 bp, 9 predicted proteins | sample MGYA00241707_ERZ502035 | MGnify/ENA primary metagenome ERZ502035 (study PRJEB25962, sample SAMEA2043051) | human gut metagenome | biome: human gut; feature: human-associated habitat; material: faeces... | reverse complement strand
ATCCTGCTGCGCGACGTCACCAAGAAGAAAGAAGAGGAAAAATCTGGTGGTACGGAGAAGCTTGAAGGTACTAAGGAAGAGGAAGAAAGTCTGTTAAGCGATGACGATGCCATTATTTTGCAGGAGCCGGAGAAGAAGAAGTTTTCCAAGAAGAAGCTGGCGCTTATCTGTGGTACGGCAGCAGTCATAGTGATCGCTGTTGTTTTTTTTGTGATTCGCAATATCGGAGGAACAAGTGAGGGCAAGGCTTATGTGGAGTCTGTTCGTGAGATTACAGGACTGGGAACTGCTGGTGGTGCGAATAACCGTTATACAGGAACTGTTGATGCAGAGAAGTCATGGAAGATTACATTACAGTCTGATTTATCTGTAGAGAAACGCTATGTTAATGTAGGGGATCAGGTAAAGAAGGGAGATAAGCTCTTTAAGTACAACACACAGGAGTTAAAGCTTTCTAAAGAAAAGAAAGAACTTGAGCAGGAGACTTTACAGAATGAGATTACACAGTTGACAAAGGATATTAAGTCTTATCAGTCTGATTTGAAGTCTGCAAGTGCCAGTGAGAAGATTCAGCTTCAGACACAGATTTTAACGGCTCAGACAACAATTAAAAAAGATCAGTATACGATTAAGTCCAATAAAGAGTCAATTAAGTTGTTAGAGAAGAACATTAAAGATGCAACAGTAAAAAGTAAGATGAATGGTCTTGTAAAGAAAGTAAATGCATCTTTAGAGACTTCCTCTTCGGATGATAGTTCGGATGACGGCTCGGATTCTGGTGATGGAAGTTCAGATGATTCCTCTTACATGACAATTCTTGCGGTAGGTAATTACCGAATTAAGGGAACTGTCAGTGAGACGAATGTATGGAGTCTTAACGAGGGAGATCCAGTTATTGTTCGTTCAAGAGTGGATAATTCCCAGACCTGGAAAGGAACAATCAGCAGCATTAAGACGGATACGACGGCAGATGATACCAGTGACAGCAGCTCTGATTATTCAGATGGCTATACAGATGATGAAAGCAGTACAGGAGAAACTGCCTCTAAGTATAACTTTTATGTGAAGTTAGATAATGATAAGGATTTGATGATGGGACAGCATGTCCTTATAGAACAGGATAATGGACAGGACGAGCAGAAAGAGGGTATGTGGCTGCCATCTGCTTACATAAAGAAAAATAATAACAAATACTATGTATGGCTCGATTCTCATAATAAGTTAAAGCTTCATGAGATTCAGGTTGGAGAGTACGATGAGAATCTTGATGAGTATGAAGTAAAGAGCGGCCTTAAAACAAGTGATTACATTGCATGTGACGACAGTACATTAAAAGAAGGCATGAAAGTTACAAAGGTAAGTCCGGAAGATAATACATCTGGTTATGGAGATGAGCAGGAGAATGATGATGCAGAGTCATTTGGTTCAGATGCATCTGAAGATACTTCAGATGTGGGAGAGGATTATTCAGATTACAGTGATAGTGCGGATACATATGACAGCTCTGATGATGGAAGTCTGAGTGACGGTGCAGATTTTGGAAGTGATAGCTCAGATTCTGGTAACAGTGGAACAAGTGATAGTGATATTGCGGACTTTGGGGAATAAGGATTCCCGTCAGGAAAGGACATATAGCATATGCTTTTGGAACTAAAACATATTTATAAGAATTATTTACAGGATAAGATTGTCATACCAGTTCTTAAAGATGTAAATATCTCTATTGATGAGGGCGAATATGTGGCAATTATGGGACCTTCTGGTTCTGGAAAGACAACACTGATGAATATTATCGGTTGCCTGGATCGTCCGACAAAGGGAGAATTTCTTTTAGAAGGGGAATCTATTGTTAATTATAACGAGAACCGCCTGTCGGATTTACGTTTGAATACTTTGGGATTTGTATTTCAGAGTTTCAATCTTCTTCCAAAACAGACAGCACTTGACAACGTAGCCCTTCCGTTAAGTTATGCAGGAGTGCCGGTAAAAAAGCGAAAGGAAATTGCTTTTCAGGCATTAAAGAGAGTAGGGCTGGCAGAGCGAGTACATTTTAGACCGAGTCAGCTTTCTGGCGGACAGCAGCAGAGAGTAGCAATCGCAAGAGCTTTGGTAAATAATCCAAAGATTATTCTTGCGGATGAGCCAACAGGAGCACTGGACAGCCGTTCTGGTATTCAGGTAATGAATCTGTTCCAGCAATTGAATGAAGAGGGAGTAACGATTATTATGATTACGCATGATGCCAATATTGCGAATCATGCGAAGAAAGTACTCCATATTTTTGATGGAGAGATTGTGGAAGACAAGGAAAGAAAAGAAAAGCAGCAGGCCGAAGTTCAGAGTGAAAAAGAAGCGAAGAATGATACAGTATTTTCAGAAATCGAACAGGACTTTGGCGTAAAAGAGTGGGAAGGAGAGATCTGATTTGAAGGGAAAGAAAAAGATACTACTTGCAGTAGCGCTGGTTCTTGTGATGGCAGTGGGGATTACTTCCATTGTCGTTATAAGAAATAGAAACAAAACAGTAGTAAAAGTATTCCCGGTAAGTATGCTGAACAGTTCGGACTGGTTTGATACAGATACTTCTCTTACGGGAACTCTTACTTCAGACTACATACAGGAAGTTCATATTGATGGTGGACAGAAGGTAAAGAAAGTCTATGTAAAAAAGGGCGATAAAGTAAAGAAAGGAGATATTCTTTTAAAATATAATGTCTCTGAGAAAGAATTGGATTTGAAATTACAAAAACTTCAGATACAGTCTTCTAAAATGGAAATCGCCGAGATGGAAAAAGAGCTGAAAAAGCTTAAAAATACAAAAACAGTTGGTGCCGTAAATACGGGAAACAGTGATGTTATGAATGCCTCAGTGAATCTTTCTGCTATTAAGGGAACAAGTCTTAGTTATCTTGTGGCAGAAGCGAATGGAAATACAGAGGGTACAAGTTCTGATGTTAAAGTACAGAGTGGGAATGCTGTCTCTAAAAGTGGAAGTGGCTCAGGTTCCGAGAGTGGTTCCGGAAGTGGTTCGGGTTCCGAGAGTGGCTCCGGCTCTGGAGAGACAAAGTTAGTTTTACGGGATCATGTTAGTAGTGAAGCAGATAAAGCTGCAACGTCCGGTGCAGGAACAAAAGAAGATGATTCACTTATTTTCACACTTACAAAAAATGGAACGATTAGTGGAGCGTTTGTCAAGAAGCTTATTTCTGAAGGAAAATATGCAGAGTTCCGCTCATATAAATCGGAAGAATCTAAGAATCCAATTGCAACATTTGAGCTTTCGCCAGACACAAAAGTTAATGTTTATGATAACGATAATTATACAGTTAATAAGTTAAACGAAGGTGGAGATTCAAGAACTTTACATAATTCGATAGAATCAGTCAGTGAAAGAGACAGTTCTAGTGGAGATGGTTCTTCTGCTGGCAATGCCTATATTTATTATCTGAACGTTAACGGAAGAGTAAAAGGTTCAGTCATTAAGTCATTACATGATTCTAAAAAGTATGCTACGTTTATTGAATTTGATGAAAACGGCAAGGAAAAGAACAGATATGAATATAATCCAGACAGAGTATTTACAGATTTAGAGGAAGATGGATTATATAAAGTGTCAGATTTCGACAACTTAACTATAAGACCTGCATACAAAGATTTAAAAGCAGATAAGTTAGAGGATGGACAAAAAGATTCCAACGGCAAATACATTTTCTATTTACAAAAAGGTGGAAAAATCAGCGGTTCTTTATTGAATGACTTGATTAAAAAGGGTATTAATGCCGAGTTTATTGAGTACGCATCAGAAAAAGATTATGACAATGAGAATACAGAGAATGCAAATACATTAGAGATTACTTCCTCCAGCAAGTTTACAGTAGAATTAGCAGATGGGACAGGATATACCATCTCTTATTTAAAGAGTAAGGTGAAGAAAGATGACCCATCGAAGCCAACTACAGAACATGAAAATCCAACAACTCCTTCTACAGACAAAAAGATTAAGTTTAAACAGAATCGTAAGAGGGTAACCGCAGGAAATGGATGTCTGCTTACCGTTGTAACAGAAGATGGAAAGAGTATTGATCAGAGTAAAGTTACATGGAAGCTTAGTGATAATATCTCAAAAGATACGACAATCACAAAAACAAAGTCAGGTGTCTGGCTGTATGTGGACGAGGGAGAGCCGTCTTCTTCTGTAACAATCACAGCACAGGTAAAGAATGTAAAAGGAATTTCAAAAGAGCAGATTTCAAGAACACTGATTGTAAAAGGTGCAGATACTGGTGATGATGGAGATGATAATAATGGAGGTGGCTCCGATGATGGTTCAGGTTCAGGCTCTGGCGATGGTATAGATGACGGAACAGATAGCAGCGGCGGAGATGATAACGGCTATACAGCCGAGGAGTTAAAAGCAGCGATTTCTGATAAGGAAGATGATATCGCACAGGCCAAAGAAGATCTTCATGATGCACAGATTAGTTATAAAGAAGCTAAGGCAGAAGTAGATAAGGCAACAGTAAAGGCAAAGCTTGCCGGAACAGTAACGACAGCGTACAGCAAGGGAACACTTCCAACGGATGGTTCAGCCGCAATCGTGGTAAAAGCTGCAGATGGAATGTATGTAAAAACATCAATCAGCGAGATGGAACTTGATAGTGTAAAGGTCGGTGGAACGATCAAATGTGTATCAAGTGATACTGGAGATGAATATACTGCAGAGGTAAAAGAAATTTCTGATTTTCCTACAGCAGACAGTAGTAATGGCGGAGATGTATCTAATCCAAACAGTTCCTATTATCCAATCGTTGCATTTATAAAAGATGCAGATGGGCTAAGTCCTGGAGGCAGTGTTGAAGTTTCTTACAGTTCGAAATCTATGGGAACGGCCAACGAAAACGCAGTATATCTTCAGAAAGCGTATATTCGAACAGAAGATAAGAAGAGTTATGTGTATCTTAGAGATAAGAAGACAAAACGCTTGAAAAAACAGTATATAACGGTTGGAAAGACAATGAATGGACAATATATCGAAATTGTTTCAGGTGTTACAGAAGACGATAATATTGCCTTCCCTTATGGAAAGAATTTAAGAGAAGGAGTAAAGACAAAAATTTCGGAAGACGATAGCGAAATGATTTATTAGGAGGAAGAACAATGCTTGAAAATATAAGATTATCTTTTCAGGGTGTGTGGAGTCACAGACTACGTTCCTTCCTGACAATGTTAGGTATCATTATTGGTATCGCAGCAATTATTGCTATCGTATCAACAATCAAAGGAACAAATGAACAGATTAAGAAAAACCTGATTGGTTCAGGAACGAACACGACAACAGTGCAGCTTACAGAAGAAGGAAACTATCCAGCAGAGATGGAATATGGAATTCCAAAAGGAATCCCAGTTCTTGATGACGATATGCGCCAGCAGCTTGCAGATATTGACCATGTAAAAGATGCATCTTTATATGTATCCCGTACACAGGTTGACTACATTTACTATAATGATACATCACTTTCAGGCGGACAGCTTATCGGAGCAGATTCCCATTATCTTGGGACTTGTGGATACATTATGAAAAGAGGAAGAGGATTTACAGACAGCGATTATGAAAAGTATCGTAAAGTTGCGGTAATAGATAGTGTAGCTGCCGATTCTCTTTTTGGAGACGCCAACCCGGTAGGAAAGACTATTGATATTAAGGGAGAACCATTTATCGTTATCGGTGTTATTGAGGAATCAACAGCATTTAGTCCGGTAATTAATTCGGTGGAAGATTATTATACCTATGTATATAATGATGGAAGTGCCAGTGGTATTGTTGTAATTCCAGATGTTGACTGGAATATTGTGCAGCAGTATGATGAGCCACAGAATGCGAAGCTGCTTGCAGATTCAACAGATAATATGACATCCGTTGGAAAGGCGGCGCAGACTTTATTAAATGAGACGGTAACAAGTAAGAGTATTAAGTATCGTGCAGCCAATATGAATGAGACTGCGGAAGAAAGCCAGCAGGTAAGTGCAACAACGAATAAACAGTTAATTTGGATTGCAAGTATTTCCTTGTTAGTTGGTGGTATTGGTGTTATGAATATTATGCTGGTATCGGTAACAGAGCGTACAAGAGAAATCGGTCTTAAAAAAGCGATTGGTGCAAGAAAGAATAGAATTCTTGCCCAGTTCTTAACTGAAGCGGCGGTACTTACAAGTTTAGGTGGTATCATTGGTACGATTACAGGTATTGCCTTAGCTGAAATTATCGGAAAGATATCTAATGTTCCGATTGCTATCAGTATACCGGCCGTAATCCTTGCTATTGCCTTTTCCACAGTTATCGGAGTTGTATTTGGATTATTACCGGCAGTAAAAGCTGCAAACTTAGATCCAATCGTTGCATTACGTCATGAATAGTGCTATGATACTAAAGCTAAAAAGCAAATATCTGTAATAGAGAAATCATTTGTACGGATATACGGGCAGAGAATATGGTTTTGAATATCAATGTATCCGTACATGCCAACTCTATATTTTGTAGATATATTACAAAATTACAGGAATAGAATGTAGATAAGATTAATAAAGAACGATAGGTAACAGGAGAAAAACGATGGGTAAATATTTTGGAACAGATGGTTTCCGTGGCGAAGCAAACGTAGATTTAACTGTAGAACATGCATATCAGGTTGGTCGCTTTCTTGGATGGTATTATGGAAAAGATAAAAAAGAAAAATGTAAAGTTGTCATTGGAAAGGACACACGCCGTTCAAGCTATATGTTTGAATATTCATTAGTAGCAGGTTTAACTGCTTCTGGAGCAGATGTTTATCTGTTACATGTAACAACAACCCCAAGTGTTTCTTATGTAGTAAGAACAGAAGATTTTGACTGCGGAATTATGATTTCTGCCAGCCATAATCCATACTATGATAATGGAATCAAGCTTATCAATTCAAAAGGTGAAAAGATGGATGAAGAAACCATCCTTAAAGTCGAAGATTATATTGATGGAAAGATTGAAGTCCCAATGGCAGTAAGAGACCAGATTGGATGTACGGTTGATTATTCGGCAGGAAGAAATCGTTACATCGGATATTTGATTTCTCTTGCAACACGTTCTTATAAGAACATCAAGGTTGGGCTTGACTGTGCTAACGGAAGTTCCTGGATGATTGCAAAGAGTGTATTTGATGCATTAGGAGCGAAAACTTATGTAATCAATGCAGAACCAGATGGATTGAACATTAACATGAATGCTGGTTCTACACATATTGAAGTCCTTCAGAACTTCGTAAAAGAGAATCAGCTTGATGTTGGATTTGCCTTTGATGGAGATGCAGACCGTTGTATCGCTGTTGATGAGAACGGAAATGTCGTAGACGGAGATTTAATTTTATACGTTTATGGACGATATCTCAAAGAAAAAGGTGCACTTCGCAACAACACTGTAGTAACAACAATCATGTCTAACTTCGGACTTTATAAAGCCTTTGATGAACTTGGTATTGATTACGAAAAAACACAGGTTGGTGATAAATATGTTTACGAAAACATGGTAAAGAACGGACACCGTATCGGCGGAGAACAGTCTGGGCATATCATTTTTAGTAAATATGCAACAACAGGAGATGGAATCCTCACAGCCATCAAGATGATGGAAGTTATGTTAGAGAAAAAGTCCTCTCTTGCAACACTCACATCCCCAGTACGCATTTACCCACAGGTACTTAAAAATGTCCGTGTAAAGAGCAAACCAGAGGCACAGAATGATGCTGATGTACAGGCAGCAGTAAAACAGGTTGCAGAAACACTTGGAAGTACAGGAAGAATCCTCGTACGCGAAAGTGGTACAGAACCAGTGATTCGTGTTATGGTTGAGGCTGAGACCGAGAAAGAGTGCGAAAAATATGTGGACTCTGTAATTGATGTCATCAAGGAAAAAGGACACTGTGAATAAATCCTGATTGAACAAAATCGCTGCACGTAGCTTTCGCAAGCCATCGTGCAGCGATTTTGTTCAATATGATTTTGCTAAAGAAACAAGTTCTTCTGTTGCACTGGAAGATATTGTAATGCCATTAAACTTCGAATGCCTATGATTATACAGATGTTACACAACAGTCAACAAGTATTGACCTGATTACAAATAATGTGTCTGTATCGCTGATCAATATTGCAACCCGGAATTATACTCTATACTCTTCTGGAATATCTTCCTCATCCCACACGATGACATTAAAATTCTTCTGGCATCCCATTTTAATTCCAAAGCCCAGAACGTTATCTGTAGAACGGTCTAAAGCAACTTTGATAAAATCAACTGCTTCTTTATGTTTCTCACCTACAACGTACACGTTAAAATTCTTGGAATATTCTCCGTTTAAAACAGTGAATTCTCCTTTTTTTAAATGCTCGTCACGTTCTGGAGCTAATTTTCTTTTTTCAAGTATTGTCATGATATTCTCCTCCTTAAAATCTTCACAATTAATAATTATAGCATTTATTGTGAAATCTTCAAGGAGTCTTACAGAAGAAAGTTATTTCGTAACTTCCTGTGTGGAGCCAGTCATAAGAAAGTTTTTGCAAAGATATCCTTCTCGTACACCGTAACGGGATACCCATAATTCCTTACAATTCAGACGGTCCATAATCTCTTTTACAACCATCATACCTGGAATAATTGTGTGCACACGGTCTGGGCATAATTTTAAAATATAATTGCGGGAAGTGATATCGTGTTTGGTTAAAATTTTTAAAATTTTATCAAATTCTTCTCTTGTGATAATGCGATTATTTTCCTGCTTGTTAAAATGATAGTTTACAATATTTAAAATCGCACGACAGGTACCGCCGACACAGCAAACCTTTTCTGGAGATTTTTTTGGAAAATCTACGGTATTAAGTTTCTTATTAATCTGTTTTGTGATTGCTTTCTGTTCTTTTTTCTCTGGCCATAAACCGGAAACGTTACTGTGGAAAAGATTGAGGGAACCGATAGAGACACTCTGTGAATTTTTAACCTTTCCGTTTTTTACGCGTACAAATTCAGTACTGCCACCGCCGATATCAAACATCATACCGTTCTTTAAATCGGTTGTATATAAAGCACCGTAGTAACCAAGAATACCTTCTTCGCTTCCCTCGATTACATCAACGGAGAGACCGGTTCTTCTTTTGATTGTTTCAAGAGCCTTCTCTGTATTTTTGATATTACGGAGAGATGCGGTAGCGAATACATGCATATCTTTTACGCCGAGCTGCTGCAGAAGAATCTTGAAATCAAGCAGTACAGCACAAGCCTGATTGATACCATCGTTAGACATGATTCCGTGAGAAACATATCCGGCAAGTCCTGCCATATATTTCTTAGAAAATAAAGTTTCAAATCCGCCATTCTCCAGGGTATTATAAAGGGAAAGACGAATTGTATTAGATCCTAAATCGACAATAGCACATTTCATAAGTAAAACCTCCTGAAAAAATAATATATTCCGAAAAAGTCAGTATTATTATTATAATAACAAGTATTGGTAAAAAAAGAAAGAAATATAAGTCAAATTTTTGTAAAAAAATGTGTGAAAAAGAGGTTGAAATGCGATTGGAAATGTGATAAGATAAATGTAAGAATTTTACAAATAAAAGAAGGAGATTGATTATGACAAGTCAATGTGATTTATGTGCATATTATTGGATTGATGAGGAAGATGGAACAGGGGAATGTCAGGTGAATTTGGATGAGGATGATCTGGCAAGGATGTTGTCCGGCTCATCAGATAGCTGTCCGTATTTTCAGATGGACGATGAATATAAGATAGTGCGTAAGCAGATGTAGAAGTAGAGTATAAGGGAAATGCACCGTGCCAGCAGGTAGTTCATAAAGCAGATGACCCGGATTTTAATAGAGAAGATATGTGGTAAGATGGAAATAGTGATAGTGTGCATCGGTGGGTTTCATTTAGATGGAATAGTAAAAGAACAGATAAAAGAAGTAATAGAAGTGGCTGAGCAGATGTCAGAAGAAATATTACAGGAATTAGAAAAAAGTTTTTGTAATACTATATAAACTGATTTCTATCTTTATCATATTCAAATCCTGCAGAAGATAATTTTTCTTTTAGTTCTTCCTCACTGAGGCCCATATCTTCACATAATACTTCTAATGAAGAATAGAAATCTCTTAATTTTGTGTTAATAACGCTGTAAAGCATAATTGGATCTTGTGGTAATTGTCCCATTTTTATGTCCTTTCCTAAATTCAAGAATGTCTCGGCATTCTTGTTGAGAGATGCGAGTCATCGCACATCTGATATAATGATTTAAGAATTCTTCTTAACAATATAATTGAATAATTATAAACTAGCATATATAAATAGCAAGGGTCACAGAGTTCTGTAATACCTTGTTATTTTTTTATTATCTATTTTTAACACTTTAGTTTAGAATAAGTGTAAGCGATCAATGAAAAGGCGGATTGTTCTTCCCCATATTTTATAGTAGGATAAGATCTATAAAATATGAGGAGGAATTTTTTAATGTCAAGAATTTATAGTGAAGAAGAAAAATCAGAATATTTAGAGGCATACCACAAAAGTGGAAAAAGCAAAACGGAGTTTTCAAGAGAAAATAA
>ENA-OPXM01001519-OPXM01001519.1-human-gut-metagenome-genome-assembly--contig:-NODE-1519-length-10629-cov-2.567997_pt1 | contig 10629 bp, 9 predicted proteins | sample MGYA00241707_ERZ502035 | MGnify/ENA primary metagenome ERZ502035 (study PRJEB25962, sample SAMEA2043051) | human gut metagenome | biome: human gut; feature: human-associated habitat; material: faeces... | reverse complement strand
CCTGCCGCTGACCGCCGGAGAGAAGGCCGACCTTGGCGGTCATGCGGTTTTCCAGTCCAAGACCGAGCCCTGCAAGCTGCTCGCGGTAGCGCGCGCGTTCTGCGGGCCGGATGCCCCAGCACAGACCGCGCCGCTGGCCGCGGCGGTATGCAAGCGCCAGATTTTCCTCGATCTGCATGTTGGGCGCGGTGCCCATCATCGGGTCCTGAAATACGCGGCCGATGAAGCGGGCACGCTTGTATTCCGGCATCCCGGTGACGTCGGCTCCGCCGATGAGAATGGAGCCGGAATCAACCGGCCAGACGCCCGCCACGGCGTTCAGAAGCGTTGATTTGCCAGCGCCGTTTCCGCCGATGACGGTGACAAAATCACCCTCCTTCAGCTCAAGACTCAGATCACGGATGGCGTGCTTCTGGTTGATCGTGCCGGGGTTGAAGGTTTTTGAGATGTGCTCGATGCTCAGCATGATTTTTCGCTCCTTTCCTTTTCGCTCAGCTTCTTCGCGTGGGAGAAGGAGCTTTTCGCCTGCGCCTGAAGATGGGGCACGGCGAGGAAGATCGCCACGATGATGGCGGTGAACAGCTTGAGGTCGTTCGTGTTGAGTCCAAGCTGGAGAACGAGCTGCAGCACGATGTAGTAGACGATCGCACCGATGGAGACGGCAAAGAGTTTGAGTCCGAAGTTGACAAAGAGCCTTCCAAAGAGGACTTCGCTGATGATGACGGCAGCAAGACCGATGACGATCGCGCCGCGTCCCATGTTGATGTCGCTCGAGCCCTGATACTGCGCCAGAAGCGCACCGGACAGCGCGACAAGACCGTTCGAGAGCATGAGTCCGAGCACGATGTTGGAGTCGGTGTTGATGCCCTGCGCGCGCGCCATGTTGGGGTTGTCACCCGTTGCGCGGATGGAGCCGCCCTTTTCCGTGCCGAAGAACCAGTAAAGTGCGGCGATGACGGCCACGGTGAAAAGCAGCAGCAGGGGCAGTGGATTGTTGAGCGACAGCGAGCGGACGTAGCGCTGCGACAGAAGCAGGTCGTATTTGTCTACACTGAGCGCCTGATTGGCCTTGCTTGCCATGATGCGCAGGTTGACCGAGTAGAGCGCGAGCTGCGTCAGGATGCCGGAGAGAATGGCGGGAATGCCGCAGCGCGTGTGAAGAAGGCCGGTGACGAGTCCTGCAAGCATACCTGCCAGCAGCGCGCACAAGAGCGCCACCCACGGATTGAGCCCCGCGCGGATGAGCATGACGCAGACGGCGCCGCCGGTGGCGAGCGAGCCATCGACGGTCAGGTCTGCGACGTCCAGAATCCGGTAGGTGATGTACACGCCGATGGCCATGATGCCCCACGCAAGCCCCTGTGCGGCGGCACCGGGCAGCGCATTCATCAGCGACGAAAGAAAACTCATATGGATACTCCTTTTACAAGTGCCGATGCGGAAGCGGAGAAGCGCTCCGCTTCCGCAGGGCAGAATTATTCTTCAATGGCGGCGTAGCCTTCCAGCGGCGTGATGCCGAGCGTTTCGCACATGGCGGCGTTGTATTTCGGGGTCGCCTCGGTAAACTCGATGGGCATTTCAGAGATGTTGGCCTCGCCGGTCAGGATCCGTGCAGCCATCTTGCCGGTGGTCACACCGAGATCGTAGTAGCTGATGGAGAGCGTAGCCACACCGCAGCCCTTGCAGATGCCCTCCTCACCTGTGATGGCGGGGACACCGGCGGGAACAAGAATGTTGGCGATGGCCTCAGCGTTGGAGGCGGCGGTGTTGTCGGTGGGAACATAGACAACATCGGCATAATCGGCGGCAGCCTGCGTGACGGAGGCAACGTCATTGGTGTCGGTGAACGCGAACTCCTGCGTTTCGATGCCCTTGGCGGCGAGGTGCTTTGCGATCTCCTCGATCTGATAGCGGGAGTTCGGCTCGGCGGAGCAGAACAGCAGAGCGACCTTTTGTGCCTCGGGGAACCATTCGGTGATCATGTCGGCCTGCTTTTCAAGATCAGCAAGGTCGGAGGTGCCGGAGATGTTGCCGCCGACGGTGCCGTCAAAATCGTCGAGATCCAGCGCCACGCCGTATGCGGTGATGGAGGTACCGAGAATGGGGATGTCGCTCGTCGCGGCGGCTGCGGCGGTCAGAGCCGGGGTGGCGTTGGCCATGATGAGATCAACGCCCTCGGAAACAAAGCCGTTTACAATGGTGGAGCAGTTGGCGCTGTCGCCGGAAGCGTTCTTTTCCTCGATCTTGACCTGACCGGGAAGCGCTTCGTTCAGCGCGTCGATGAAGCCCTTTGTTGCCGCGTCAAGCGCCTCGTGCTGGGCGAGCTGACAGATGCCGATGGTATAGGTGGGCTTGTCGCCGTCAGACGGCGCGGCGGCGGGGGATGCGGCACAGGCCGCGAGGGTCAGCAGCATGGCGGCTGCCAGCAAGAGTGCGAAGATTTTCTTTTTCATGATGATGTCTCCTTTTTATGCAGATACATTTGTTGCCGCACGCGAAGGGCCTGCGGCGCAAAAAAACGGGGCGCCGTCCATCCGGACAGCGCCCCGTTCATTCCATAGATCAGAAATCTGGTGTGGGCGTTTGGCTCCGGCCGGACGTATTCAGGCATGCAAAATAAAGGCCTGCAAAGCAGACCTGCGCATAATAATAGAAGCGGCCGGACAGAGATACTGCGTGCATATTGTTGAGAGCAGCTGCATTGCGCATCATGGCTGTCGCTTCCTTTCCTGATGACGCCCGCTCACGCGGGGCCAGATTCCATGGAGGACTCGTCCTCACTTCTGTGATGCAAATTATAGCACTTTAAATCGACGAAAACAATCAGCGGAATGGACAAAAAGCGACAAAAAATATGAGCGGTATTCGATGAGCTGCACAAACTGCGCCGTCTGCGCGTTCATGAGAGAAGTCAGAAGCAAATGCGGAAAAATGAAAAACGCCGCCGCAGGATCCCCATGCGGCGGCGCGCGCTTGCCAAAAGGCTTTGACAGGCGTACAAATTGCTTATAAAATGGTGTCAGGATGCGTGAACGGGCGTATAATCGTGGCCGACGGCGGGCAAGAATTTCTCAAGCAGATCCCGCACGGAAAGACGGAGGCTTGCGGTATTGACGCACGGATGGCAGCCCACCAATGCGGATGCAAGGATGTCCTCGTCAATGAGCAGCCGGACGTGATTTTCATGGTCGTTCATCAGTCCCATGACGCTCAGCGAGCCGGGCGTGATGTCCAGGTATTCCTCCATCGGCTCGGGCGGTGCAAAGGAAAGACGTGCGCTGCCGATCTGGCGGGAGATCTCTCCTGTACGGAATTTCTTGTCGCAGCCGAGCATCAAAAGATAAAACCGCGTTTTCTGCGTGTTGCACAGCAGCAGATTTTTGCACATGACGGCAGGCGCCAGCAGCGTGTCTACCTCGAGGCAGGCCTCCATCGTGAATGCGGCGTCGTGGTCAACGCGCTGATAGTCGATCCCCAGTCTGTCCAGCAGGTCATAGACGGCAAGCTCCTTGGAAAGTCGCCCCTCCGGGCTGTCCGGACGGCCCTGTGTCAGTTGCATCTGCATAACGATCCCTCGCTTTCTCTCTCTGCGGACTGTTATACCACAGAGCGCGCGGAGAATCAACGCCGTGTTCACAAAATGTTTACAATTATACGCTACAATACGCGAGATTTTTTGCAACGGATGCTGCGAAAAGTCGTCATGAAGAACGGTGCGGACGATCCGCACCGCAGAAACAAATTGGAGGATAACACACTATGAAAAAGGTAATTGCACTTCTGCTTGCCGTCCTGACGGTCTGCTCGCTTGCCGCGTGCGCGGCAAAGGCCCCGGCTGAGGACCAGACGGATAAGGATCAGACAACGGAAAATCAGACGACTGAGGATCAGAAGCCTGAGGAAGAAACCGTAAAGATCCCCGACGCGCTGACGCTTCTGAACGAGGTGTGGGCAAAGTACGCAGAAGAGGATAAGTTCTCTGCTGCCGGCGGTGACTATGACGAGGCCAACATGAAGGACGACGCACCCGGCAAGGTCGGCCTTGCAAAGCCGGAGGACGTCGAGTATCTGCTGAGCTTCCCGCAGGCAGACGTCGAGAAGATCGACGACGCGGCATCCCTCATGCACATGATGAACGCCAACACCTTCACCTGCGGCGCGTTCCGTCTGAAGGACGCTGCCGACGCCGAGAGCGTGGCTGCCGATGTGAAGGAGTACGTCATGAACAAGCAGTGGATGTGCGGCTTCCCCGACAAGCTGATCGTGGCGAGCGTCGGCGGATATCTCGTTGAGGTCTTTGGCGATGAGGAGCTGGTCAACACCTTCCGCGATAAGCTCGCCGAGGCGTATCCCGACACCGTGATCGTCAGCGAGGACCCCATCGTCTGACATACGGGCAGAATATCGCGTAAACCGAACGTTCCGCGCCGCGCAGCGTGCCAAGGCGCCTGCGCGGCGCAATTTTGATTTGAAAGGCTGCTGTTATGCTGTTTTCCAGTATCCCGTTTTTGTATTATTTTCTGCCCTGCGTGCTGCTTGTCTATTTCGCAGCTCCGAAAAAACTGAAAAACAGCGTTCTGCTGCTGGCGAGCCTGTTTTTCTACGGCTGGGGCGAGCCGAAATACCTGCTGCTGATGCTTTTTTCCATCATGCAGGGCTACATTTTTGGCCTGCTGATCGAAAAGAGCCGTGAGCGGCGCAGCGGAAAGGTCTGCCTTGCGGCGGGCGTGGTATTGAGCCTTGCGATGCTCGCGTATTTTAAATACGCTGATTTTATGATCGCGAATCTGAACGCCCTGACCGGGCTTTCGGTGCCGTTTTTGAAGATCGCGCTGCCCATCGGCATCAGCTTTTACACCTTCCAGATCGTGAGCTACCTCATCGACGTCTATCGCGGCGAAGTTCCGGTGCAGCGCAATTTCATCGACCTTGCGGCATACATCGCCATGTTTCCGCAGCTCATCGCGGGGCCGATCGTCCGGTATTCCGACATTGCGGCGCAGCTTGGATCGCGCACGCACACATGTGCCGGCGCGGCATACGGTGTGCGGCGGTTCGTGATCGGGCTTTCCAAGAAAATCCTGATCGCAAATCTGCTGGGCTCGCTGGCGAGCGCCTATAAAACGACGCAGGACGCATCGGTCCTGTTCGGATGGCTCTATGCCGCCGCGTTCATGCTCCAGATCTATTACGATTTTTCCGGCTACAGCGATATGGCGATCGGACTTGGAAGCATTTTCGGCTTCCGATTTTCCGAGAACTTCAACTATCCATATATTGCGGGCAGCATCACGGAGTTCTGGCGGCGGTGGCACATCTCGCTCGGCTCATGGTTCCGGGATTATCTCTATGTTCCGCTGGGCGGCAACCGGAAGGGGAAGGCGCGGCAGCTTTTGAACATCCTGATCGTCTGGCTGGCAACCGGCCTGTGGCACGGCGCGGCATGGAACTTCGTCCTCTGGGGGCTGCTGTTTGCGGTGCTGCTGACGGCGGAGAAGCTGTGGCTGCCGTTTTTGAAGAACAACCGCTGGTTTGGGCACATCTACGTGCTGCTGTTCGTCCTGTTCGGCTTTGTGCTGTTCGACGCGTCCAGCGTGACGGAGGCACTCAAAACGTTCAAAGCCCTGTTCGGCGCGGGGCTGCCTCCGGTCAGTCAGGAGGCGCTGTATCTGCTGCGGAGCAATGCGGTGCTGCTGATCCTGGCGGCTGTCGGTGCAACGCCGCTTCCCAAAAAGCTCGCAGAGGCCGCCGGACGCAGCAAGACCGGTGCAGGCGTGATCGGCGTGCTTGAGCCGCTGGCGCTTGCGGCGCTGCTGGCTGTCTGCACGGCGTTTCTGGTGGACGGGTCGTTCAACCCGTTCCTGTATTTCCGCTTTTAAGGAGGGACGGATATGACGGAAAAACGAAGACAGTGCTCCGTGCTCGTCCTGACAGGCGTTTTGCTGTTCGGGCTTGCAGTGTGGAACGTCCTCAAGCCCGCGGACGCGGTCTCCGCCTCGGAGCGCAGAGCGCTTGCGCAGATGCCGAAGCTCTCGGCGGAGGCGGTTTTGAACGGAAGCTATATGACGGGCTTTGAAAGCGCATCGCAGGATCAGTTTCCACTGCGTGACGGCTTTCGGCGGCTCAAGGCGTGGACGCTTCGCGGCGCGCTCGGCCAGAAGGACGACCACGGCATCTATCTCGCGGACGGCTGCGCTGCAAAGCTCGACTATCCCATGAACGAATCGTCTGTGGAGCACGCGGCGGAGCGCTTCGCGTGGATCTACGAAAATTACCTCAAGGGCAATGCCGGGCACGTCTATTTTGCGCCCATACCGGATAAAAACTATTTTCTTGCGGCGAAAAACGGCTATCCCTCGATGGACTACGAAGCGTTTGTCAGCGCGGTCTGTGAGAAAATGCCGTATGCGGACTATATCGATCTCACGCCGGCGCTGACGCTCGACTGCTACTACCGCACCGACATCCACTGGCGGCAGGAGATGCTCACTGAAGCGGCGGCGCTTCTGGCGGAAAACATGGGTGTGACGCTCACGGCGCAGTATGAGACAAAGACGCTGGACACGCCGTTCTACGGCGTCTACTGCGGGCAGTCGGCGCTGCCGCTTGCACCGGACACGCTCTGCTATCTGGAAAACGACATCCTGCGCGGCTGCACGGTCTACGACTATGAGACGGACACGGAGATTCCTGTCTACGACCTTGCGGCAGCCGAGGGAAACGATGCCTATGCGCTGTTTCTTTCCGGCTCAAAGTCGCTGCTCACGATCACAAATCCGCAGGCCAAGACCGGGCGCGAGCTGATCGTCTTCCGCGACTCGTTTGCCAGCAGCCTCGCACCGCTGCTGGCAGAGGGCTATGCGAAGATCACCCTGATCGACATCCGCTACATCGCGCCCGCGCGGCTTGGCAAGTGGGTCGATTTTTCGGGGAAGGACGTCCTGTTTTTATACAGCACGCCCGTCCTCAACAGCAGTGAAACGATCAAATAAGGCAAGGATACCCAAAGCGCCCGGACGGCACAAAGCCGTTCGGGCGCTGCGCTTGTCAAAAAGACTTTTTGACAAGCTCTCAAGCGCGAACCTCGTGGCTTGGTTCGCGCTTAAAAAGCCTGCGTGGCGCTTATAGCAGACCGCAGATTTTATAATACCGCCGGAAGGAAAACATGCGCTTGATGTTTTGCGAAATATTTGTTACAATAAAAAATGTTGTGCAGAGGCAAATTCCGCCCCAGGGCGTTCTATTTTCTGAATTTCTGAAAGGATAAACGATATGCAATATGACGTGATCATCATTGGCGCCGGCCCCGGCGGTATTTTCTCCGCCTATGAGCTGGCGAAGCTCCGTCCGGAGCTGAAAATCGCCGTATTTGAGGAGGGACAGCCGCTGGAAAAGCGCAAGTGCCCCATTGACGGCAAGAACGTGAAGCACTGCATCGGCTGCCCGACCTGTGCGATCATGAACGGCTTCGGCGGCGCAGGTGCGTTCTCCGACGGCAAGTACAACATCACTAATGACTTCGGCGGCACGCTCTATGAGCACATCGGCAAAAAGCAGGCGCTGGAGCTGATGAATTATGTGGACGAGATCAACGTCACGCACGGCGGTGCGGGCACAAAGCTCTACACCACCTCGAACAGCGCCTTCAAGACGCGCTGCCTGCAATGCGGGCTGCACCTGCTCGACGCGTCGGTGCGCCACCTCGGGACGGACATCAACTATGTCGTGCTGGAAAACCTCTTTGCAGAGCTCGATCCGAAGGTCGATTTCCACTTCCGCACGCCGGTGCGTCAGGTCCTTGAGAAGGACGGCGGCTATGAGATCGTGACCGATGCGGGAAATCATACCTGCAAGCAGTGCATCATCTCCGTCGGCCGCAGCGGCAGCAAATGGATGGAAAAAGTCTGTAAAGACCTTCACATCAAGACGAATTCCAACCGCGTTGATATTGGTGTCCGCGTGGAACTGCCTGCCGAGATTTTCTCGCACCTGACCGACGAACTGTATGAAAGCAAAATCGTCTACCGCACCGAAAAGTATGAAGACGCGGTACGCACCTTCTGCATGAACCCCAGGGGCGTTGTCGTCAACGAAAACACGAATGGGATTGTAACTGTGAACGGTCACAGCTACGAGGATCCCGCAAAACAGACGAACAACACGAATTTCGCGCTGCTGGTCGCCAAGCATTTCTCTGAGCCGTTCAAGGATTCCAACGGCTACGGCGAGAGCATTGCGCGCCTGAGCAACATGCTGGGCGGCGGCGTTATCGTCCAGCGCTTCGGCGACCTCATCCGCGGCAAGCGCAGCACCGAGAAGCGCATCAAGGAGTCGTTCACCGTGCCGACGCTGAACGCCGCCGCGGGCGACCTGAGCCTCGTGCTGCCCAAGCGCATTCTGGACGGCATCATTGAGATGATTTACGCGCTGGATAAAGTCGCTCCCGGCACTGCCAACGACGACACGCTGCTCTACGGCGTGGAAGTGAAGTTCTACAACATGGAGGTCGAGGTGGACAGCAACCTCATGACCTGCCACGACGGGCTTTACATCATCGGCGACGGCAGCGGCATCACGCACTCTCTGTCCCACGCGTCCGCAAGCGGGGTGCATGTGGCGAGGCAGATTAGCAAGCAATAAGCAGGGAAGCCTATCAAAAAATTTTGTCAATAGTATGAAAAGAGGATTTGCGTTTCAACAGGCGCAAATCCTTTTTTATGTGCTGGCAGTCAAACGATTACTTGCTTTCCTTTTTTTCCGTTGATTCGCTCATAGCAATTCAACCGCAAAAAGTGATGCAAACACATTTCTGGAAAACAAACTGCTTGCAATCGAATTGCTGTCCTTTTTCTGGCGTTCCGCATAATTGTAGTTATCTATCAGTTGATTCCTTAGCTTTTGATGCTGCCGAATCAGCTGTTTAGCGTCTTTGGCTGAAAATGCTCGTGCCATGTTCTTTCCTCCGATGTGCTTTTGTCGAACTGCGCGCATGTATTTTCACGATTGCACTTCGTTATTGTAGCACAATCCATCGAAAAGCGCAATAAAGATTCTATAAGCATCATAAGCTAACCGCGGCGAGTGCCTTTCTTCTGCACCCGCCGCGGTTCTTCTATTTACTTACCTTTCTTCTCTAAAGTATGGCAGCCCCAAATGCTGCGGCGGCTGGTCCTCCCGCTTCTTGCGCAGGCTGGAAATGCACAGCACCACGATGGTCACAATATAGGGGAGCATTTTGTACAGTTCCTTCACCGCCGGATTTGAGCCGGTCGGGATATACATGTGCAGGATGTAGAGTCCGCCGAAGAGAATCGACGCGAACACGCCAACGTTAGAGCGCCAGATGGTGAAGATGACCAGCGCAATCGCCAGCCAGCCGCGGTCGCCGAACGCGTTGTTTGACCACACGCCGCTTGCGTAGTCCATGACGTAGTACAGTCCGCCAAGCCCGGCAATCATGCTGCCGATGCATGTTGCCATGTACTTATACTTCGTCACGTTGATGCTCGCGGCGTCGGCGGTGTTCGGATTTTCGCCAACCGCGCGCAGGTGCAGACCTGTGCGGGTGTGCTTCATGAACCAAGCGACAAAGAAGCCGATGGCAATCGCGAGGTATACCATGAAGCCATAGGACAAGAAGTCCTGATAGAACCAGCCTTCGCTCTCGGCGAACAGTGGGCGATGGAAGAAGTAGCTTGTGCCGGAGAGGGCAATAGACGGAACTTCACTGCCAGACAGCTTAATCAGTGAGCCGCCGAAGAAGTTGCCAACACCCACGCCGAAAGTTGTCATGGCCAAGCCCGTCACGTTCTGATTCGCACGGAGCGTAACGGTCAGCAGGCAGTAGAGCAGTCCCATCAGCAGCGAACCGAGCAGGCAGCAGACAATCGGAATCAGAATTGCCGGAAGTGCGCTGATGTCCGCCTTGCTGGGCAGGGAATTTTCGTAGAAGAACGAGCCGATAACACCGCAGATGCCGCCGACATACATGATGCCGGGGATGCCGAGGTTCAAATTGCCGGACTTTTCCGTCAGTATTTCACCCGTGCTGCCGTAAAGCAGCGGAACACCCTGCACCACTGCGCGGGGAATGAACGAAATGAGGTCAAACACGCAGCTTCTCCTCCTTCCCATTACGCTTGCAGAAGTTAATCTTGTAGTTGATAAAGAACTCGCAGCCGATGATGAAGAACAGAATCACACCCGTGATAATGTCCGCAAAAGACTGATTCAGCCCGAACTTCGAGGATACCTCGCCAGCCCCGCGGTCAAGGAAAACGAGCAGGAAGCTGGTAAAAATCATAACGAACGGGTTAAATTTCGCCAGCCATGACACCATGACCGCTGTGAAGCCGCGCCCGTCTACAAGCGTTGTCGTCAGCGTGTGGTCGCTGCCCGCGGTCAGCAGGAAGCCCGCCAAGCCGCAGAGTGCGCCGGAAATCAGCATCGTGCGAACGATGACCCACTCCACCTTGATCCCTACATACCGGGCGGTGCGCTGGCTTTCGCCGACGACGGAAATCTCGTACCCGTGCTTGGTGTAATAGAGGTAGAGGAACATCAGCAGCACCAGCACGCCAACCACGATGATGTTGAGCAGATACTGCTGATCAGCGACCTTCGGCAGCC
>ENA-OPXM01001498-OPXM01001498.1-human-gut-metagenome-genome-assembly--contig:-NODE-1498-length-10784-cov-3.232454_pt1 | contig 10784 bp, 7 predicted proteins | sample MGYA00241707_ERZ502035 | MGnify/ENA primary metagenome ERZ502035 (study PRJEB25962, sample SAMEA2043051) | human gut metagenome | biome: human gut; feature: human-associated habitat; material: faeces... | reverse complement strand
GGGAGGAGAAGCTGGGCAGGACGGGCGAACGGTCACTGGCCATAGTCGCCGGGCTGGTGGTGTTCATGCTCCTGCTGCTCGGAGGCTCCTACATGATTATACACCGGGACATGGCACGCATAAACCGCTACAAGAAAAGGCTGGAGGAAACAATCGGGCAATTGGAACATACCGTCGCCGAAAACGAGGAGCTGATCGCGGCAAGAAAAAGAATCATGCTGACCGTGACCCATGACCTGCGCACACCGCTTACGACAATCAACAGCTATGCTGAACTGCTCGCGACGGAGAAAAAGATATCCAAACGGAAAGAATACAACCGGACGATACGCCGGGTGGCGGGACACATGGAGGCCATGCTGAACACTTTGTTGGGATTTTTCCGGCTGGAGAGCGGAAAGGAGGAAGTCAATCCGGTTCCGTTCAGGCTACATACCGTCATCGAGACGCTGGAAGCGGATTTCATGCCGCTGGCGGCGGACAAGAACCTCTTCCTGAATATGGAGAGTCCAAGGGACAGGGTGGTCATCGGGGACAAGAAACGGATTGTCCAGATAGGACATAACCTGTTGTCAAACGCCATCAAGTTCACGGATAACGGTAGTGTATCATTGGCAGCGGATTATGATAACGGTTTGCTGAAACTTATCGTTGAAGATACCGGTACGGGCATGACCGAAGATGAGCAACAACGAGTATTCGGTGCATTTGAACGTCTTTCAAATGCCGCCGCAAAAGACGGCTTCGGATTAGGATTGTCCATCGTGCAGCGTATTGTGGCGATGCTCGGTGGAACTATACGCTTGGAAAGCGAGAAAGGCAAAGGGAGCCGCTTCACGGTGGAAATTCCCATGCAGACAGCCGAGGAACTGCCGGAACAGACAATTCAAGCGCAAATGCGCCATAATCATATCTGCCATGATGTGATTGCCATCGACAATGACGAGGTACTTCTCCTTATGTTGAAAGAAATGTATGCCCATGAAGGGATGCACTGCGATACCTGTACCAATGTTTCGGTACTGATGGAGCTGATACGAAAAAAGGAATACAGCCTGCTTCTGACGGATCTGAATATGCCTGAGATAAGCGGTTTTGAACTGCTGGAACTGTTGCGCTCATCCAATGTAGGCAACTCGAAGAGTATTCCCATAGTCGTGACAACCGCTTCGGGCAGTTGCAGCAAGGAGGAACTTATAGGGCGTGGATTTGCCGGATGCCTGTTCAAGCCGTTCTCCATATCCGAACTGATGGAGATTACGGATAAATGCGCATTAAGCAGCATATTGGATGAAAAGCCGGATTTTTCCACTCTGCTATCTTATGGCAATGAATCCGTCATGCTGGACAAACTGATAGCGGAAACCGAAAAGGAAATGCAGGCGGTCAAGGATGCAGAACAGCGTAAAGACCTCCAAGAACTGGACACACTTACACACCATCTGCGAAGTTCATGGCAGATTCTCCGTGCCGACCAGCCATTGAGGGAACTTTACGCCCAACTTCATGGAAGTGCCACTCCAGATGACGAAGCGATATGCAAAGCGGTGACCGGCTGTGCTGGATGTAGGCTAAGCACCCGGCGCCTTACCGTATTTCTACGGCAGGTTTCCAAGAACTCGCCCCCGAACCGGACTTACACCTCTCGGCGTATCCGGCTCTCCACTAATTTTTTTTCAGTCTAAACTTTTCCCAGATGCCGCAGCCTGTGGCAACTCGGACACAACGCAATGGTCTTGCGTTTTCGGGCTGACATGAGCCGTTTCCAACTCTCTTTCCCTTTCAGGTCTTTGAGGTTGCGGACATGGTGCATAATCAGCTTGCCCGTTGCCCCACACAATTCGCATTTTTCCGCTTTGAGCCTGTCCGTCAAATTGGTTCGGCTCACGTCTGCAATAGAGTACGGTTCGATGTCGCAGCTTCCGTTGAACGCCGTTGTCCGGCGTTTGAAACTTGTCTTGTAAAAGGTTCGGGACTTGATTACCCCTTTCTGCTCGTACTTTACGGTGAACAGTTTGTTGAGACGGTACTTTTTGTTGATTTTTCGTACCGTGCTCCTATATTTGCCCGCAAATGTTTTATACATGCTGTACTCCATGATATATCTGAAGTTGTGCAGTACGACGCAGTTGTTGGCGATCAGGTAATAGTTGCAAAATCCCACTGTTTCCCGATTGTATCGGTCGAGGATTTCAAGATCGTCGTTGAATATCAATCCTGAACGGCATTTGGGTTTCCAAATCTCTTTCCCGTTGCGGAGCTTGATTTCCATAGCTCCGTATTCCAGAAGTTTGTCCCGCAGCGTTGCCATGCTGACATTCAGCCGGACACGCTTGCCGTAGGTGCGTCGCAGACGTCCTTGCACATCCCGTCGTTGATGATTGTTCCGTGTTACCGTAATCTCATATCCGAGAAATTTCGCCGATTTACCCGTATGGGTTATCAGCGTCTTTTCTTCGGACAGTTCGAGGGCGAGGCTTTCGGATAGGAATGATTTAATATCCTCCTTTATCCGCAGTGCATCCTCTTTGCTGCCGATTACACCCAGAATAAAATCGTCGGCGTAACGGATGTATTTGAGCCTGCGGTAACTTCCGTCCATTTCATCTCCGCTTGGAAATGCTGCACGTTCCTGTTCGATGGCTTTGAGTCTTGCGACCAAAGCCGCCTTCTCAGTCCCGTCTTTTATCTTTTTCAGTTTCCGCACAGTCCGTTTTCGTTCATTGGCCAAATCGTTGCTCTCTTTGCCCGGCCTGCGTTTGGTTCCCATGTCGAAATGTCGGATATACTCTTTCACGTACTTGTCTAATTTATCGAGGTATATATTCGCCAGAATCGGGCTGACGATACCTCCCTGCGGCATTCCGCTGTAAGTGTTGTGAAACGTCCAATCCTCGACGTATCCCGCTTTCAGGAATTTCCGTATCAGACGGATAAAACGGTCATCTGAAATGCGCTCCCGCAGGATTCCGACAAGTACATCATGGTCAATGTTGTCGAAGAACCCTTTGATGTCGCCCTCGATAAACCATTTCGCCCCGCTGAACGTCTTTTGAATATGAAGTAATGCAGTGTGACAGCTCCGTTTAGGTCGGAAACCGTGCGAGGTGGTCTCAAAATGTCCCTCGTAAATGGCTTCCAGAATCATGCGGACTACCTCCTGCACCAGCTTGTCTTCAAAAGCCGGTATTCCCAGAGGGCGCGTTTTCCCGTTTTTCTTCGGGATATGCACCCTCCGCGACGGGTGAGGCTGATAACTTTCGTCTTTCAACGAGGCTATCAGCGTTTCGATCCGGGCAAGGCTCATCTCGTCGATACTGCGACCGTCGGAGCCTTTGGTCGTACTGCCTCCGTTCGATGCGATCTTTTGGTAGGCAACATAGAACAACTCTTCGTTGAACAGAATCCGGTAAAGGCGTTCGAACTTGTAGCTCGAATCCTTACTGTGTTCGTTCAGACTGTTTAATACTCTTTCCGGACTTCTCATAATGTCTCTCACATTATCCATTAAATTGTATTAAAGAAAATTAGCTGCCTCCCTTCGCCATGTGCAGGGCGTTACCCTGCCCGGACTACTACGGAGGCTCCGTTACCGTGCCGGATATTCAGAGGTCTGCACCTCATAGCCTTACGGCGTTCCGGTTTAGGTAATCCCCGTTTACTTACTTAGTAACTGTTGGCATGATGGATTGTCGGATGCGATTTCCGTCCTTTACCATTTATCATGGTTGCTCTGCGGCAAGTTCTTGCTTGCGTCCGTACCTATACACCGGAGCAGTACCGCAGTATGACGATTTCAGTTACCTTACGTCATAGCCTTCAAGTAGAGCAGCTCGGACTGTCGTTCAAACAATTCGGTTTTCATCCTCATATCCATCGTTTCACCTTGCCGTTCAGTGGCAGTCTGGTAACTGACTGACTTACGACGTTCCCGACATGCTACACTCCCCGTCCGGTTTCCCTTTCGGATAAGTCGGGTGATGATAGGTTTTTCAAAGAACACTTACCTAATCCCTTGCCAGTGGGATATTTACTAAGCAGCTTGTACGGGCGCACACAAATACTTGATAAATCCCGCCATGCCCGCCTTGGCGATAGCTTTCCATGCTTCTTCGAGCAGTAAAACTTTGCGAATACCCTTCAGCCGCCGCATCTTTGTAAGGAAGGTCTCCATGATAATCAGTGTAATGACAGGATAAAGGACTTTGTTTTCGCTGATATTATCCAGTTCGAAGACGATGAATCGCTTATCCAACAAGTCCAACTGCTTGTCGGAGTTCAAGAGGTAGTCGTACTCCCCGCCACGATAGTAGGGTTCGAGAACGTTCAGAAAATTTTCAATATCGAAATCCTTTTCCCGGACGCGCTTTTTTTCCAACAGACGGCGGTAATCCGTTGCGACGAACTCGTAGAAGGTGTTGAACGAAGGTGTGACCGCAGTGCCGGTCTTGAGTTGCGAGAGGTATAGGTTCACGGCATTCGACAAGGCCACCTCTTCCGCACGTGTCGGTTCCTCGGATTCGCGCTTCCACAAAGTCAGCAACAGCGCCTTGAGCGATTCGCGCTTCTCGACGTCGTACACTCCGTCTTCGACAAAGAAGGGGTTGAAGGCAACGGGGGCATCCTCCTGATAGGTGAAATATATCCCATCCCGACCTTTGGTTTTCTGCCGGATAAGCGAGCACAATCCTTGATAGGAGTTTCCCGTATCGACAATCACGATATGTGCGCCCTGTTCATAATATTGCCTGCATATATGATTGAGGATAAAACTTTTGCCTCCCCCTGAAGGCCCGATGACCACACGGTTCCGGTTGCTTATCCATCCTTTTTTCATCGGGTAGTCGGAGATATCGAGGTGAATGGGGATACCGCTCACCCGATCCGCCATCTTAATGCCGAAAGGCGACAAAGATGAGCGATAGTTCGTCTCTTCGTTAAACAGACACAAGCCCTGTTCGAGAAACGTATAGAAACTTTCTTCGGCGGGAAAATCCCCTTCGTTGCCGGGGATCGCCGCCCAGAAAAGCGTCGGAACATCCACAGTATTATGACGCGGCGTGCACCCCATAAGCGCCAGCTGCGCCCCGACATCGTTACGGATCTGCTTCAGTTCCTCGCTCCCTTCGCCCCATGCCATGACATTGAAATGGGCGCGTATCGAGGTCAGAGAGAAAGAGTGCGCCTCATTGAGGTAATCGTCGATGTCGAGTAGGTCAGCCCCCTTACGGGAGCTTTCCCCTCTAAGAACCGTACGTGAGAGTTTCCCCTCATACGGCTCAAGCAATTCAAAACTTTTATTTGTAACTAAAAGCCGGCTCATAGTAACTTCCATTTATTTCTGTTAGTAATTCGGCTGCAATGGTCATGTATTAGGACTTTCGCCTTTCTACTGCTCCCTGTCATTTCAGTAATTTTCCAGGGAGTTTCCCGTGTGATGTGCTTGCCACACACAGGGCAACATTGCATTTGCTGATTCCACAGGCGATAGATATATTGCTTGCCGTCTAAGTGTGCAAGCATTCTTCGGGTCTTGTATTGATCGAAGAAATCTTTCCAATCGGCATCATATGGGTTGGCCTCACTGCGGATTTTGATATGTCGCTTTATTTTCGTATCCGACAATCTCACAAGAGTGTGGTATTTATCCACTTTCCTGTTTTCAAGCGGTACGGCAAAAGTCCAGCTTCTACCTCTTACAGTGTGATAATACTTGTTGGCAATCCATCGTTTACCTTTTTTGGGATGTCTTCTGCGAGACCATCGCCATAGTTTGTTGAAAATTTGTGCATCTGTTTTACGGAAAGTTTCCGATGCAGAACACCCCTTGTAGTAGTTCGCCCATCCTCTAATGACTGGGTTTAGCAATCGTATCAAAGATTGTTGCTTAGAAGACTTGTTCTTGTCCACTATTTCACGAACCTTATCTAAAAATCTCTTTCGACTCTTCTTGGATGGTTTTGTGATAAACTTGCCTTTATATTTTCTGATATTGAACCCAAGAAAATCAAACCCTTCTTCTATATGAGTTATCTTAGTCTTTTCTTCTGATAAGGTAAGCCCTCTTGCTTGAAGAAACTCAATGACTAATGGTTTAACATGGTTCTCCAACAACTCCTTACTCTCTCCTGTGATAATAAAATCATCCGCGTAGCGAACAAGATTTATCATAGGAGTATAGTAATTTTTCTTCGAGCGGTTTATCGGAAAGCTATCGGCAAGCAGTTTTTCCAGTCCGTCCAAAGTCATATTTGCAAGAGTTGGGGAGATGATGCCGCCTTGAGGAGTTCCCTCCTCTGTCGGAAAAAGTTGCTTGTTGAAAATAAATCCACTTTTCAACCATTTACGGAGCAAAACTTTATCCATAGGGATATTGTCAAGCAACCATTCATGACTGATATGGTCGAAACAACCTTTGATATCACCTTCTAAGATCCATTGTGGGGATGTCGTCCTTGCCAGGTCATTGAAGCATTGTTGAACGGCATCTGCCGTGCTCCTTTCTTTTCTGAAACCATAAGAATTGGCATCAGCCGTTGTTTCAGCTACGGGAGCCAGTGCCATCAGATACAATGCCTGCATAGCCCGGTCTTTCATAGTTGGTATACCCAATGGTCTTAATTTCCCGTTACTCTTTCTGATATGTACTCGTCTCAGAGGTTGGGGTGTATAACCTCTCCTTTTCAGTTCGGTTATTGCACACACTTTAGCATCTGGCGTTTTCCATGTTACCATATCGACGCCAGCCGTTTTACTCCCATTATTGGAAGTTACACGTCTTACCGCTAATGCTTTAGCGTAAAACGAGTGGGTCAGTGTCCACTGCAAGGCTTTGACCTTGTTGTGGCGACCCTCTTTTTGAGCCTTTACAATACGCGCTTGTAGCTTTTGAACCGCAGCTTCGCATTTGAGCCAATTTATACTGTCCCATTTGCTCTGCGTTTGGTCAGTCGATGCACACGATTTTTTAATTTCGTTCATTTGCTTTTCTCCTTTTAAAAGTTCTAAAAGTTTCTTGTAAAGAATCACCTACCGCAGAAGTCAGCCTGCTTTCGCAGCGGGATGATGTTTCAATCCCTATTCACCCCATTACAGGGTGGCATTCGCTTTTTCTGCAATCCTATACCCGCACTCCATTCGGCATTCCTTACGGTCTGCTTACCTGTCATTGGCAGGAGAAATACGGGCTTACTACGTTCCGTGCAAGTAACTTATAAGTGGGTTAGGTTCTGTCTATTACACCGGCAGTACTCTGTTCGTGTATTCCCAGAATGGAGAGGAATAACCGACTGCTTCCCTTTTGGGCTGAAGCCTATCAGTATCTTTGGCTTCTTCAACCTTACGACGTTTAGACGACAGTTCGCTTACGCTAACCATACCACCCAAGCCAAGCTCCCTGACTGTATGATACTAACAGCCATTGTCTTTCCCTCACGGTTCTGACTGCTCCTTTCGGAAGGGCTACCTTGTCTGGACAGCTTTGATACAGTATATTACTATTGGTGCATCTGTCCATAGGCTACCGTTGACGAAACAACGGGTTAAATCTAAGTTTAACAATTACTTACACAGCGACGTATCGCACCCACTCCTTGTTTATCTGGTTCCCGCGGGAGTAGCGGGAAAGGGACTGCATGTTACGCGCACGTTTCTCGAACATACGCAGGTTTTCGTCGCTGTCTTCCAGGAACACGTACTGGTTGTAAAGGTGGTCGCAGGAAAGCAGAAGCCCCACGGGGGCCGCGAACGAGAGCAGGCAGTCCGAACGGTCGGTGGAAAGACGCTCGTAACGGGTGTCCGTACCCACGCGCCCCGGCAGGTCTTCCGTGTCCGAGAGCGTGTGCAGGCACACCCGTTTGTTACCCACGCGCAGAACCTCGGCCCCCAGCTCGATGTCCTGAAGAGAAGTCGTCTCCGAGAGCGAGAGGGAAAAGTACCGTTCCAGCAGGCCCGGACAATCCGCCGTACCCGTGATCTCGTCCCCCGTGAGGCGGACAAGGGTCAGGAAACCCGAATCGTTCAGAATACGCTCGAACTGTTCCGCCGCCTCCAGGAATTTTGTCGCCGATTCCCGGTTTACCTCTTTGGGAATGATGTTGCCCCGGCAGAGGGTCGAGAAGTCTGAACGCATGTGCATACGCTCCCTCGTCGTTTTCGTCAGGTAGAGGAAGCAGGCGTGGGTCAGGAACGGACGCTCGTTGAAATGCCGCTCGTAACTGCGGGAGAGGAAACTCATGTCCCCCTCGCCCGTGGCCGGGCGGTAACGCTCGCGGATGAACCAGTCCTGCTTGTGTACCACGCTGTATTCGGGCAAGACCTTCAGGGCCTTGCACCAGGCGGCGTGGATCGCCTCGTACTCGGCGGACGTGACGGTGAACAGCTCCGGGAGTTCGACCCGATAGGCGACCGTTATGTCCGCGTCCTTGCTGATGATACAACCGCCTTCCACGGCCAGGAGCGGGAACTTGCTTTCCAGCGTGGTGGCTTTCAAGATGTTTCTCATACGCGGCCCCCCTTTCTTTTCAGCAACCGGCGCAGGGACTTGCGGTTGAGCAGGTAGCGGGGATGCCGGCGCGCGGCGAGCAGCTTCATCAGCCCGTGTTCACCGTAACGGGCGTTCAGCCGGAACGTCACCCATACCAGCAGACCGCCGGATACGATTCCGAAAGGAATGCATATCCACTGGTCCACGCCTGCCAGATAGAGGATGACCACCGCAAGGAGCACCATCGCAAGCCCACCAGCGAAAACGAACAGGTATTGAGACTTGAGCCCCTTGAACTCGACGGGATTGCCCGCGCCTTTGTTTACCGGATACTCCATGCCTTTAGAGGAAGAAGGAACGCAGGATGGTGGCGGCCACGATCAGGAAGATACACGCGAAGAACCAACTGGCGGCGGTCTTCGAGGTGTCGGGGTCACCGCTGGAGAACTTGCCGTAGGTCTTGATGCCGCCCACCAGTCCCAGCACGGCGCCGATGGCGTAGCACAACTTGGTGGCGGGGTCGAAATACGAGGTCATGAGGCTGGTCGCCTCGTTGATACCGGCAAGGCCCTGGCCCTGCGCGAAAGCGTGGGCGGCAATCACCGCGCACACCATGGAAAAAAGGACTCTTCTCTTCATTGTCGAATCGTTTGGGTAAGACATAAATTTGAATTCGACGGCGAAGATAAATGGGGTTAACAGGCTATGGTTCAGCGGTGTCATTAGATGGCGCTATATGTCATCAGATGTCTGTTAGACTAGTAGCAAACAATATATATCAACTATAATTTGAATAGTAATAAGCATAACATTTTTACCAAAGTAACCAACATTGAAAAGTTACTGACTCCTGCCATACATAATTTGCCCGACAGTGAGATAGTGTATTCAAAAGGTATGCGCCTGCTTACCAAGATGTCCGACAGGACACTTTTAAGACGCCGCAATGACGGTTCATTGCCTTTTCACTGTGACATAGGTATATTTATGCCGTCCAGTTCCTCGACCATGAACTTGTTCTGCAAGAACTCAGTTTAGTGGTTATGGACTGATTCAAACTCTACTTCCTCCCCCGAAGGAATATACGTTTGTCGGAACCGTGAAATATTGCCATAATGAACTATACGCTTTAAATAGTTTTCTATTTGCAAATCACTCCACTTCAGAGTCCCATCAGCATTTCTTTCTTTTCGCAATGCTATAGCTAATAATGAAAATTCATTTTTGAGTGAAGTGTAGAATATTCCCTTGTCATCCGTGTTGATGCTAACCAACATTGAATGATTCCCCTCTTTTTCATCTATGGAATGGAAATGGAAGATTGGATGCTGATCGTATCTATTGAATCGACCTATCCGCAGATTGGATGTCGGATTGGTTTCAATCACTATTCCCTGCTTCTCTAAATTCCAAAGAATGGACTCTTGTACTTTGGCGACATCAGTAGCAAATGAAAGAGGAACTTGAATCACCGTCACTTTTTTTCCATTTCGATTGCAACATTCTGAATGATTATAATGCTTCCATAAATTAAATACTCTCTGTGGAGCAACAGCTGCAGAAGTTATTGGAGACCATTTGAAATAACAACCTCCAATATCCTTAGGCTCTTCAGAATTGTCTATCCAATCACCTCGCATATTCATGCTTTGTTGATAGTCGTTCATGTCAGATGAAATTGTCGAATAACCAAGCTCCGAAGATAATATGGAAAACTGACAATCAATCAGTAAGAGAGTCTCGGGGTTAAGGCTTATATTGTTGGATGCAGCTGTGTATTTAAGCCACACAAGATTGTCAAGCAGTGTTTGTTTTGGAATAATGATATAATGATGTCGTTCTTCATAAAAATCAAATGGATTTACTCCCAAAGCCAGTGCATGACCGATACGGCATCCTGCGGAATAATTCATGAAATGTATCGTTTCGTCCACTGCTCTCAGTCCATCCACAACATCATAGAAGTCCTCTCCGACATGGTAGGTAAAGTTGGTCAATCCGTGTAATTTTGCATAACGAAAAAAAGGGGCGAACACTTCAGGTGGACATCCGAGTTCCGAACCGGCTGCGTCAAGTCCTATCAAATGTGGACCATTACCCATAGAATACTCTCCAATTCTATTAATGATTTGGTTCATTTGTTTTTTTAGTGTTTTCCGTAAATCAGCATGTCGACATGTGAATTCATTCTTCTGTTTATCTACCCCCTTTATAAAATGAGCGATTAAGGTTATAGATGGATTGTCATTACGTTGAAGGAAATCGGAATCTCCAAATATGGCTTGCCTATAATTCATCT
>ENA-OPXM01001496-OPXM01001496.1-human-gut-metagenome-genome-assembly--contig:-NODE-1496-length-10785-cov-2.464306_pt1 | contig 10785 bp, 5 predicted proteins | sample MGYA00241707_ERZ502035 | MGnify/ENA primary metagenome ERZ502035 (study PRJEB25962, sample SAMEA2043051) | human gut metagenome | biome: human gut; feature: human-associated habitat; material: faeces... | reverse complement strand
GATGCTGGCCGCGCCATAGGCGCAAGCACCGGATGAAAAAACTCGAAAAAGTGGTTTTTAACCACTTTTTCGAAAGCTTTAACTGTGCCGCTTGCCATGGTATAATTTACTGTAAGGTAAATTACAGCAAAGGAAAGGTAAGCGGCATGGATCTTTTTTCGGCCGGCATGAATAAGCACGCGCCGCTGGCGGACAGGATGCGCCCAAGGACGCTGGACGAATTCGTGGGCCAGCAGCATATAGTGGGCAAGGGAAAGCTTTTAAGGAGAGCCATCGAGACGGATTCCCTCCAGTCCAGCATATTCTTCGGCCCTCCGGGCTGCGGAAAGACCACCCTCGCCTCAATAGTGGCCAACACCACGGGATCGGAGTTCGTAAAGCTTAACGCCGTTACCTCCGGCGTAAAGGACGTGCGCGAGGTGATAGCGGCGGCGGAGGATAACCTTAAGCTCTACGGCAGGGAGACGTACCTCCTGCTCGATGAATGCCACCGCTGGAGCAAGGCCCAGAGCGACAGCATACTGCCCGCCCTGGAGCGCGGGATAATAAAATTCATAGGCTCCACCACGGAAAACCCCATGGTATCCATGACGGGGGCTATCGTTTCCCGCTGCCGCGCCTTTCAGTTTTACCCGCTGACCGAGGAGGACGTAAAGAAGTGCGTCAAGGCCGCCGTGGCCGATAAGGAACGGGGCATGGGCAATTACAACGCCGAGGTGGACGAGGGTGCTTACGACCACATCGCCCGCATAGCCAACGGCGACGTGAGGACGGCTCTTAACGCCATAGAGCTGGCCATACTCACCACCGAGGCGGACGGGAATGGGGTGATACACGTAACGGAGGATATCGCCGCCGAAAGCATACAGCAAAAGCTCATAAACTGCGACGATCAGCAGTTTTACGATATGCTCTCCGCCTTCTGCAAGAGCCTTCGGGGCGGGGACAGCGACGCGGCGATAGCGTGGTTCGCCCGGCTCATATACGCGGGCATAGACCCGCGGATAATCTGCCGCAGGCTCATAGCCCACGCCTCGGAGGACGTGGGCCTCGCCAACCCCCAGGCCATGGTGCAGGCGGTGGCGGCTGCTCAGGCGCTGGAGTTTGTAGGAATGCCGGAGGCGGGGCTGTCCATAACGCAGGCCATAATATTCATCTGCGAGAGCCCGAAATCAAACTCGGTAGTCATCGCAAAGGATACGGCCTTCGCCGAGGCTAAGAGCATACCCGACCAGCCGGTGCCGATACACCTCAGGGATACGAGCTACCCCGGCGCGTCAAAGCTGGGCCACGGCAGGGGGTATAAGTACCCCCACGACTATCCCGGCCACGTGGTGGCCCAGGAGTACATGCCGCCCAGCGTAAAGGGCCATAAGTACTACATACCCGGCGAGCTGGGCAGCGAAGGGAAGATACGCCAGAACCATATCAATCAGGGAAGGATAAAGGAAAAATGATAAGCAGGACATCGGCTGAAAGGGTGCTCAACGCGGCCCTGGCAACAGGGGGAGACTTCGCGGAGCTTTACATGGAGGACGGGGAGAGCCACAGCATATCCATGCTGGACGGCGTGGTGGAGAATGCCGCATACAGCCGTGCCCGGGGCGCGGGGGTGCGCATACTTTCCGGTACCCGTTCCGCCTACGCCTATACGGTGGATATATCCGAGTCCGCCCTTGTGGAGACGGCGAAAAGGGCCTCGGCCATAATAAAGGGCGAGGGGAACGGCGTACTGCCCTTCACGGATATACGCGACGGCAACTACAGGTGCAGGATACCATTCTCGGCGGTGGATAACGCAAGGCGGGTGCACCTGTTAAAGCTTGGAACAGACGCGGCGAAGGCTGAGTCCGGCGAGATAACCAAGGTCAGCGCCGCATATATGGATACGGATAAAAAGGTGCTGGTCTGCAACACCGAGGGAGTATGGGCGGAGGACAGGCGTCCGCGCACCCGTCTCGCCTTTACCGCGGTGGCAAGCGACGGCATGGAATTCCAGACCGGGCAGGAAATACCGGCCTTCGGCATGGGCTTTGAGGCTTATGAGCTGATAGACCCCGAAAAGGATGGGCGCACCGCCGCCCGGACTGCCGTTACAATGCTTCACGGAGTGGATTGCCCGGCGGGATATATGCCGGTAGTCATAGACGGCGGCTTCGGCGGAGTCATACTCCACGAGGCCTGCGTGCATTCATTGGAGGCTACCTCCGTCGCCCGCGGCAATTCCGAATTCTGCGGAAAGCTGGGCCAGAAGATAGCCAGCGATATAGTTACCGCCATAGACGACGGCACACTCCCCGGCGAATGGGGCAGCATACGCTACGACGACGAGGGCAACCCATCCCAGTGCAACGTACTCATACAAAACGGCATGCTTAAGAGCTATCTTGTGGACAGGCTGGGCAGCCGGATAATGAACCAGCCCATGACAGGCTCCGCCAGGCGGCAGAGCTACGAGTTCGCACCCACCTCCAGAATGACCAACACCTTCTTCGCCCCCGGCTACGATGACGAGGAGGAGATGATAAGGACCATGGGAGAGGGGCTTTTTGCGGCTAAGATGGGCGGAGGCTCGGTGAACCCGCTGACAGGCGAATTTAACTTCTCGGTGCTGGAAGGCTACTGGGTAAAGGACGGCAAGATACACTGCCCGGTACGGGGCGCAGCCCTCATAGGCCGGGGGGCGGACGTACTGATGAAGATAGACCGGGTAGGCATGAATATGTGGTTTGGCCACGGCATGTGCGGCTCACGCTCCGGCAGTGTGCCTACAAACGTGGGACAGCCCAGGATAAGGGTGAGCGGCATAACCGTTGGCGGAAAGGGAGGCAGACTGTGATGCATAACGGGCTTGACAGGGAGCAGAAGGCCGGGATAAAGGCGGACGAGAAAATAAAGGAATACGCCCACAGGCTCATGACCATTGCCATGGACAGGGGCTGCGACGGTGCGGAGGTATGCGTAAACGAGTCCGATGAGTTCTCGGTAGGTGTACTGGAGGACGAGGTGGACGACTATACCGTAAGCTCCTCCTTCGGTTTAGGCATAAGGGTGCAGAAGGACGGAAGGAACGGCTACGCCTATACCGAAGCTATGGATGACCCGGAGGGCTTTGTGGAGGAGGCCATAGATAATGCGGAGACGGTAAAGAGCGAGGATATACACCCCATGGCGGAGCCTGCGGAGTATCCCGAAATACAAAAAAAGACCGATGCCCTGAAGGACATGGATGAATCGGAAAAGATAGAGCTCTGCAAGGCGCTGGAACGGGAGACAAAGCGGTGCGACGGCCGGGTAAAGCGGGTGGCCTGCTGCAAGGTAGTCACCGCAGGCGGCAGATTCTGTATATACAACACTCTGGGCCTCAGGGCCGAAAGGAGCGACAGGGTATCCTGCTGCTATGTGGAGCCGGTGCTGGAGGATAAGGGCCAGATGCGGGACGGCTTTGCATTCCGGGCAGACGGTGAGGCGCTGGACATAGCGGGCTGCGCGCGGGAGGCCGTCGATGAGGCCATAGCCGCCATGGATCCCGCGCCCGTAGCGCCCGGTAAGTACGATATAATACTCCGCAACGACGCTATGGCAAGCATATTGGGTGCTTTTGCAGGCATGTTTTCTGCCGACGCCGCCCAGAAGGGCCTTTCGCCCCTGGCGGGCAGGGAGGGCGAGGATATGGCGGCAGAGTGCGTCACGCTGATGGACGACCCTCTTTACCCCATCAATCCAAGTCCCTTTGACGACGAGGGTACTCCTTCCGTAGCCAAGGCGGTGATAAAGGACGGAAAGCTGGAGACGCTGCTGCACAACCTCAAGACCGCCAAGAAGGCGGGGGTAAAGTCCACCTCAAACGGCGGCAGGAGCAGCGCCGGCTCGCCGGTAGGCGTGAGAATAACCAATTTTTACATAGCGCCAAAGGAAGGTACGCTGGGGCAGCTCATAAGCGAGCTGGGGGACGGCCTGCTCATCACCGACTTTTCCGGCCTCCACGCCGGGGTGAACCCGGTGAGCGGCAAGTTCTCGGTGCTGTGCAAAGGGCGGCTCATAAAGGACGGCAGGGACGTCCGTGCCGTAAACGAGATAACGCTGAGCGGAGATTTTACAGAGCTGCTCAGATCCATAGTAAGGGTGGGCGGCGACCTGCGCTTCTCAATGCCCGGAGGCAGCTGCGTCGGCAGCCCCTCGGTAATGGTACGGGGCGCCATGATATCAGGCCGGGGCGATGGCGGCCAATAACCGGAAAAAACAGGAAAACAGGGCATTTTGTTTGACAAGGGGCCGTAAGGAAGTGTATAGTTAATATATGATGTGGAAGGATACACCCATTTTTCGGACAGGCCTTCCGAAGCACACATGAACGGAGAACAGGAGGAAAAGGTGTTCGATGTAGGCGACAGCGTGTTTTATCCCATGCATGGGGTGGGTATCGTGGAAAGCGTTGAGGAAAAGGATATGCTTGGCGAAAGGGCCAAGTATTATATCCTGCGCTTCATTACATCGAAGCTTACGGCAATGGTGCCGGTAGCCTCGGCCGACAGCGTTGGCCTGAGACCTGTGATAGACTCTTCGGAGTGCGAGAAGATCTTTGAATACCTTGACGCGGCGGCAGTGTGTGCCGAAAGCGAAAACTGGAACCAGCGCTACAGGGACAACCTGGCAAAGCTCAAGGGCGGCGACATATACGACGTCGCCGACGTTATAAAGTGCCTCAAAAGGCGGGATTCCCTCAAGGGCCTCTCCGCAGGGGACAGAAAGATGCTCATAACCGCCCGGCAGGTGCTCTCTGCCGAGCTTTCGGCTGCCAGTGGCAGGGATATAGACGAAATCCGAGATATTATCGGGTAATATCAAAATAAGGCCAAGGGCCGTTAAACGAAAGGAGTTAAAAATTGGCTAAAAAAGTCGCAAGACTATTGCTCACCCTGGCGGGAGCCGCGGTGGGTGTGGGGCTTGTAGCGCTTGCGAACAGGGTTATCACCTTCCCGGAAGGGCTTACGCTGTATCAGCGCATGCTTCCATGGGGACTGGCGCTTGTGTTTGTGGGTTCGGGTACTATTATTGCAATCATTTTTAATCTTTTATTTGCCGAACCGCTTACCGCCGCCATAAGCTATGCCGAGGCCGGTATGTCAGCAATGCCAGCGGGGCAGCTGCTCTACTGCGTTTGCGGTCTGATCGCCGGGCTCGTTGTTGCATTTTTGGCGAGCACTCTGGTGGCGCGCTTCAAGCCTGCGTGGGTAGTTCTGGTCATAGACGTAATACTGTACATCGCCTTCGGATACCTTGGGTGGAGCGCCATGAGCAGGCGGAAGGGGCAGTTCAGTATGCCTGTTACAGGCGGCCATGGCAAGGCTCACGGCTCGGCACGGCCCAAGCTTCTGGATACCTCCGTCATAATCGACGGACGCATCGCGGAAATATGTGATACCGGCATAATTGAGGGCGAAATAATAGTGCCGAGCTTTGTGCTCAGTGAGCTTCAGCATATCGCGGACAGCTCCGATGGCCTCAAGCGCAACAGGGGCAGGCGGGGGCTGGACATACTCAAGGGCATGCAGGATAAAAAGTCCGTCCCCATCACCGTAGTCAGCACTGACTATAAGGATGTGGACGAGGTGGACGCCAAGCTGATACTCATGGCATCGGAGCTTGGCGGCGTGGTCGTGACCAACGATTATAACCTTAACAAGGTGGCGGCTGTGCGCAAGGTACCCGTGTTCAATATAAACGAGCTGGCAAACGCCCTCAAGCCCATCGCAATGCCCGGCGAGGAAATGAGCGTGTTCGTGGTCAAGGAGGGCAAGGAGGCGGGCCAGGGTATAGGCTATATGGATGACGGCACTATGATAGTAATAGAAAACGGCAGGCGCTTAGTGGGGGAGACGGTGGACGTCACGGTTACAAGCGTATTGCAGACCTCGGCAGGCAGAATGATATTCGCCAAGGTAAAGCAGGCATAGAAAAAAGCAGGGCCGATTGCCCGGAGTTAAACCAAATATAAAAAATATTAAGAAAGGCCATTATTCTCGTTGACAACCTTGACACGCGGTGTTACAATAATATACTGCGTTAGCATGGTAAATTGCGGGGATTGGCCTTTTTACAGTTGATTTTTCCCACAAAAATCATGCTGGGTATCCTATGCCCACAAAATGGAAATGCTCATATGGAGTGACGCGCCGATAATATAATCCATGGTTATATGGTAATAACAAAGTATAAGGAGTGAACGCGATGGTGCATGAGGTTTACATGGGCAAGAAAAAGCGCATGAGCTTTTCCCGTATCAATGAAGTTCTTGATATGCCCGACCTGATAGAGGTTCAGAAAAATTCCTATCAGCGCTTTGTGGAGGAGGATCTCAAGGAAGTTCTTGACGACATTTCGCCCATTACAGACTATTCCGAAAAGCTCGTCCTTGAGTTTGTAGATTACTCCATAGATTTCGACCATCCGAAATACTCGGTGGAGGAGTGCAAGGAAAGGGACGTAAACTACTGCGCCCCGCTTCGCGTTACAGTTCGCCTTATAAATAAAGAGACCGGCGAGGTCAAGGAGCAGCCCGTGTTCATGGGCGACTTCCCTCTTATGACCGAGCAGGGCACGTTCATCATAAACGGTGCAGAGCGGGTAATAGTCTCTCAGCTGGTCCGCTCACCCGGCGTATACTATTCCGAATCTATAGATAAAGTCGGCAAGCACCTCTTTGCCTCTCAGGTGATACCTAACCGCGGCGCCTGGCTTGAGTACGAGACCGACAGCAACGAGATAATGTACGTAAAGATCGACCGCCAGAGGAAGGTCTTTATAACTGCGCTGCTGCGTGCCCTGGGCTACAGCTCAGACGGCGAGATACTGGAGCTTTTGGGCGAAGACGAGCGCCTGAAGATAACCCTCGAGAAGGATACAACCAAAAACACCGAGGAAGGCCTGATAGAGATATACAAGCGCCAGCGCCCCGGCGAGCCTCCTACAGAGGAATCCGCGCGCAGCCTGCTGAACGCCCTGTTCTTTGACAAACGCTACGACCTTGCCAGAGTGGGCCGCTATAAGTTTAATAAGAAACTCTCCATCGCCTCACGCCTCCACGGCCTTACTGCGGCGGAAAACGTCATAGCTCCCGGCACCGGCGAGATACTTGCCACTGAGGGAGAAGTAATAAGCCGCGAGGCCGCCGAAGCCATCGAAAACGCCGGCGTACACGGCGTATACGTCGTAGCGCCCGACGGTGCCAGGGTAAAGATACTCGGCAACCTGTTCGTGGACGCCAGGTGCTACCTGAAGTTCGATCCCGAAGAGGCCGGTCTGAACGAGAAGGTACATTACCCCACCTTCATGAAGCTTCTGGAGGAAGCGGGAGACATGGAAGAGGAGGAGCTCAAGAAGTTCCTGAAGGCCCGGGTGTACGACCTTATACCCCGCCATATCATCACCGATGATATAACCGCCTCCATAAGCTATCTTCTCGGCATGAGCCACGGCATAGGCCGCACCGACGATATCGACCATCTGGGCAACCGCCGCATAAGAAGTGTGGGCGAATTGCTCCAGAACCAGATCCGCGTCGGCATGACTCGCCTCGAGCGCGTGGTGCGGGAGCGCATGTCCATACAGGACACCGAGACCGCCATGCCCTCCAACCTCATAAATATCCGCCCCGTGACGGCCGCCATAAAGGAGTTCTTCGGTTCATCTCAGCTGTCCCAGTTTATGGACCAGACAAACCCCCTTGCGGAGCTTACCCATAAGCGCAGGCTGTCCGCTCTGGGCCCCGGAGGCCTGAACCGTGAGCGCGCCACATTCGAGGTTCGAGACGTTCACTATTCCCATTACGGCCGCATGTGCCCCATAGAGACCCCTGAAGGCCCTAACATAGGCCTTATAAACTCCCTTTCCACCTATGCCCGCATAAACCGCTACGGCTTTATTGAGGCGCCCTACCGCAGGGTGGACGGGAAGAACAAGAGCATAAGCAACGAGATAGTTTACCTCACCGCCGACGAGGAGGACGACTACATAGTGGCTCAGGCAAACGAGCCTACCGTTACCGACGAGAACGGCAGGGTGTGGTTTGCCAAGGACAGGGTCGTTGCAAGAAGGCTGGACGAGATAATCGAAGTAAAGGCCACCGAGACCGACTACATGGACGTATCCCCCAAGCAGCTGGTGTCCGTCGCTACCGCAATGATACCATTCCTGGAGAACGACGACGCTAACCGCGCGCTGATGGGCTCCAATATGCAGCGCCAGGCAGTGCCCCTCCTCAAGCCCGAGGCTCCCGTGGTGGGCACAGGCATGGAGTACAAGGCTGCACACGACTCAGGCGTCGTGGTGCTTTCCCGCCAGCACGGCGTCGTAAAGCGCGTTGACGCAAGCCATATAGTGATAGCCGGCGATGACGGCAACGACAGAACCTACAACATAATCAAGTTTAAACGCTCCAACCAGGGCACCTGCATCAACCAGCGTCCCATAGTGGTAAAGGGCGAACGGGTAATACCCGGGCAGGTGATAGCGGACGGCGCCTCCACCGATCAGGGAGAGATAGCGCTGGGACGCAATATCCTCATAGGCTTTATGACCTGGGAGGGCTATAACTACGAGGATGCCGTACTGATAAGCGAAAAGCTCGTCAAGGAAGACGTCTATACCTCCATACATATCGAGGAGCACGAGACCGAAGCCCGCGATACCAAGCTGGGCGAGGAGGAGATAACCCGCGATATCCCCAACGTGGGCGAGGACGCGCTGGCCAATCTGGACGACCGCGGCATTATCCGCATCGGCGCAGAGGTGCAGAGCGGCGACATACTGGTCGGCAAGGTAACGCCCAAGGGCGAGACTGAGCTCACCGCCGAGGAGCGGCTGCTCCGCGCCATATTCGGCGAGAAGGCAAGAGAGGTCAGGGATACCTCCCTACGCGTGCCTCATGGCGAAGGCGGAGTCATAGTAGACGTAAAGGTATTCACGAGAGCAAACAAGGACGAGCTGCCTCCGGGAGTAAACGAGCTGGTTCGCGTATACATAGCGCAGAAGCGCAAGATATCCGTAGGCGATAAGATGGCGGGCCGCCACGGCAACAAGGGTGTTGTATCCAGGATACTTCCCGAGGAGGATATGCCCTTCCTGCCCGACGGCACTCCCTTGCAGATAGTCCTGAACCCTCTGGGCGTTCCTTCCCGAATGAATATAGGTCAGGTGCTTGAGCTGCATCTGGGCATGGCCGCCAAGACCCTTGGCTGGAACATCGCTACCCCCGTATTCGATGGCGCTACCGAGGAGGACATAAAGTCCATGCTGGTAAAGGCAGGCAAGGACTGGGACGGCAAGACGGTGCTTTATGACGGCCGCACCGGCGAGCCCTTCGAGAACAGGATATCCGTAGGCTATATGTACTACCTGAAGCTGCATCACCTGGTAGACGACAAGATACATGCCCGTTCCACCGGCCCCTACAGCCTGGTTACTCAGCAGCCTCTGGGCGGCAAGGCCCAGTTCGGCGGCTTCGGCGAAATGGAGGTCTGGGCACTGGAGGCCTATGGCGCCGCCAATACCCTTCAGGAAATCCTCACCGTCAAGTCCGATGACGTTGTGGGCCGCGTAAAGACCTATGAGGCCATAGTCAAGGGCGAGAATGTGCCTGAGCCGGGCGTGCCCGAATCCTTCAAGGTGCTCATAAAGGAGCTTCAGTCGCTGGGCCTCGATATAAAGGTGCTCAACGAGACAAAGGAAGAGATAAAGATCGGCGAGATGATAGACGACGAGGATGTGGCGCCTATGGACGTCAACATGGCGGGCCTTGAGGATACACCGGACCAGTATGCAAACGACAGCGACTTTGCCGAGTTTGACGAATTCGATTTTGATGACGCAGCCGACGACGGAGATGACTTCGATATTTCCGCAGACGGCGATGATACAGACGACTTGAACTAAATAAGGCCGAAGGGAGATTAAGAAATTGTTTGAGCTTACCAATTTCGACGCTATACAGATTGGCCTTGCCTCACCTGAAAAGATCCGCGAATGGTCCCACGGCGAGGTAAAGAAACCCGAAACCATAAACTACCGTACCCTGAAGCCCGAGCGCGACGGCCTGTTCTGTGAGCGCATATTCGGGCCCACCAAGGACTGGGAGTGCCACTGCGGACGCTATAAGCGGGTGCGCTACAAGGGCGTTGTCTGCGACAAGTGCGGCGTAGAGGTAACGAGGGCAAAGGTGCGCCGCGAGCGCATGGGCCACATAGAGCTGGCCGCCCCCGTATCCCATATATGGTATTTTAAGGGCATTCCCTGCCGCATGAAGATGCTGCTGGATATGTCCCCCCGCTCCCTTGAAAAGGTGCTGTACTTCGCGGCCTTTGTAGTGCTGGATCCGGGCACCACCCCCCTCATGTACAAGCAGGTGCTCTCCGATAAGGAATACCGGGACGCCCAGGCCGAGTACGGGCCGAAATCCTTCCGCGCAGGTATGGGCGCAGAGGCCATAAAGGAGCTTTTGCAGGCGCTGGACCTTGAAAAGCTGGAAGAAGAGCTCCGCAGGGAGATAGACAACTCCTCCGGCCAGAAGCGCAGCAATGCCATCAAGCGCCTGGAGGTAGTGGAAGCCTTTATAAAGAGCGGCAACAAGCCCGAGTGGATAATCATGGACGCAGTGCCAGTGCTGCCCCCCGAGCTTCGCCCTATGGTACAGCTTGACGGCGGCAGGTTCGCCACCTCCGACCTGAACGACCTGTACCGCCGGGTCATCAACCGCAACAACCGCCTGAAGCGCCTGATGGAGCTGAA
>ENA-OPXM01001492-OPXM01001492.1-human-gut-metagenome-genome-assembly--contig:-NODE-1492-length-10797-cov-2.363713_pt1 | contig 10797 bp, 9 predicted proteins | sample MGYA00241707_ERZ502035 | MGnify/ENA primary metagenome ERZ502035 (study PRJEB25962, sample SAMEA2043051) | human gut metagenome | biome: human gut; feature: human-associated habitat; material: faeces... | reverse complement strand
ACTTTTAATCAAGTTGTCCGGGGTTCGAATCCCCGATGTCTCATGAAGGCTCAGTAAATGTTTTATTTACTGAGCTATTTTTTTTGTCTAATAAGCTTATTAATAGTCGGCTGGTAAGTGGTAATAAATTTAAAAAGCATAAATTCTAAGAAGAGTTAAAAGGATGAAGAGATAAAAAATAAGTTATGAATACACCAATCTATAATAAATTAAGAGAATTAGAGTCAGAAAAAAGAATTCCTTTTCATATGCCAGGTCATAAAAGAGCTGATTTTGGGGCTTTTTTTGGTGTAGAAAAAATGGATATTACAGAGATAACAGATTACGATAATCTTCATGAACCAGAGGGCATTATTCGTGAATCCATGAATCTTGTAAGAGATATATTTAAAAGTAAGGAATCATGGTATCTTGTTGGAGGGAGTACCCTTGGGATTCTGGTATCCATTTCTTCGGTCTGTAGACAGGGAGATAAGATTTTAATAGGGCGAAACTGTCATAAGGCGGTCTATAACTGTATCAGGCTATTACAGTTGGAGGCCGTCTATTGCTATGCAGATGTTTCTGCCGAGTATGATATATGCGAGGATATGAAGCCAGAAGCCGTAGCAAGGGAATTAAGAGCGAATCCAGATATAAAGGCAGTTGTACTGACTTCACCTACTTATGAAGGCGTTGTGAGCGACATAGCAGGGATTAAAGAAGTAACTCGACCGTATGCCATTCCTTTGATTGTAGATGAGGCACACGGGGCGCATCTCATATTTCATAAGTATTTTCCAGACAGTGCCGTTCAGGAAGGTGCTGACTTGGTGATTCAAAGTACGCATAAAACATTGCCTTCCTTTACGCAGACAGCAGTTCTTCATCTTTGCTCAGACATCGTGACAAAAGAGCAGGTGGAGGAAATCATCGATATTTATGAAACCTCAAGTCCATCGTATCTTTTGATGGCTTCTGCTGAGTACGGAATCATGTATATGAAAGAAAATCAGGGACAACTCGCCGAATATGTGGATAACCTTAAAAATTTTCGCCGAAAATGTGAACAACTCCAAAAAATAAGCCTGCTCAATCAGAAAAAGTTAAATTGTTTTGCATATGATAACGGGAAATTGGTCTTTTCAGTAAAGGGCTGCGGAATAAATGGAAAGGAGCTGTTTCAGTTATTATATGAAAAATATCACATTGAACTGGAGATGGAGAACCTGACTTATGGGATTGCCATGACTTCTATCTGTGATAAAAAGGAAGATTTTGATGAGCTTTGGAAGGCAATTTCTGAGATTGATAAAATGTGTGAAGAGAAAGAAAGGGAAAATCGTAGTTTAAATAAGGCTGTAAATGAGACAAAAATTGCCATCCAAAACCAAGATAAAGTTGAAATAGAAATTTGTGATAAAAACAAACCCAAAATAGAAACTAAAATTCATAACCACTATAAGGTTATACAAGAAAAAGAAAATGAGCAGACAATATATCCTCCCAAAATCATAGAATCCTGGCAGTGCCGGGGAAAAGCCATGGAGACAGTTGAGTTGGCTGATTCTACTGGCAGAGTTTCAGGAAAATATGTCATGATTTATCCGCCGGGAGTACCAATATTAGTTCCTGGAGAAAAAATACTCAAAGAAACAGTGGAAAATATCAGTCAATATTTATATAATGGATATAATGTACTTGGATTGTCCTGTAATAAGATTATCGTTCTAAAAGATTTATAGATAGTATAGCAAAAGCAGTATGATAAAAATATTGTACCAGAGCATGTTTGAAAGTACTATGACTAAAATACGATGAAGAAGTCAGATAACATTCAGATAATAAAAGTGCATGTACTTCTGAAGGGAGATTTTATTAGATGAAGGGATTATTTATTGTGATGGAGGGACCGGATGGTTCAGGAAAGACCACACAAATAAATTTATTAAAAGAATACTTAGAGGAAGCAGGCTATGAATGTCTCATAACAAGAGAACCGGGGGGAACAGTGATCGGAGAGGAAATAAGACAGCTTATTCTGAATCCAGAACACAAAGAAATGTCTCCAGTAACAGAAATGCTTCTCTATGCGGCATCAAGAGCGCAGTTAGTACATGAAGTAATCGGACCAGCATTAGAAGAGGGCAAAATCGTTATAAGCGATCGTTTTGTAGATTCTTCTATCGTTTATCAGGGAATTGCAAGAAAACTTGGTATTTCTACAGTTTCGGCTGTAAATGCGCCGGGAATCGGCATTTATCGTCCCGATGGAATCTTTTTTATTGATTTATCAGAGGCAGAAGGACTTCGTAGAAAGAAAGAGCAGAAGAATCTTGATCGTATGGAGCAGGAAGGTATAGATTTTCATCATATGGTATCGGAAGGATATCGAAAAGTCCTTTCAGGCAGGCCGGAAGTTATGAAGATTGATGGTGGAAGATCCATTGATACGATTCAGAAAAAGATTCGGAATCATGTGGATGAATTATTGAAGAAGAAGAATCGATAGACATGAATTCATTGAGAAAAAACAATAAAAGAATAGGTACCAATAGAAAATTAGCAGAAGAATTAAGATGATTAACAGAAAGATTTTGAGGGAAAGTCATGGCTGAATTAAATGAGATTTTAGGAAATGAAAGAATAAAAGAGCATTTTATTACTGCTGTGCATCATAAAAAGATTTCTCATGCCTATATTATGGAGGGGGATAAGGGAAGTGGGAAAAAAATGCTTGCCGAGGCCTTCTCTAAAATATTGCAGTGTGAAGGCCGGGAAACTACGGGTCTGGTGGAATCCTGTGGAAAGTGTGAATCTTGTATACAGATGGAATACCATGATCATCCGGATGTAATTTGGGTTTCTCATGAAAAGCCCAATGTGATTAGTGTTGGTGAGATAAGGGAGCAGATTGTTAATACAGTAGAAATTATGCCATATAAGGGGCCTTATAAAATCTATATCGTAGATGAGGCGGAAAAGATGAATGCTGCAGCGCAGAATGCCATCTTAAAGACGATTGAGGAACCGCCGGAATATGCAGTTATTTTCTTACTTACTACGAACAGAGGAGCATTTTTAGACACAATTCTTTCAAGATGTATTCTTCTTGCCACAAGACCGGTACCCGGAACAGCTGTTGAGAAATACTTGGTGGAAAAATGTAGTGTTTCTAAGGAAGAAGCAGAATTTGCAGCAGGATTTTCTCTTGGAAATATAGGAAAGGCAGAAGCAATCGTTTCTTCAGAAGAATTTCAGGATTTAAAGGAGTTGACTCTGTCCATTTTGCGGTATATCCATGAGATAGAGAGTTACGAGATTGCAGATAAAGTAAAGGAATATAAAAAGTATAAAAACAGAATTGAGGACTTTTTCGATATTTTTCTGATGTGGTTTCGGGATATTATGTTACTGAAAGCAGATAATTCAGTGAATGCTGAAGCTGCCAAAAAGAAAATTATTTTTAAAAATGAGTATGCGTATCTGAAAAAGCAGGTAGATAAATTAGATTTAGAGGCAATTGATTATGTTATAGGCAAAATTCATCGTGCCAGAGTCCGCATAAAGTCTAATGTGAATTTTGACGCAACTTTAGAGTTGCTTATTGTAGAAGCGAGAAGAGAGTTTTAAGAAGAACAGGAGGTAGAAATGGCCAGAGTAATAGGAGTTCGTTTTAGAGATAATGGTAAAATATATTATTTTGCCTCAGAGCAGTTTGAGGTAGAAGTTGGACAGAATGTTATCGTGGAGACTGCGCGTGGAGTAGAATACGGCAGAGTTGTTTTAGGAAATCGTGAGATTCATGATGAGAAGATTATTGCAACTTTAAAGCCAGTTATCCGAATCGCAACACCAGAAGACGATAAGATTCAGGAAAATAATAAAGAAAAGAGCAAAGAAGCTTATAAAATCTGTATTGAGAAGATAAAAAAACATAAGCTTGCAATGAAGCTCATTGATTGTGAGTATACATTTGATAATAATAAAGTGTTATTTTACTTTACCGCAGATGGAAGAATTGATTTCCGTGAGCTGGTAAAAGATTTAGCCTCAGTTTTTAAGACAAGAATTGAATTAAGACAGATTGGTGTAAGAGATGAGACAAAAATTAAAGGTGGTATCGGCATTTGTGGAAGAAGCCTTTGCTGTAATACATTTTTATCTGAGTTTGTGCCAGTATCAATTAAAATGGCGAAGGAGCAGAATCTTTCTCTGAATCCTACAAAGATTTCAGGAGTTTGTGGAAGATTGATGTGCTGCCTGAAAAATGAGCAGGATACTTATGAGTATCTGAACAGTAAGCTTCCGAATGTTGGTGATGAAGTAAAGACGAATACGGGAGTAAAAGGTGTTGTTCACGAAGTCAGCGTGTTAAGACAGAGAGTGAAGCTCGTAGTTACTGACGAAAAGGGAGAAAAAGAACTCGTAGATTATAAAGTGGATGATTTGATTTTCCGTCCTCGGAAGCGCAGAGAAAAAGTAAAAATGGATGATGAGCTTAAAAAATTAGAGGCGATGGAGAAGAAGGAAAGAAAGTCTAAGCTTTAATGAAACGAAGAGAAATAAGGGAAGAGAATTTAAATAATAAAAATTACTGTTATTTTTATTGTTTTATTCCTCATAATTTTTTATAATACTCAAATTTTGGTTTTGTTGATATAAGAAGTTTGAAAAATTAAGAAGAGTTCTTTGGTAGTATAATTGCTGGGTTCTTCACTTAATTGTAGTTGAAAATGAAGATTTAAAATAGGATACTTATATGGAGAATGTACAAATTAAAGAAAATGAGCGTATTGATGATCTCCAGATAAAGGATTACCGTATTATCCAGAAAACAGATGGTTTTTGCTTCGGGATTGATGCGGTACTGCTTTCTGATTATGCCAGAGTTAAAAAGAAAAGTAAAGGGATTGATTTGTGTAGCGGTACAGGAATTATTCCAATACTGATGGAGGGTAAATATCCGCTTGCTTATGTAGAGGGGTTAGAGTATCAGGAAGAGTTTGCCAAGATGGCAGAGCGTTCTGTGAAGATGAATGGTCAGGAAGAAAAAGTGCATATTGTACAGGGGGATGTTCGTAATATAAAGACAGACTATGAGAGGGAGAGTTTTGACTGGGTGACCTGTAACCCTCCGTATATGACAGGAGAACATGGTCTGACGAATCCAGATTATGCAAAGGCAATTGCAAGACATGAGATTACCTGTTCCCTTGAAGATGTAGTAAAGGCAGCAAAATGGCTGTTGAAAACAGGCGGCCATTTTTATATGGTGCACAGACCCTTTCGCTTAGCGGAGATTATTTATACATTAAAACAGCATAAATTAGAGCCGAAAAGGATGCGTCTCGTACATCCTTATGTAGATAAAGAGCCAAATATGGTTTTGATTGATGCTGCAAAAGGTGGTAAGCAGAGGATTACGGTAGAACCCCCATTAATTGTATACAATAAGGATGGTTCTTATACCGATGAGATTTATCAGATATATGGAGAAATGAAGAATTAAAATGGCAGGAACATTATATTTATGTGCGACACCGATTGGAAATCTCGAAGATATGACCTATCGGGCAGTACGAATTTTAAAAGAAGTGGATTTGATAGCGGCAGAAGATACGAGAAACAGTATCAAGCTTCTCAATCATTTTGAGATAAAGACGAAGATGACCAGCTATCATGAATATAACAAAGTTGATAAAGCAGTTTATCTTGTAAATAAGTTAAAAGAGGGATTAAATATTGCGGTAATTACGGATGCAGGAACACCGGGAATCTCAGATCCGGGAGAAGAACTTGTAAGACAGTGTTATGAAGCAGGAATTACAGTGACTTCTCTTCCTGGTGCCTGTGCCTGCATTACAGCGCTTACCATGTCAGGTCAGCCAACAAGAAGATTTGCATTTGAAGCATTTTTACCAGCGGATAAGAATGAGAGAAAAGAAGTTCTTGCAGAGTTAGCATGTGAAACAAGGACTATGATTATATATGAAGCACCGCACAGACTTACTAAGACACTTGCGGAACTACAAGATACGCTTGGCGGTGACAGACAGATTACTATATGTAAGGAACTTACCAAGAGATATGAGAATTCTATGGAATTCACGCTTGAATCTGCATGTGAATATTATGAAAATAATGAGCCAAGAGGTGAATATGTGCTTGTGATTGCCGGTAAAAGCCGTGAGCAGTTAAAGGCTGAAGCAAGAAAGCAGTGGGAAAACATGAGTGTGGCAGAACATGTGCAGATGTATATGTCACAGGGTATGGATAAGAAAGAAGCCATGAAAGCTGCGGCAAAGGACAGGGGTGTGTCAAAAAGGGATATATACCAGGAGCTTGAAGGGAAAGCGTAAGCAGCTACCGGATAGTGTGCTCTCTTATGATTGCGCGTACTGTCTTAAAAAGATATGGCTTAATTGTATCTATGTCAGCAGGTTCTTTATAAAGAATTGCGCTGTAGCAAGTTGAACTTACAAGCTCAACAATAAGGAAGAGCATTATTTCAGGCTCTTCAAGTGAGATATCCTCAGCGTTAATCATTTCATAATATACATCTTTAAAGTTAATATCATCAGATGCAACCTTAGTTGTGAGAGCTTCCTTGAAGATTCCCCAGCTAAGGTTTTTTGATATAAATGTGAGAAGAGTCTGATTAGAATTCAGTTCATCTACAATATGATTAATTATAAATATTATTTTTTCTTCGAAACCTAACTGTTCGTTCTTTTCTTTAGAAAATTCTTCTAAATCAGCGACGGCATTCTTAAATAATTTACTTGATTCATGTGATATAAGACGGTTTCTTATATCATACTTGTCCTTAAAGTACAGATAAAATGTACCCTTAGCAATACCCGCTTTCTGAGAAATTTCCGCAATAGAAGTCTTCGTAACCCCCTGGGTAGTAAAGAGATTAAATGCAGTATTCAGCAGAGAAGTAAGTTTCTGTTGTTTGTTAGCTTCAAGCTTTCCCATATCAATCACTCACCTTTATTAGTGTTAATTATTAGTTGGTTATAGTGTGTATTATGAGTTGGTATGGTAATTGATTTCAGGTGCTTTGGAGCCACCGGCACTTAACAAGTTGCAGGAACTGCAACGAGTTTAGTGTCCGCTGTGAGCGACAAGCAGCGCAAGCGTGCCTGAAATTGATTACCATGCCAACTCATTTATAAATACATTATACACCAATCCAATTATAAAATAAATATTAAAAAATGACTTTTGGTCAATTTTCTATTGACTATGTGTTTTGAGGTGCTATAATGTCAACTGAAATTGAAAATGACTATCGGTCATATTTGTTAAAGACATGAATACTTATATGACTAAGGGTTGTTGGCATTTGCATCTTACAGAAAGGCGTGGTTATTTATATGAAAAAGTTTGGAAAAGTTGTTGTTAAGTTAAGAATTCCAATTCTGGTTCTTAGCTTCCTGCTGTTGATTCCATCAGTTCTTGGTTACTTTAATACCAGGGTTAATTACGATATCCTGTATTATCTGCCAAGTGATATCGACACTATGCAGGGACAGGACATTTTGCTTGATGATTTCGGAAAGGGCGCTTATGCAATGGTCGTCGTTGACGGAATGAATAAGTCAAATGTTTCTAAGTTGGTAAAGAAGGTTGAGGGGGTTGACCATGTAGCGTCAGTTATCTCTTATAGTGGAATAGTAGGAGATGATGTTCCTTCAGAAATTCTTCCTGATAAGTTCCGTTCTTATTTTGAAAATGAGGATTCAGGAGCTACATTGTTTGCAATATTCTTTGATGATACAACATCAAGTGACGATACAATGAAGGCTATTCAGGAAGTAAGAGATGTTACGGATAATCAGTGTTATATTGCCGGTATGTCTGCTGTAGTTACAGATACTAAGACAATGGCAGAAAAGGAGACTCCTTTTTATGTACTTGTAGCGGTTGTTCTGGTATGTATCGTACTTGCTATATTTATGGATTCATTCCTTGTACCAGTATTCTTTATGTTAAGTATAGGTATGGCAATTGTGTATAACCTTGGTTCTAATTATTTCTTAGGTGAGGTTTCATACATAACGAAAGCACTGGCAGCGGTACTTCAGCTTGGTGTAACTCTGGATTATTCTATATTCTTATGGCACAGTTACAAGGAAGCTAAGGAAGAACTGCTCAAACTGAAAACCGCAAAGCAGAATGGCGGTTGCTATTGGGAATACACTTACATCAGTTGTTGGTTCTTCCATAACAACTGTTGCAGGATTCATCGCACTCTGCTTTATGAGCTTTACACTTGGTCTTGACCTTGGTGTTGTTATGGCAAAGGGTGTTGTATTGGGTGTTATTGGTTGTGTTACAATACTTCCTTCCTTTATTCTTACATTTGACAAGGCTCTTGAGAATACAATGCATAGAGAGATTATGCCGAATTTTGATAAGCCGGCAAGATGGATTGTTAATCATTCATGGATATTCCTTATAATATTCGTTCTGCTTCTTGGCCCGGCAATCTATGGATATAACAATACTAAGGTTTACTATGATTTATCTGATACACTTCCAGAGAAGCTTAACTGTTCGCAGGCTAACAAGCTGCTTGCCGACAACTTTGACGGAACTAATTCTATATATATGATTCTTGCAGACAGTAATCTTTCAGCAGAGGATTCTAATGCAATGATGAATGAGGTAAATGATCTGGACGGAATTTCATTTGCATTAAGTATTGACTCAGCACTCGGTGGAGAAATACCTACGGAAATGCTTCCTGATTCGCTTGTTTCAGAGCTTAAGGGTGATGAATACCAGATTATGATGGTATCAACTAATTACACAATTGCTTCTGATGAAATCAATGACCAGATTGATAAGGTTGATGCGATTGCAAAGAAGTATGATGCTAAATCTATGGTAATTGGAGAAGCTCCTTGTACTAAGGATCTTATCACTATTACTGATAAGGATTTCAAGACAGTTAGTGCAGTTTCAATTGTTGCGATATTCTTTATTATTTTCTTCGTATTGAAGTCAATATCTCTTCCGGTTATTCTGGTTGCTGCTATTGAATTTGCTATATTTGTTAATATGGGTATTCCATATTATACAGGAACAACGATACCATTTATATCTTCGGTAGTAATCGGAACTATTCAGCTTGGCGCGACAGTCGATTATGCAATTCTTATGACTACAAGATATAAGAGAGAAAGAGCTGCTGGTAACTCTAAGAAAGAGGCTATATCAATAGCACTTGGAACATCTATTCCATCTATTATTGTCAGCGCACTTGGTTTCTTCGCAGCAACATTTGGTGTAGGTATGATAGCCAGTGTTGATATGATTGCTTCACTTTGTACACTTATGGCACGAGGTGCAATCATCAGTATGTTTGTTGTTATATTTGTTCTTCCATCACTTTTTGTATTGCTTGATAAGGTGATTATTCATACAAGTTTAGGCTTCAAGCCAAAGAAGAACAGTCAGAATTAAATTAGGAGGATTTATTATGGTAAAGAAGAATTTATTCAGATATAGTTCAGTTTTAATGTGTGTAGTTCTTACAGCAGCAAGCCTTGTTGGCTGCGGTGCTAATACAGCTGCAACAACAGGAACAGATACAGCTTATGTAACAGAGATGGCAGCAGGCAGTACAGAGGCTACGATTACACAGGCAATAACTAATGAACTTGCAGTGTCTAACAAGAGCACACTTGCAACTAACACAAGACAGGAAACGGTTTATGTATTCAATGATGCTTCCGGTAACAAGAATCACATCACTGTCAACGAAAAGATTACAGACGCTAACGGCAATGAGACTCTTAATAAGACTGAGTCAAGTGAAAATGCGCCAGTAACAATGAAGGTTACTTACAAGCTTGATGGCAAGGAAATTAAGCCGGAAGACCTGGCCGGAAAGAGCGGAAAGGTTACAATACGTTTTGATTACACTAATAATCAGAAGAAAACTGTAACAATTAATGGTAAGAAGCAGACAGTTGCCGTACCATTTACAATGATTACAGGCATGATGCTTCCAACAGATGTATTCTCAAATGTTGAGGTTACTAATGGTAAACTTACTAAGGTTGGAGACAATATTGTGGCAGTCGGTATGACAATGCCAGGACTTAAGGATACTATGAATCTTAAGTTTAATGATAAGTCACTTGACCTTGATATTCCTGAGTATTTTGAATTAACAGCAGATGTTAAGGATTTCTCACTCGATATGACAATGTCTGTAGCAACATCTAATCTTCTTTCGGATATGAATGCTGATGACATTACTTTAGATGATTTAAAGAAAACTGTTGCTTCATTAAATGATGCAGCAACACAGCTTGCAGACGGAACAGTTACATTACAGGATGGAACACAGCAGTTAAGTGATGCAATTCCAGCACTTACTGATGGTGTTGACCAGTTAAATACAGGTGCTTCTTCTCTTAAGGATGGTATATATGCATACGCAGATGGCGCTGCAAGTGCATATGAGGGTTCAGTTTCACTTAATGACAACATGAAGGCATATGCTGACGGAATCGGAACTCTTTATAATACTCTTAAGGATAACAATCTTGACAGCAGTGTTGCTTCTGCAGCTAAAGGGGCAAGTGATCTGGCAGCAGGTGCTGTAACACTTGATGCAGGAATTGACAGTGCTTTATCTGGTGCAGGACAGTTAGTTACCGGAGCAGATGCATTATCAGGTGGTCTTACAAAGCTTGAAGCTGGTTCTGACCAGTTGGTAGCAGGAACTAATAAGTTAAAGACTGATCTTGAAGCATGGAAAGGACCGGCAACAGAAAGTATTTCTTCCATCCA
>ENA-OPXM01001488-OPXM01001488.1-human-gut-metagenome-genome-assembly--contig:-NODE-1488-length-10840-cov-1.962170_pt1 | contig 10840 bp, 10 predicted proteins | sample MGYA00241707_ERZ502035 | MGnify/ENA primary metagenome ERZ502035 (study PRJEB25962, sample SAMEA2043051) | human gut metagenome | biome: human gut; feature: human-associated habitat; material: faeces... | reverse complement strand
AAATCTGCATAAAGTAATGCAGAGGCACCTGCGTAAGCAGTCAAAAGTAATCCTTGTAACAAAGGATAAAGGGAAATGTGTATTTCCAGCGAGGCGTACCATGCCTCGTAAAGAAGCCTCGGCCAACCCCGGTTGTCCGATGGTGTATCACATTACAATTCATATAACCATATTGTATTTAAAAGTATGCAATGATTCTCCATTTCTGTGGTGTCTGAATATAAACATTTTCCGGTGAAATTTTATTATTGGAATCTTGATTTAAGAAAAATAAAAACAATCATAAAAACTTTCAAAAAATCATTTGACGATGTTACATATGGCGCAATATATATAGTGTAATTAAAAATAAAGCAAAAGACAAGGAGATAATAATATGGGAAAATTAAAGAAAATCGTTAAAAGTGATGCATTTAAAATTGTTGTTCTGGTAATCCTTTGCAGCTTTCTCATTGGTTTACCTTGCGGAATCAGATTATATTTTTACCAACAGGAAATTAGTCAGGCGGATAAGGAATTACAGGAGTACACGAAGCAGATAGCGAAAGATGCCCGGAAGATGTCAGAAGAGAGAAAAACTGCGAAGAAACTAATTGATTCAGGTGAAGCAGAAATTTACATGGAAGGCGAACCGGTAAGCGATAAATTCGAAATTGAGGGCATCGACATTAACCGCTACCGCGTCAAAGTCAAAGGGAAGAAAGTATATATTTCCCGTTAACATCAAGGAAAAGAAGGAAGTTTCAATGATGGAATTTTTAGGAAATCAAGCGGGAATCCTCGGTTATTTAATTGCCGAGATGAAAGCATTATAATAAAAGCAACCGAACATCAGGTTGCTTTTATCAGCACTTTATGCTATACTATGTGTATGAAAGAAAACCTTATACATTACCGTACTTCGGTATGCAACATCAACTACCATGTGGTATGGTCTGTCAAATACCGCAGGAAGGTTCTGACATCCGAAGTGGAATCTTATATGAAAGAACTCATCCAGCAGATCGCAAAAGAAAAAGGATTTACCGTCCAGCTTTTTGAATGTGGTGAATGTGATCATGTACATTGTTTTGTTACTGCACCACCGAAACTGTCTGTGACAACCATTGTGAAATACTTGAAGGGTATCACAGGGCGGAAACTTTTTGAGCAGTTTCCTGACCTGCGTTCTAAACTGTGGAAAGGGGAACTCTGGAACCATTCCTATTATTGCGAGACGATCGGTTCTGTATCGGAAGAAAACATCCGCCGGTATATTGAACACCAGAGCAAATCTTACTGAAAGGAGAAATGTTTATGCTGCTGTCACATAAGACATCTGTAAAAGTAACAGAAGACCAGGCAAATATCATAGGGCATATGTGTTATGCAGCATCCAAGCTCTGGAACGTCTGCAATTATGAAAGACTTCATTACAAAAAGACGGAACCTGATGAATATCCTGACTGGTACTACCAGAAAAAAGCACATAAGGACGACTTGTGGTATAAGCAGCTGCCATCACAGACTGCACAGGAAGTATGCAAACTTCTTGATAAGGCGTGGAAATCTTTTTATCAGCTGCAGAGAACACATGGTGTTACAAATCCAAACCCTCCAAGATTCAAACAGGGGAATATTGCAATCACTTACATGCAGAACGGCATTGTTCATTCCGAAGGTGACAGTACCGTACGACTTACGCTGTCGAAACAGCTGAAACAGTTCATGTCCGGGCAGTATGACATCACAAACAACTTTCTTTACCTTAAAAATAAGATTTTTAAGGATACTGATGTTATCAAACAGATCCGGATCTATCCTCCGGAAAACGGAACCTGCACGGTGATTGTTGTGTATGAAGTAAATGATGCCGTTATGCTTTCTGATAACGGAAGATACTTGTCTGTTGATATCGGACTCCATAACCTTATGACCTGCTATGCCCCATCCACAGGAAAGTCTTTTATTGCCGGCAGGAAATATCTTTCCGTCTGCCATTACTTTGACAAAGAGATTGCCCGTGTGCAGTCCCAGTGGTACAAAACGCAGACAAAAGCCGGTGTGAAATATCCAAAGATGTCAAAGCATGTGCAGAAACTGTATAAAAAGAAAAATGACTGCATCAGCGATTACCTGCATAAAGTAACACGGTTTATCGCTGAATACTGTCATGATAACGATATCAATACTGTAGTGATCGGTGATATCACAAACATCCGTAAAGATAATAACAAAGGTTCTGTGACAAACCAGAAATTACATTCACTGCCATACCGGAAACTGTATATCCTTCTGGAATACAAGCTTGCGATGTATGGTATACGGTTTGTAAAACAGAATGAAGCTTATTCCAGCCAGACCAGTCCGCTTATGTCGGAGGTCTGTAAAGAGAACGCTGAAAAGTCCAACCGTATCAAGCGTGGCCTTTATACTGATGGTGACAAAAGATGGAATGCCGACTGTGTCGGGGCTTTTAATATCCTGCGACTGTACTTTCAGACGAATGGAATAGAAAAACAAATGGACCCACTTAAGATAGCAGATCCATATGTAATAAAAGTAGCTGTTTAATAGCAGTATTGGTGTCATGGACGCACCCTGAATCTACGATCCACAAGGATCGCACATCAGATGCTCGGTTATTCAATTGCCGAGTAGTTCACCTAAATGACATACCAACTCATTTAATTTTCTTGCATTTTCTCTCTGCTTCTCAATTTTCGCCGTCGATTTCTGCTTATCAGTCGTGATTTTTCTTTGGTTGGCGTTACAAATGTCTTTAATGATAATCTCATCACCAACAACCTCAACCTTGGATAAGTCGAGATTGAAAGCGGGAGCGACCACATAGTCACTGTTCTGACTGTAGTCGTAGACGTTGCCACTCGAGCCGACACACCACGCGTAGTCGCTACCGTAGACAGTACCAAGCCACGCATAGTTATTGGGACACCCGAACGAACTGGCGTTTCCCGCTGCTTTTTTCAAAGCCTGCCAGTAATTTCCGGAACCAGATTTACCCCATTCCGTAAAACCGACTTTTTCTTTGCTAATAAGAAACAATCCCTTACTATAGGAAGCGGATGAATCCTCAGCATCCTTGATGGCATCGTAGAGTGTCTGCATCTTGTCATCGTAGGCACTAATATCCTCGCCATCAATATCTGCTGCATAAAAATTCCCGTTGCCGAACTGCGGCATTACATATCCCGGCCATGCGCCATGGGTTACACCATGGGACTGGATCACAAGAGTTTTACCTTTATTGATCAGTTCACAGGCTGTCCATTTATAACCGGCAAATTGGTATGTTTTTCCGAGTTCAACGGCAGAATTTTCTTTTCCATCTGTATCAGGAACTTCATCTGAATCTGGCTGGATCATCTTTTCACAGATTCTCTCGATTTTCCAGATTTCGTTTGCAGTGATGTAATCATCCGCATTGCAGCAGATTTGGTCGATGGTCGTGCAATCATCTTCCCAGATAATTTCAACAACCCATTCATTGTCGTTGAGATGCTTCTCAAATTTGATCAGGTAACTGTCTCCTTCGTAGTCCTTGAATATGCCTTCCCCGAACCACATCTGGAAGGTATCGTCATCCAGCCAGTTTGTGTTACAAGGCATGATTTTTCCACGGAAATAAATTCCGAGTTTAAATCCTGCATGACAGAATCCGGTTTCATCTGACAGGTGATCAGAAATCTCCTCATCGTCCACCATTCCATCCGGAATCCGAATTTCTTTTGGAAGACTATCTAAGATCTCCTGATCTCCGTCTGTGTCCCATTTGATGTCATAAGCATACAGGGCAGGCAGATCTTCCATTTTGGAACTCTCAGAAGGTTTGCTTTCCTGAACCATTACATCCAGTCCACGACGCTGTAACTCTGCGATCAGCTCCTCATTGGAGGCTTCCCTTACGCCGATTTCATCAGCAGTCAGATCCTCCACCTCGTTGTCCGTGATGTAATATCGGCCATCATAGTCACCGGAGTAGCAGATCTGTCCATTAAGGATGATGCCTGCTTCCTTGCACTTGTCGGCAACCTCCTGCAGAGCCGGTTCAATATCTCCAAATACTTCATGGACGCTGATTCCTGCTTCCTCCGGCGTTGTTCCATCGTCTTCGTAAACCGGAACTTTCTCCACGCTGTCATAAATTCCTGCAGCCACAAAAATCTGTGCAACCTCTCCTGCACGAGTCTTGTCGTTAATGATGATTTCTCCCTCGTTCATAATAGTCATAAGTTTTTCTCCTTTCGATTGTGTTTTATTTACACTTACAATATGAGATGAAAAAAAAGACACAGCCGGAGCCATGTCTTAAGCGTAATAATTCTGGAAGGGACTTTCCATTACTTAATACCGACTTTTCTTCCCCATATCTGCCATCTTTCAAAGTCGTGGAAGTCATGTTCGTTATTTTTCATGTCATAGTAATACTTATACAATTCGGTATCCTTTTGAGTCTCCAGTGTTTCTTCCACTGCATCGACCATGTTTTTGAAGCCTTTTTCTCCTAAACAACGCTTATTGTCGTTTGGTCGCAAAACAATATGTTCGCAGAGTCTTTGCAGAATGTAATCATGTTCGTGTATTTTCTGAAGAAAATACTCTTTTGTATATTTTTTCTGCCTCAACTTCCACACACCGTCTGATGCTTTGTGTAACGCTGTGGGAAAATCCATGCCCTGGCTCATATATCTTTGCTGTAATCTTTTTTCCAATTCTCTTTCATTTTCAATTTTTGTCATTTCTCTTTTTCTCCTTTCAAAAATGTTTTGTCTACATTCTCAATATGAAATAAAAAAAAGACACAGCCAAAGCTGTGCCATAAGTTGATTTTGTATGTGTGATGGATTTTTATCCGGATTACCTGGTGGTGCCAGATTGGGAAACTTTTTGCACTTCTTCGAATGTCACGCTTGGGAAAGATGCAAAACAGGTTGTTGGCAGAGCGTTATTAATCTCCACGACTTTAAGAAGTTTCCCGTCTTGTTCGACCACGGAACCAATTTTGAATTCCTCTTTTAATTCTTCAACAGATGTCATATATTCTTTCGTAATCATGCATTTTCTCCTTTCAGATATGTTTTTATTTACATCTTTAATATGGAACAAAAAAAGACACGGCCGGAGCTGCGCCCTTTTTGTCACGAAAAACTAAGCTGGAAGATGCCGCGTCTTCGCGTGCAGATCAGTTAGCGATGGATGCCTGATCGGGCGACCCGGTATTGGGAATGTAGCCACGCGGTTGCGCATCAGGTGTTGTGGTATCCAATGGTGCTTCGCCTCTGTTTACCAGCTCCTGCCTCAGCTTCCACGAAAACACATCCGGGAACCGGATGCCCGCAGTTCACTGTATCTTCAGTCAGCGAGTCCATGCCCCAGAAAAACAGGCATGGAAGCACGCGGTCTCGGCCGTGTGAGGCTTCATTGCCATCCATATCAAACATAAATTTTCCTCCATTTTCTCATAAAAATTACAGATCCCACGGTTTTTTGTTGTGCGCCGCACGGCTTCTTTCATAGTTTCCTGTGCGAGAAATTGTACAGAATGGAAGAACGGGTGGTACGATTTTTGAAGCCGTCTGGAGCGGGGCACGGGGCGCGTATCCTGTTTTTCTTACTTTCCGCCCCATTTTCCTATGGGTTTCTGCCCCGCTGCCTGCCATACTTTTTGCCTCCGCTCTTTGCCCTGTTTCCTGCTTTGTGCGGCTGGTGGTACTGTTTTAGTGGTACTGTTTCCAAAAAAACGCAGTCCCGTCCCAGGAAGTGATACTACTTTGCGTGATGACTTTGTTTCGAGGTGATACTATTTCCCCCAAAAATCTGTAGAAAATCCAGTAAAACATAAGGGCACCTGCGGAAACCGGCCATCACAAGAAAACTAAGTTGGGAGCTGCCGCGTCTTCGCGTGCAGATCAGTTAGAAACCAGCTTCCGTACAGAAAGAAACCCTTCTGAAAACAACGCAGAATTTTCCAATACCAGCTTTCCAAAGCCCCAGAAGAGTACAGCAGGAGAGCAGCCTTTCGGTGGAAAATAGTATCAGTAAAGCAGGCCGGAGTAAAGAAAAACAACAAAAATGGCATCACCAGAAGAACAGAAAATAGTATCACCTCAAAAATAGTTTCAGTAAACCTGCTCCCACATACTGATAAGGAAATATCCGGATAAAGACAGATTGCTGCTGATACTATTTCCCGTACAGATACTTGCTGCGCATGGATATCGCCTGATACTAGCCTGATACTATTTTCCACATCCGTCCCCGCACATTTCCCCCCACACCTGCTGATACTATTTTCACCGCACGGATATCGCCTGATACTATTTTTCAGTGATACTATTTTAAACCCATCGAATTCGAGTGGTTTAGGCAAATACTGTAAAGACTAGGGCAGAAGCACAGAAAATATAAGAAAACTGGGTGATACTACGGGTGATACTACTATTCCTTTATAAATCCGTCCAAATAGTATCACCTTTGTGGTATTGGATAGTATCACCTTATTGGTACTATATAGTATCACCCGTATGATACTTAACAAAAGGAAAACATACAGATCCTGCCGCTTTCGTATCAACTTGCTGATATTAAATAGTATCACCTTATTGATACTAAGCAGTATCACCTTTATGGTATTCTTTTCCTTTCCCATTTTCTCCCTGGTTCCACGCAAGCCTGTGAAATAAGTATAGGAAGTGGCAGACAGGGGAGGGTGGGAGTATTTTTTATGTTCAAAAGTATCAACTTACTGATACTAAACAGTATCACCTTTATGGTACTGAATGCAGAAACGACCGTGGCAATCCATTTTAGTATCATCTTGTTGGTACTATGTAGTATCACCTTACTGATACAAATCTTACCGCAAGAACGCGAGAAAGCAGGAATAACAGGACAAAACAGGGGTACACCTTGAACATAAAGGGGAGGGGGATGGGAAGTAAAAAGAAAACAAAAGTATCACCTTGGTGGTACGGTGTGGTATCACCTTACTGATATGATACATGGTAGAGGACAGAGAAAACGTGTGGGGTACGTGGGAGAGACAAGGAAGAAGCAGGGTATCCCGGCGGTCATCTGGTGCTTTTATTCCGGGCAGAGCCGGCCTGACCGCTTTATGATACTACAGACACTGATGCTTTGCGGCGCATATACAGTATGAATGTGCTTGTGTGGCGCCGCAGAAGGGTGAATGCGGGAAGAAAAAGGGAAAGGTAAGAAAGAATACCGTAAAAGTTCATAAGGACGTGCAAGAATACAGTACGGACAAAACGTGTGGGGCGCGAGAACGCAAGAATGCAAGAAATAGTATCACCAAGGTGGTATCACTTAGTATCAGTAAGGTGATACTGTTACTGGTACTGGAAATACAGGAGGACATGGGAAGATCAGGGATGGTACTGGGAAACTACCTTGGAATGTGTAAAATAGTATCACCAAGGTGGTATGTTTCCGTGGCGCGATACAGAGCGTACAGAGCGTGAGTACAGCACAAGGGAACAACGCGAGAATGCAAGAAAAGAATTCGGGCAGGGAACCTGTAGTGTGGGTAGCAGATGTGAGGTGTGAGGGCGTGGATTGCTGGTAGAATACAAGAACGCAAGAATGCAAGAAATGTGCTAAAGTGGAGGAAATACTTTATCTGTACGGTGTGAAAATGTATAGAGGTGGAGAAAAAGATGGAAATATAGGGGGAAAGTGGAGGATGTTTCCGTAAACTTCTTAATGCGTGGAGTGGGGTGGGCGCGGACTTATGTACAGTGGTTTTATAACTGAGCGCGGGTGAGTGGACTGTGGTGCAGTGTGAGGTGAGCGCGGACTTATTGTGCAGGAAGTACTGGGCGGAGCGCGGGCAGGGTGAACACAAGAGTGCAAGAGCGTTAAAACGTGAAAACGCAAGAACGCAAGAGCGCAAGAAAGGCTTCGTGGAAGAAAAGAGGGGATAAATGTGGGGGTGAGATGTGAGAAAGGAAGGATGATGTGGAAACAGGGTTCCGTGGAGCAGATGGCAGATGAGAGGTGTGGGTGGAGGATTGGGAGGAAAGCAAGAAGGCGAGAAAGCAAGAAAGTACTGGGGGCAAAGTCCTATAGCACCTAATACTTTGCCAAAGTCCTGTCGCAAACTTTTTTTTATTTCATATTGTGGTTGCAGGGGTAAGGAGGGAGAATAAAATATGTCTTCAGTTAACTGGGGCGGCAATCACGGAAGTGCAAAATGCAGCAAAAAAGATCATATCCGCGGAGTAAATCTTTTAAAACATTGTGATCAGACGTTCCGAGCTGATCCAACAAAGCAGCACAGCAATATCGAGATTGATCCGTCAAAGTCATATCAGAACCAAAACTTCACAGGAATGTCATGGAAGGAATCAAGGGAGAAATGGGAAAAACGTCTTGCGGAACTGGATAGAACAACAAATACAAACAAAAGGGATGACCGGATTGAAATGACAAGTCTGGAAATGCCGGTACCGCTTGGAATGACAAATGAAAAAGCAAAGGAGTTGTTTCAAGATTTTTACGATATGTGCCGGGAAAAATTCGGGGATGAGAATATCATCAGCGCAACAAGCCACTTTGATGAGATCGCTCCTTACACGGATGCGAAAGACGGAATGATTAAAGTATCCAGACCTCACATTCACATTCAGGTTGTTCCGGAGGTAAATGGAAAATTAAGCAACAAGGATTTCTCTTCCCTGACCAATATCCTGAAAATGAACCAGGCAGTTGAAAAGCTGTGCAACGAAAAGTACCACGTAAGATTTAACACAGGGGAAACCCCAAGGCGGCAGAGTACGGAACATCTGAAAAAGAATTCCCGGTATGCAGAGAAGCTTACGAAGGAAGTAAACCAGAGACAGGAATATATGAAAAATATAATCCTTGATGACGGACGGACCGCGGAAGATGATTTTATGGATGGCGGTGATGGATCGGTTGTAAATGAGGAAAAGAATAAAATTCCAGAAGAGTTGGTGAAGCAGAGAGATGATGCTTACAGAGAGAAAAATGAACAGGGAAAAATTCTTAAGCAGATACAGGAGGAGAATGAAAGATTAAAACGGGAAATCAAGGAACGTGACTACAAAAGGAAATGCATCGAAAAAGGGATTGAGTTGCAGAAAAACGGTGAATCGATACGTGAAGAATTGCATTCACTTTTAAGTAATCTTGAGGAAGCAGGACGGGAGGAACTTGATTTTACGGAAGATCTTGACAGATCCTGATGTGGCAGACTGGCCAAGCGGAAGAAATAATAATACATATTGTTGTTATCCGGATATCCGGAGGAAATTACAGGAGGAATGACAGATGGAAGAAGCAAACAAAGTGGTGAACAACACAATAAAAACTCTTGATCCAATGGCAAGCGTGATTGTCGGGACAGTTACAGGATCAGTCGATACACTTTTAAGACATTTAACAATGGTGCAGAAGTTATCTATGCTTTTGCAGGAAGCAGAGATGGCAAACAAAGACCTGCTGGATAAACTGGCGAAACAGAGCATGGATGTGGAAACGTTCAAACAGGACAAGCAGGATGAGATTCAGAGGGAGACAGGGCTGTCCGTTGTAGAAGCGGAAGATCTTGCAATTAAAGAAGCCGATAAATACTGGGTTGAGAAATATGGTGACTCGATTGGATTCGTACAATTAGACAACAGGGACTGCTTCAATTTTGAAAGGGAAATGGCGGCAGGTCATATGCCATTTGTCATGATGCCGGTCCATGCACAGGATTACACTTCGATCTATATGGTATCCGGCGACAACATGGAACAGATCATGGATATCGCAGCAAAATTTGAAAGCCAGTCCTTATTCATGGATGCAGACAAAGCAAATGATCTTATGAATGACAGCTTTGTCCGTCAGATGGAAAATCTTTCTTATCCGCAGATGCAACAGGTCCAGCTTATTCTCGCAGAAAAAGGAATTGCTTCCCGGATCAGGGAAGACCCGAACAAGAACCTTTTCCTTGTGTCAGAAAAAGATATTGGTTCTCCGGAAAAAGAAAAAATCTTCAATGAAGCGGTCGGGGTTGTAGCTTTGCAGAAGACAACAAAGCTTTACAAAGCGATGGAGCAGGTTCAGGCTGTCAATATGAAAGCATTCGAACCGATTAGCCGGATCATGGACGGCGAAAAAGTAAAAGGCATTACGATTTATGACTCCGCACATCCGGAAAATTATATTGTCCTCAGAACGGGAGGAGCGATCGTATATAAGAATCAGGAGATTGAAAAAGAACTGAATTTTGCAAATCCGGAATGTGTCAAAGAGCTGCAGGATACATTCCATTTCTATGTCTGTCCCGCTTCGACAGAAGGAAGAATACAGGAATTTTCATTAAGAGAACTTGCAAAGCCGTATGTATCTTTATCTATAATTGAGCAGATGAACGGGATCCAGAAAGACTACATGGAACATCTTTTTGAAAACGGGGATTTGAAGCTTCATATGGAGCCGGACTCAAAGCGGAAGCCATATATGGAAATCAGAAACATGGAAAATGATTCGTTGACGGAATACAATGGGAATTCTTCATATATGGCCGGGATTATTGAAGCCGGACGTTATCGTGTGATGGAAGAAGTTGGAATTTTGAATATCACGGATGACAGCGACAACACCGTGACGGCATTAACCAATAATATCGAGATGGATTCTTCAAACATGCAAGGATTTGTTGATAAAGTCCGCACGGATCTTTCTTCCGTTTCCCTTACTTCACAGATGTATGAAATGGAAGTACCTGCGGTCGATGAGGGTCGTGCAGACATTACGATTGAGGACCGTGAGCAGGATGTCGACTATGGTAACGGTGATTACGGCAGGC
>ENA-OPXM01001483-OPXM01001483.1-human-gut-metagenome-genome-assembly--contig:-NODE-1483-length-10861-cov-1.796224_pt1 | contig 10861 bp, 8 predicted proteins | sample MGYA00241707_ERZ502035 | MGnify/ENA primary metagenome ERZ502035 (study PRJEB25962, sample SAMEA2043051) | human gut metagenome | biome: human gut; feature: human-associated habitat; material: faeces... | reverse complement strand
CCACTGCCATCATGGGTAGAGGATGATAACGAAGTTACTGTGATCGCTCCAAGCTTAACTATCCAGAAAGCATCTGATAAAGATGTTTATCAGGTAGGCGAAACTGGACATTATACAGTAACAGTAGGACAGGATACAGAAAATGCGGTTGCAAAAAATGTTGTTATCAAAGATACTATACCTCAGTATACAACCTATGCTCAAGAAGAAAATAGTCAGTATATAAAAAATTCTTCTATTTCAACAGTTGCATCCGGTGTAGTCGAAACTTTAGGTGCTGGCGAAAATTGTTCATTGACATTCTCTGTAATAGTAAATGAAATTGAAAAGCATGATGCTTATATAACAAATACATCAAAAGTTACTGCTGACGGTCTAGATGAAATTCCATCTAATACTATCAATATTCCTACTACTCCTACAGAAAAAAATCCAGCATTAAGAGCTGTAAAAACAAGTTCTGTTCCAAGTGGTACTACTGTTAAGGAAGGAGATATAATTAATTATAAAATAACTGTTTACAATGATGGTACCGCTCCTGCCTATAATGTAGTAATTCATGATACAGTTCCTGCAAACACCACTTATGTTGAATTTGATACTACTACAAACCAATATGTAGAAAAACCTTCTACAACTTCTATTACATCTGTTGCAAAAGAAATTTTAGCTGCTGGTGAAAATTTCAACATTTCATTCTCAGTTAAAGTAAATGCTATTGCAAATAGTAATACAAAAATAACTAATACTGCTACAGTTACAGCTAACGATTTAGATGATGTTAGTTCTAATACAGTTACTATTTCTACAGAAGAAACTATAAAAAAGCCAATTCTAAGTGCTGTTAAAACAAGTTCTATTCAAAACGGAGCTTCTGTTAAAGAAGGTGATATAATTACTTATAGAATAACTGTATATAACAGTGGAAATGGTCCTGCTAAAAATGTAGTAATAAAAGATTCTATACCTGAAAACACTACTTATGTTGAATTAGATTCTAACAATAATTATATTGAAAAGGCTTCTGTTAAAACTATTTCTTCTAATACAAAGGGAACTTTAGAAGCTGGGCAAAACTTTTCATTTGAATTTAGTGTTAAAGTAAATAAAATTTCAGATGAAAATGTTAAAATAGTTAATACTGCAAAGGTTACTGCTGATGATTTAGATGAAATTTCTTCAAACACAGTAACAATAACTACAACTCCTTCTCCTAAACTACCTAAATTAAGAGTAGTAAAAACAAGCTCTATTCAAGATGGTTCAACTGTTAAAGAAGGAAAAATAATTACTTATAAAATAACTGTTTACAATGATGGTGAGGGTGATGCTAAAAATGTAATTATACATGATACTGTCCCTGAACATACAACTTATGTTGAAAAAGATTCAAATAATGAATATGTGAAAAAAGCCTCTACTACAACAATTACATCTAATACTAGGGAGACATTAGCTCCTGGGGAAAGTTTTTCAGAGACATTCACAGTAATGGTTGATAAAATCGAAAATGAAAACACAATCATTACAAATACAGCAAAAGTTACAGCTGATAATTCAGAAGATGTTTCTTCAAATACAGTTCGTATAAGTGCTGAGAAGAGTGAGTCTTCACCTATAATACCTGATACTGGTAACAAAATAGTATTTACTTCATTATTAGTAATCTTAGTTTTAGGATTAACCTCTTCTGTAATAACTTACTTAAAATTAAAAAAACTAACTAATAAAAATAATCTAAATATATAAAATAAAGGAGCTAAATGCTCCTTTATTTATTTTTAATTGTTATCATTATCGTCTACTTGTTTTTTTATTTTATTTGCTTTTTTTCTAATTCTTGTCATTGCAGTGTCTACAGATTTTGTCTTACAGTTAAGCTTGTTTGCAATCTCTTCATAAGTTTTATTTTGTTGGTAATATTTTAAAACATTTCTTTCATGTTCGCTTAAACTTTCATTTATTGTTTTATTTATAAGATTAAAATATTCTTTTTTTGCAATTTCTTCAGATGGATCTTCTATACAATGTGTATTTAAAATATCTACAATTTCTTTATCATTTTCTTCATTATCATCAAAGACTTGTGCATTAATTGAAAAAGCTGAGTTTAGAGGAATATTTTTTTGTCTATTCGCTGTTTTTATTGCTGTAATTATTTGACGTTCTATACACATATTAGCAAATGTTTTAAAGGAATTTTGTTTTTCATTATCAAATGCTTTTGTTGCTTTGTAAAGGCCAATTAGCCCTTCTTGAACAATGTCTCCCCTCTCTGCTCCAACAATAAAAAACTTGCTTGCTTTCATATTAACAAGCTCTGCATATTTGTTTATAATGAAGTCTAATGCATTATTGTCCCCTAATTTTATTTGCTCTATTATTCCCTCATCTGTCATATTGTTATAATTTGTTGCTAAATTGCTCTCGATTGTCATTCTTTATCAGTAACCTCCTACAAACAAAATCTTAAAATTATTACTAATAAATTTCTCTATTTTGCTATATAATAGCATTTTATCACAAGTTTTGGGGTTTAACAAGGGGTTTGGGGGAAGTTTAGAAATTATTTTTGGAATTATATTTTAAAAATTGAGCTTAGAATGCAGTGATGTTTAAAATGCTCCTAAATATATTTGACATTTGCTGATCTAAAAATAAATAAGAGCAGGTTTTTATTAACCTACTCCATTCTCTATTATAGGAATAATAGATACGTGCTAATGTATTATAGCAAAGATTTTGGTATTGGTCAAGTTTTGTTTAGTTTTATTAACCTCTTTATCAATTTGCATTATACTATTAGTAAAAGTTGACTTCAAAATAATATTTGAGTTTTGATTCATGTTATAAATTTCTAATTTTTCTTGAAATCTTATTTTCTATCTCTTCAACAATGAATTTGGAAAATTTTTTTAGCAATATTTCTTGTTCTTTTTTACTATTTTTCTCATTTTAAATACATATTACATTGAATTTTATTTTGATATGATATGGAAACTATACATAGGTTGTAATCTATTGTGATAGTTTCATAATTAATTTTAGTGTCTTATTATATCTACTATACTATTGTTATATTTTGCAAATTCATCTTCAAGTTCTTTTATTCTTTCTTTTATTCTTTTGTCTACTTTTTTAATATCATATCCATTTGTATAAAACTTTCCTATTTTATTCAATAATTCTGGAATACTATTAGAATTTATTATATATATAATATCACTTTCTTTCATACTGTTCCAACCTTCATTCACATTAATTTACTTCCTTCTATTAGTATTATAGTCAATATTGTAATATTCTATCTGCATTCTACTATATTTAAATTACTACTGGCAGATAAACTATTAGAAATGAGTAGAACAGTTACATTTACATTCTACTATATTTAAATTACTACTAAGTAAAGATACTAATTTGTCGAGGACTTATTTAATTTACATTCTACTATATTTAAATTACTACTGAATAAAGAGATAATTGAAGAAACAATAACGGAATTTACATTCTACTTTATTTAAATTACTACGGGAGTACAACTATTTCTGGAGACAATATAACAACATTTACATTCTACTTTATTTAAATTACTACAAAAATATCCATTTTTGTTAACATACAAATCATCTTCATTTACATTCTACTTTATTTAAATTACTACGAAAAATTAAAGGAGTTGTTTGAAAATGAGTAAAATTTACATTCTACTTTATTTAAATTACTACATATATGTAAATCCAGTAATAACCAAATCTCCATAATTTACATTCTACTTTATTTAAATTACTACAGTACCCCTTTATTGCCCTCTGCCACAGTGTCTTGTGGTCTCTTTTCTGTCTATGCCTTATATTTTATACTATTTTTTTCATTTTTTCAACCACTACTTTTTTAGTTTAATTGATATTCTAATCTTTTCCATCTCTGTCTTTCTCATAGCATTTTCTCACTATTACACATCGACAGATTTATTTTATAGAAAGTTGCTTGTTTTATCATCCTCTATTTTTCCGAGAAATTCTTTATCAAGCCATTTTTGATTTCTACTTTTGAACAGTATAACACTATCTTTTTCTTCTCTAATATATTGGTCAAGCTCTGCTTTTAGTTTTATGGCTTGTGATTCTAATAGTTCACCTTCAAATACTGAATTTTGAATATGTACCAAATACTTTTTGCAAGTTTTAAATACATTTCTTAAAACCTTTTGCCCTTCTTTTTCTTCTAAATTCACATCATAAACTAATATTACATACATCTTACCACCACATTTTAAACCCTTCATATTCAGTATCTTCTAACAATGATTTTATTATCTTATATATTTCTAGTCTCATCAGATATTCATAGCTTACTTCTCTGCCTAGTGTTTTATGTTTTATTGTTGTTTGAAGCCTTAAGTCAATTTGCTTGGTTATTTCTTTTCTTGCATTTTCCTTTATATATAGGAAATTTAGTCCATTCTCAAAGTCTTTTTCTGTTATTTGTTTTTTGTTGAGCATTGAAAAAATCAGCCTATCTCCTATAATTGGTTTGAATATTTCCGCTATATCTAAACACAGAGAAAATCTACGTTCTGAAGGTTCATGTAGATAACTTATTGTTGGATTTAATTGAGTTTTATATATTTCACTTAATACTCGTGTATATATTATTGTGTTCACATAAGAGATTAATGAATTTATTGCATTATCTGGTGGATTTTTTACCCTCTTTTCAAAACCAATATCTTGATTTATTATTATGTTCCAAGTGTCATAGTAAAGTTTTCTAATATTCCCCTCTACTCCCATAAGTTCTTCTACATTTCTTGTTAATCCAATTTGCTTTCTTAAAAATTCTATTTCTTTCATATATCCACTCAGATCTTTACCTCTATTGTTGTAGTATGTTAAGTTTCTGTATATATTATATGATGCCGCTTCTATAAACGCTTGTGCAATTTTTAACCTTTTTTCATTATTTTCATAACTTTGAACTTGCTTTATTAGTAACTTTCCAGATACCAAAGCCTCTTTCGGATAATATGTTCCTGTGTAAAATCCATAGTAATTAAAGAAATGAACATTTATTCCAAATTGAGATAGAAAGTTCAAAAGGCTTGTATTAAAATCAAATTCTGTCATAACATATATGTCATCAACTCTTTCAACTGGTATGACTTTTTTAGTTGCATCTTTATATACAATTTCCAAAGTGTTATCTTTTCTTTGTAATCTACCACTTTTATATAAATAATATGATTGTTTCACTTTTCCTCCTTTTTAAACATAGCATAAGTCAAAATAAGCACATTTTTTACATATTTTTGAGTTTGTAATTGATGGAGTCTTTTCAGCTTTTGCTATGTCTTTTATATTATTGATAACATTTTCTAATGTTGTCCTATCTTCATCTTCTAATAAAATTTCCTTTGTCTCTCTTAGTAATGGATAATCGATTTTTGCCTTAATATTTCTTATTTCCTTTTGTTCTAAATAGTATATATAGTATTTCACTTGCCATATTCCCGCTTCTTCTATTGACTTTGTTTTCTTAACTTCATGCAATACTGCACCATTTTTTACGAAGTCAATATTTATAGTATTATCAATCAAAATATTATGTTTTTCTCTGTTATATGATGTTTCATCAAGTACTTTGCCAATGGAAACAAGTTCGCTATTTTGTTCCATGTTAATTTCATTTATGAAATACCATAATTTTCTTGGGCATATAAAGTAATAATATATCATTATTCCTGTAACATTCATGTTTCATCACCTCCTATAAAAAACGCTTATCTGTATTTCCCTCTGAAGTTTCTTCCAATATTAGTCCTCTATCCTTATCATAAGGAAAATCAGCTATAAAAATATTGTCGTTAGGCATATATGGAATTTTTGTTATGTTCTCTAAGCGCTTACTATATTTTGAAATTTCCACACTAACAGTTAGTTTATTTATTTCTCGTTTAATTCTTTGTTTTTCTTTATAGTCTTTGCATTGTTGATATTCTTCAAATAAATTAATATTTGTTTCATATATTGCTTTGGGAATTACTGTTGTATTATTTATATTTCTTAGCATTTTTTGTGCTGTTTCTTTATTAGCTTCATAGTCTACTATGTTTTCTAAAAATCTCATTCCTGCTTTGAAATCATCATAAAATTTGGTGTTTTCTAGCATATCTTTAGAGTACAAAACATCTACTAGTTTTACTTTTGTTTCTTCATCTAAAATTTGTTCATTATATTCTTTTAAAAGTTTAATGCTATTTTGATGTATTTGTTCATTATATACACTTTTTTCTCCTATTCCACTCGCATTTTGGGTATATATGTAAATGTTGGGTTCGTTTTCTTTGTATTCTCTTTTCCTATAACATCTTCCTAACCTTTGGAATAGGCTATCTAATGTTGACATCTCAGTGTATAAATAGTCAAAGTCTATATCTAATGAAGCTTCTACTATTTGTGTACTTATCCATATTCCATGATTTTCTTTTTCATTTGAAAATTCTTTTATTCTATTTTCTTTATCACTTCTATCTTTTTGAATGAATCTAGAATGTAATAAATTTACATTTTCTTCTCCATTTTCTTTTATTTTTGTATATATTTCTATTGCCTTTTTTACTGTGTTTGCTATTACTAGAACCTTTCTGTTTCTTGTTTTTTCGCATATTGAATTAATGTCTTCTATTATTTCTTTGTCTTCTAATCTTATTTTGTGCCTTAGTTTTCTACTTGTTACCTTTTTGTATTCAAATTCAATATTCATTTTTTCTAATTCTTCTTTATATATTCTTGGCAGTGTAGCAGTCATTACCATAAATTGTCCTCCAAGTTGGTATATTTTTTGTAGCCCTGTTAGTATTATTGCTACTATATCTGGGCTATATGCTTGTACTTCATCAATTATAACTTTTGAATACCCAAGTGTTGAATACATTTTTTCATACCCTTTATATTTGAACACAAAAGGAAATATCTGATCAATTGTGCAGGTTGTTATTTTGTAGTATAAATTCCTTGTTTTTCCATATATTTCTTCTTCATCTTCATATTTTTGTTTTCCTTCCAAGTAATCTAATGCTGTTGAATGTAATAAGCCTAAATTTGTATATCCCATATTTTTGCTTATTCTATCATATATTGCATTTATGCTTACTCTTATTGGAAGTGTGAAAAATGTTTTACTATTTTTACTCCATAGCAATGCTGATTCTGTTTTTCCTATTCCAGTTGAACCAATAATCAACAAGTTTTTATTTTGATTTTTTTGTGAAAATTCTTGCAATTCGTTTTTACGAAAATCATGGTCTTCCATAAATTCTTCTGTGCATTTTTCAATGACTTGTCCATTTTCATTTTCAACTGCAATTTCTGCAGAACTACTATGGTCTAATCTATGAAGAAGTCCCTTTAACATACAATACTCTGGGTATATTTTCTTATACAAATGATGGTGTTCTGTGATTCTATCTCCAATATACTTTACATATCTTTCATCTATTTTCTCCCTAATATCTATTTTCAGCTCTTGTTTTATTTTATCTATATTGGGATAAACATCTTTTTCAATTATTCTTTTAATATACTCTTTTGAAATCTCCTTATTTTCCCTCTCATGATGATAGTATATTGCTTGATATACCAAGACCTTTTCATCTTCAGTTAATCCTAGTTTTTCCACTGGTACAAACATTGGAGATAGTTGTTCATGTTTTACTTTTTCATAACTAAATTCTGTTTCAATGATTTTTTCTCCTAATTTTTGTCGTATTATATTTTGAAATGGTGTATATACTTTACCTATGTCATGGTATTTACATATAATTTCTAATAAATACCAAAACCTTTCATTAACAAAATCTTTATTTCGTTCAATATCTTTGCTGTATATATTTTTTAATACTTTTAAATTTTCTAGTAATATATTTGTATGCTCCATTATTGTTTCTTTAGGTTTAGATTTTGCATAATATGTCATTTATTTCACTCCCTTTACAACAAAACGGCATGATCTGCCGTTTCGTTTCTAATTATACCAAAATATATAGTCTCCATCTTCATCTTGTAACACACTTTGAACTTCTTGTTCCATACTTTTTTCTATATACTTTACATCTACATTTTCCCAGCTTCTTAATTCATTTTTGATTATATACACTGTATGTAATTTATAATTTATCCCCTGTGCATATCTGTCTAATCTTTTTACTGGTACATAAGCATTGTATTTTGTTATATCTGCCACTTCTAATATTTCTGGTTCTTTTATAATCTTAACCTCATCTACTCTTACTATATCTTCATTTCTTCCTAATGTAAATGTTTCCGTTCCATTTACTATATTGTCGTATATTTTTTGAACAATTTCCTGTTCTGCTTCAAGGTGTATTATTAATTCGACATTTAATAACTGATGAACATTTCTTGGCATTGAAGTTACTTTGTCTTTCCCTTTAAACATTCTTAAAGTTTGGTAATTATTGAAAATACTTTCATAGTTTCCCTGAATTGATATATTCATTGGAAAATACTCGCCTGGTTTTGCTCCAATTATTTTGTGGAACATTCCTATTACTGTTGAATATGGAGGTAATGGATATGTTTCAGCAACTTTAAATGCCAATGGCTTTTTATAACTTGCTGTTTCTTGAAATATTTTTAATTTTAATATTGCCAAATTTGGCTCCCTCCCTTATTTAAAGTATTCTTTTACTTCATCCTCTAATTCTTCAAAAAATGTTTGAATATCATGTACTTTGCCTGGAAGCATGTTTTCTAGTTCTTGTTCATTTTTGAACATATTTTTTACTATTCCAATATGTGTATTATTTTCTATTATTGAATTGCCTATTTTCAATTTCATTGTATCCCTTAAAATATCAGTGTTTATTGCAAATTCATTGTTTTCATTTTCTAGTTTAACTCTTCCTAAAAAGTATGGTGTGTTTAGCTCATAAGTTCCACCTATTATAAATAATGGACTTAAGTTTTCTTGTCTACCTCTTATTTCTCTATTTAAAACTTTTATTATTTCTAATAGTTCAATTACTCTTTTTTGTTTTTCTTCATTTGAAAGCTCTATTTCTCCATCTTTTCCTATTTTGCTTAAATCTATTGTTACTGTATATGTATAAAAACTCAAATGTTGTTCTATATTTGCTAGGTTTGGAAATTCATTTATTCTATCTGCTAGTCCTTTATTATTTAAAAAGTCCATATCGCTTTTATATTCTTCTAGTGATATAGCATTGCTTAACCTTACTGCTGCACTTCTAATATTTGAACCGCCATCAGTATCTTCTGATTTTTTTGAAGTCTTCATGTATCCAAAAAGATCCATCTCTTCTGAATCTTCTATACTTAAATTGTCTTTGAATTGTATTGTTCCTTTTGCCTTGTCAACAGTTTGCAAATTCCAGTTGAACATTTTATTTCCAAGTCTTGCTATATCATATCTTATTGCTTGTCTTGATGCAAAAGTGTAAACCTTGCCATTTCCTCTTGATAATTTTTTTAGTTCTGAAATATTACCTATTCCTTCTCCATAATTTAAACTTTGTGCTTTAAATATCATTGTAATTGTTAAACCATTTTTATTATTCATCTTTACCTACCTCATCTTTCTTTTCATATATATTTGATGTTAGACCAGCTATAAAGCTATGTCCTAGCTCTTGCCAAGTTATATCCTCATTATTCTTTACTAATATTTCTGGAATATCTTTTCCCATTGACCACAATGTTCTTATTGCTATATCTGTGAAATCATCTTTGTTGTTTGTTTTTATGCAATTTAGCATTTTGTATATATATCCATCAAGTTTGTTTTCATTATTATCTTTTCTCAATTTATCTTTAATTTCTCTGCCCAATGAAAACATTAAATTAATTTTGTTATTTGCTTTTTTTACTTTTTCTTCCATATCATTATCATCTCCTTTTAAAACTTCTAATGCGACTTTTACTTTTGTTGCTAATAATGAACTATATCCACTATTACTTTTTTCTGTAAAGTCTTCCCTCAATCTTCTGTTTATGATTATATTAATATCCTTATTTTTTAAGATATAATCAATTATCTCTATTCTATATTTGTAATCTACAATACTTGTTAGAAACTTTGAATATTTCATAAAAAATCTCGCCGTGTGTCTTTTTATATTAAAGTATTCCATTCTACTGTATGCTAAATATTCGGCCTCAAATTCCACTACAAATATGTTTTGTAATTGCCATTCGCTTATTTTTTTATTCTGACTCACTATGTCTAAAATCATATCAGCATAAGGGCTGTATTGTGTCTTTTCTTTTTTTGCTTGCATTGAAAAATTATTATTTGTTATTAATAAATTTTCTACATCTGTATCGTAATTTACAAAGCTAAGCATTTCTTTTTCTTTGTATTTATTATTATCTTTTACTGTTTTTATAACTGTTGTTACACCTGCTGGTATGCAGAATAGTATCAATTTGCACATATCACAAATTGGAACTTTTGTATTTTGATTCCAAAAGAAGTTTGCCATATTATCGCTACTTACAGCTAAAGGAACAAAATTACTTTCAGTGTATTTGCTTGTTCCAAAATGGTCTTCTCCACAAATTGAGCATTGTTGTTTATTTTTTATTGTATCTGCCTCAATAATGTTATTTATATAATCTTTATACATTAAGTTTTGTTGTTCCTCATAAGATAAAGTGTTTTTAACAACGTTGAAAAATGAGGGTTGCCCGAAATAGTTTTTGCTTAGTATATTTTTAAATAAATTCAATGTTGTTTTTTTGTTAATTTTATCTATTTTAAAGTTATTAATTAGTATTTCTTGTATCTCATCTAACTCTTCTTTTGTATGTACTTTATC
>ENA-OPXM01001480-OPXM01001480.1-human-gut-metagenome-genome-assembly--contig:-NODE-1480-length-10901-cov-1.251706_pt1 | contig 10901 bp, 3 predicted proteins | sample MGYA00241707_ERZ502035 | MGnify/ENA primary metagenome ERZ502035 (study PRJEB25962, sample SAMEA2043051) | human gut metagenome | biome: human gut; feature: human-associated habitat; material: faeces... | reverse complement strand
ACGAACTCACTTTAATTCCCTGCAAAATCCGCTCTGGCTTTCCCGCCCCATAATTCTGTCCGCAATACGTAGCCATGGCGATACCCAAACTCTCAAAAGCGCAAATGAAGAACATCTTGATACGGGCGGCGGAAGTAAAGGCAGCGACACAGGCCGTGCCCAAGGCGTTATTGGCGCTCTGCAACATGATACTGCCAATGGCGGTAATAGAGAATTGCAATCCCATCGGAACCCCCATCGCCAATAAGGTACGGGCCAGCCCGGCATGAAACCTTCGATCCTCAGAGGAAGTAGCCCGTAAGATCGGAAATTTCCGAAGCATATATAAATAACATAGAATGGCGGAAAGCCCTTGCGAGAAAACCGTAGCGATAGCCGCTCCCATCACGCCCCATCCTAACCCCAAGATGCAGAATAAATCCAAGAAAACATTCAAGACCGTAGAGAACAGCAAGAACCAGAACGGAGTCTTGCTATCTCCCAAAGCCCGCATGATACTTGCCAACAAATTATAGAAGAATGTACAAGGAATACCGATAAAAGTAACAAACAAATATTCATAGGCCCCATCGAAGATATTCCCGGGTGTCTGCATCCCCCGCAAGATATCCCGGCAATAGAAACCGGAGACAGCGGCGATCACCACGGACATCACCGTAGCCAATTGCAACCCCACCGCCACATAACGGCGCATCGTCGCATAATCCCTCGCCCCGAACTTTTGAGCTACCGGGATGCCAAAACCAGCGCAACATCCGTTACAGAATCCCAGAATCAAGAAAATCACCGAGGTACTGGCTCCTACGGCAGCCAGCGAATTAATACCTAGAAATTTACCAACGATAGCGGCATCGATCAAAGAATAAGTCTGCTGAAGCAGATTCCCTAATAACAATGGCATCGTGAAACTGAATAGAAGAGGGAATACAGCACCCCTCGTCATCTCTTTTGAGTTTGCCATACATCTAACAAATAAAAGGATTTAAGAAAGACGGATAAGTCGCTACAAAGGTAATCAATCACTAATAAAAAACAATTCCCGCCCGCTATTATTTTAAGCGGTAGTCTACAAGAAACAACAATGCCCATCGTAAGGTCTTTACAATGGGCATCGTAAGGTGCTTAGAATGCCTATTGTAACAGGCTTACAATGGGCATCATGGTTTTCTTATTCCAACGAGAAAGAATACGGACGATCGCTATCTTGTATACCTCGCTGTTTATTAGGGGTATCGCTCATTTGGTATTGAATTTTCGCACCACCTAGCAACTGCTCGTGTGTCAAGAAATTGCGGGTGTAGGTCTTGCCGTTTACTTTCATACCCTTGATGTAACGATTTTCCCGATCGGCCTTGTCCGCTTGGATCAACACCTGCTTTCCGTTATCCAGATGGAGCTTTACGGATTTGAACAAAGGGGTACCTAATACATATTGGTCGGTACCCGGACATACGGTATAGAAGCCTAAGGCAGAGAACACATACCATGCGGAAGTCTGTCCGTTATCCTCATCGCCGCAATAGCCATCCGCCTCAGCGGTATAAAGTTTGTGCATGATCTCGCGCACCCAGTATTGGGCTTTCCAAGGCTCGCCGGAATAGTTGTATAGATACACCATATGCTGGATGGGTTGGTTGCCATGGGCGTATTGTCCCATATTCATTACTTGCATCTCACGCATCTCATGGATCATACCGCGGCTATCCATACCCAAACGACTAGGCATCTTGAAGACGGAATCCATCATATGATTGAATTCCTTCTTTCCTCCCATTAAGTCGATCAGGCCTTGCGGGTCGTGGAAAACACAGAAACTCCAATGCCAGCTGTTTCCCTCGCAGAAATCACGGCTCCAGTCCGTACCTTTAAAAGAAGGGTTGAACTCGCCCTTATCAGAGCGTCCGACCATCAACTTATATTTTGGGTCGTACACATTCTTATAGTTGTTAGCCCGTTGCTTGAAGATATCGATCTCGCTTGCCGGCTTGCCAAGTTTTTTGCCCAAGGTATAAATCGTCCAGTCATTATAAGCATATTCCAAGGTACGAGCCACGTTTTGTCCGATACCGATATTATTCGGTACATAACCCAGTTTATTATACTCCTCGTAAGCGACACGACCGGAAGCCGTTCTCGGCAGTTGGCTATTCGCGTCATGCTTCAAAGCTTCCCAAAGCGTCTCGATATCGTATCCTCTCAAGCCTTTGATATAAGCGTCAGCTACCACGGAAGCGGAGTTATTGCCGACCATACAATCCCGATGGCCCGGACTTGCCCATTCCGGCAAGAAACCGCTCTCTTTATAAGCGTTCACCAAACCTTCCTGCATCTTTTGGTTCATCTCCGGATACATCAGGTTCAAGAAGGGGAAAAGACAGCGGAATGTATCCCAGAAACCGGTATCGGTAAACATATAGCCCGGACGGATTTCACCGTTATAAGGACTGTAATGTACGGTTTCACCCTTCGCATTCACTTCATGGAACATACGGGGGAATAATACCGAACGATACAGACAAGAATAGAAGGTACGCATCCGGTTCTCATCATCGTCTTCGACTTTGATACGTCCCAGTACGTCATTCCAAGCTTTACGTCCGGCTTCCTTGGTCTGTTCGAATGTCTTGTTTCCGATTTCTTTCAGATTCAGTTCCGCCTGTTCGTAGCTGATAAAGGAAGAAGCTACACGGGCATGAACGATTTCTCCTTTCTTGGTGGCGAATCCGATGATTGCTCCGGTATGATTGCCCTCAACTTCTGTTTCGTTCGGGAGGATGTTATTCTCTTTTACACCGGAAGTAAAGGTAAACGGCTTGTCGAACTTGATGACAAAATAATTCTTGAAGTTCTCCGGCACCCCGCCGCTATTCCTGGTGGAATAACCGATGATTTTGTTCTCTTCCGGAATCACCTTTACATACGAACCTTTATCGAATGCATCGAGAATGACATAAGCATTCTTGGTTTCCGGATACGTGAAACGGAACATAACGGCACGCTCCGTGGGTACAAGTTCCGTAGTAACGTCGTGGTCTGCGAGATACACCTTATAATAATAAGGTTTGGCAACTTCCGCTTTGTGCGAGAACCAACTGGCACGTTGGTCTTGGTCGAATACGAGTCCGCCGGTGATTGGCATGATGGCAAACTGACCATAATCGTTCATCCACGGACTAGGCTGGTGTGTTTGTTTGAAGCCACGGATTTTGTCGGCATTGTAAGTGTATGCCCAGCCGTCGCCCATTTTGCCGGTTTGCGGTGTCCAGAAGTTCATTCCCCACGGCAATGCCGTAGCAGGATATGTATTTCCGGTCGATAACTCAAACTTGGATTGCGTTCCTACCAGCGTACTGACATAGTCTACCGGATTCTTGACGGCAGAAATATGCATGCTGTACAGCACCGCACCCCCAATAAATAACAGGTGTTTAAATGAAAGATGTGTTTTCATGAACAAATGAATTTATGTATAAAATTAGTTTCTGTGACGAAAATAGAGAGAAAAGGAATGCATCTGCAGGAAGTGGAAATACTAAATCGCTCCGTGGCGCTGTAATTAACCAAACTGGCACGCATTTTTACATATATTCTGCGCCAAAAAAGTGCTGGATAGTTTTTTTGTTTACCTTTGTCATATTGCAAATCTAAGGATTCTATGCCATGAAAAAACATTGTATTTTACTTTTCTTCTGCTGCCTTAATATACTGATGAATACAGCCGGCGCCTATAATCTGAAACAGGTTGCTGACAAAGAATATATGTCTAACAGTGCTATAACTTCGCTGTGCCAGGACGACAAAGGACTGATGTGGATTGGCACTTGTGATGGACTCAATGTCTATGATGGCCGGGCGGTCGAAGAGTTTAAGATCTGTGACAAGGAAGGTTACTTGTCCGGCAATCAAATTGATAATATTATCTATACCGGTGACGATACTTATTGGTTTCAGACTTATTATAGTTTGATTCGTCTTGACCGTAAAACGAATTCTATTACACGTTTTTATGAATTTCAGAAACTGTTTCCGATGAATAAGGATAATCATGGTACCTTATTTATTATTAAGGATAGCGACTGCGTTTACTATTTTCATAAAAAGGAAGGGGTCTTTAAAAAAATCAATGTTGCTGGTATTCCGATTTCAGATGTTATTACTTTCTTCTTTGATAATAATAATCGCATGTGGGTAATAATGAGAGGGTATAATCGGTGTTACGATCTTCAGCAGGATTCCGTTACTGGTAATATTACGTTGACGTCACAAAAAAGTGGTTTGGAACACCACACACCGTTGATTTATTGTACTCATGATGACGGGACTATCTATTATGTAGATAAGGAATACAATCTTTATACATTTTATATTGAAAGCAAGCAGAAAGAGTTTGTTGTTAATTTGGGGACGAAAATACAGGCACATGACAGAATTTCCACGATTATTAAATATCATGATAGCTTCTTTGTCGGATTAATGATTGATGGTGTTCTTATATTGGAAAAGCCAAAAGGCAGCAATGAATATCAGATTCAGCCGTTACCTATAAACAGCGGAGTGTTCAGCTTGGTGAAAGATCGCTTTCAGGATCTTATCTGGATAGCTACAGATGGGCAGGGTGTTTATCTTTATTCGAATCCTCTTTATTCTATAAAGTCGGTTGTGTTGAGTAACTATACCGAAAAGATAGAGCGTCCCGTGCGTGCGCTGTTGCTTGACAAAGAACGTACTTTCTGGATCGGCACTAAAGGAAATGGTATACTTAAGATCTATGATTATGAGGTAGATAAGGATATTTCAGACTGCCGTTCGGAGGTCTTGACAATATCTAACAGTGGTTTGGGTAGCAATGCGGTCTATTGTATCAAGGGAAGTAACCGTAACTTACTATGGATTGGTGATGAGGAAGGATTGAATTTTTATTCGTATCGTGAACGACGTATTAAGAAAATTCCTCTCTGGATTGATAACGAGGAGATTAAATATATACATGATATTTATGAAACGGAAGATTCGGAATTGTGGTTGGCTAGTGTGGGAATGGGAATAGTAAGAGCGCGTATCGGAGGCACACCGGACCATCCGGTTCTTGAAAATATGCAGCGCTATGTGGCTAATGCCGGAGAGTTCGGTTCCAATTGTTTCTTTACCATTTGCAAAGGAGACAGCTTGGGGTTACTATTCGGCAATATGGGGTCTGGAGTATTTCGTTTCAATGAAATCAGTAATGGATTGGAGCCGTTGACCACTCATAAGTATGAGAATATGAATCTGAACAAGGTAGTGCCCATTGTTAAAGATGACGCAAACAATTATTTGATCGGTACTACTTATGGAGTAATCAAGTATACTTCAGAAAACTCTTATAAACTGTTTAATGCGAAAGACGGTTTTCTGAATAGTACTATTCATGCCATTCTGAGGCACTCACCTGATAACTTCTGGCTGAGTACAAATCAAGGCTTGATTAATTTTGATACCAAAAGAGATGTATTCCGTTCTTATGGTTTTGGTGACGGGCTTAAAGTTGTTGAATTTAGTGATGGTGCTTCTTACAGAGATCCGCAAACAGGCACCTTGTTCTTTGGAGGAATCAACGGATTTGTAGCCATTCAGGCAGACGGACGTCCCGAACAGCTTTATATGCCTCCCATTTATTTTGATAAACTCTCTATCTTTGGAGAACAATACAATCTGGGAGAATTCATCACCCGGAAAAAGGAGAATGAAGTGTTGAACCTGAAATATGACCAGAACTTCTTTGCAGTTTCATTCACTTCTGTCGATTACTTGACCGGAAATAACTGTACCTATTCCTATAAGTTAAAAGGCTTGAGTGACCAATGGATCAATAATGGAAAAGAAAGTTCTGTCTCCTTTACGAATATGGCCCCCGGCGAATATACCTTATTGGTGAAATACTACAATAGTGTATTTGATAAAGAGAGTGATGTCTATTCTTTGTTAATCCGGATAGGTGACCCGTGGTATGCTTCTTGGTGGGCATATCTTATTTATACTTTATGTCTGCTGCTGATGGTCACTCTGCTGGTACGCTCATTTATCCTCCGTACTAAGCGGAAAAAGCAGGAACTGCTCAATGAAATAGAGCAGCGCCATCAAAAGAATGTATTTGAGTCGAAACTTCGTTTCTTCACTAACATAGCTCATGAATTTTGTACTCCATTGACCCTTATCTATGGTCCTTGCGGGCGTATTCTGTCATCGAAAGGACTCAGCAAATTTGTCATTGATTACGTTCAGATGATTCAGACGAATGCGGAACGCTTGAATAACTTGATTCACGAACTGATCGAGTTCCGCCGTATCGAAACGGGGAATCGGGAAGTGCGTATAGAGACTTTGAATGTATCTTCTTTAATGAAAAATACGGCAAAGATCTTTGTTGATATGGCTAAATCCCGAAATATCACTTTCTTGAGTAAGATACCGGAGCAAGTTTCCTGGAACTCAGACAAAGGTTTTTTGAATACCATTATTATCAATCTGATATCCAATGCTTTCAAATACACCCCGGATGGGAAAAGTATTAAAATAGAAGTGGATACCAATGATGAAAACCTGCTGGTCCTCCGGGTTGCCAATGAGGGAAGTACAATCAAGGAAGAAGACTTCCAGTATGTATTCAACCGTTATGCTATTTTGGATAGCTTTGAAAATCAGGATGAAAAGAACTTCTCCCGCAATGGTCTGGGGCTTGCTATCTCTTACAATATGGCCCAACTGCTGAATGGAACGTTGAAAGTGGAAAATACTCCTGACGGCTGGGTTTTGTTTACGTTGTCATTACCTCCATTGAAAGTGAGCACTGGTGTATCATCTTCTAAACGAATAACTTCGGAGTATATCCCTAAGATAGAGTCGCAACTTGCCTTGAAACTTCCTCACTATGAATTTGACAAGATGAGGCCAACGCTACTGGTTATCGATGATGAACTGGAAATGTTGTGGTTCATTGGTGAAATCTTCTCTAACGATTTCAATGTGGTTACTTTGCAAGATCCGGAGCGGATTGAACAGGTCATGAATGAAGTCTATCCCAATGTGATTATCTGTGATGTCATGATGCCGGGAATTGGAGGCATTGAACTGACGAAGCGAATTAAATCAGTGAAAGAAACGGCTCACATTCCTATTATCATGGTATCCGGACGGCATGAAATGGAGCAGCAGATGGCTGCACTTTCTGCAGGGGCAGAGATGTATATCACCAAACCGTTTAATGCGGAATATCTTCGCATTTCCGTCTGCCAGATGCTAGAGCGTAAGGAGGTGCTGAAAGACTATTTCAGTTCAGCGATCAGTTCTTTTGAAAAAACGGACGGAAAACTGACACATAAAGAATCAAAGAAATTCCAGCAATCTGTTTTGAAGATAATCAATGACCATATTCAGGAAAAAGAACTGACTCCTCGTTTTATAGCCGATCATTTGGCAATCAGTGTCCGCAGCCTTTACCGGAAAATGGAAGAAAATGGTGAAGAAAGTCCTACGATTTTGATAAAGGAGTGTCGTTTGCATGTGGCCAAGGATTTATTGTTGAAGACCCAGAAGACGATTGATGAAATAGTCTTTGAATCGGGCTTCTCAAATAAGGTTACTTTCTTTAAAGTATTTCGTGAAAAGTATGGATGTACGCCAAAAGAATTCCGAATGAAAAACTTGGAGGAAGTCCGGAAGTAGACCGGATGATAATATGTCTCCTGTTCTGTTGGAAAGGAAGGGTGAAAAGCCTGAAACGTCTGTAGTAAACGTTGGTGCCAGAAAGGTAAATATGAGGCATAATGCCTTTTCATCATTCCTGTTGATTTAATCTCTGTTTTATTGGCGAGGATTTTGATTCTTTAATTGAGGTAGAAATATTATCAAATCATGCCAAAATAGTAAATATCCCTGCCGTGTGAAGCAAAAGATAATGGTCGAAATATAAGAAATCTGGCAAACATACTAATTTTGCTGCTGCATTAGAAAAGCAAGAATATATAATTTGTATAACTAAATATCTTGAGAACTATGAATCAACCACACGATCCTCCTCCACTCATCTTATCTTTTTGTATGTAGTGTTTTCCTTTATCTTTTATTTTTTTTGTTTGAATTAAATTTAATAACTTATGAAAATTGAATTATTAAAGAAGCGCAAGCTTGAAATCGGATTATCTTTATTTATAGGGATGTCTGTATTTTGGGGGTGTAACAATGATTTGACCCCAATAAATCAAAGTAAAACTTTTCCTCCTGATTTGAATGCACCATCAGTGTTTGAAAGTTTCTCTCCTGACAGTGGTGGTATTGGCACCCAATTGATTATCCGCGGAAAGAATTTTGGTTCGGATCCCAATTATGTGAAAGTTACTGTTAATAATAAGGAAGCGGCTATTGTAGGAATGGACGATGAGGTAATCTATGCCATTGTCCCTGCACGTGCAGATACAGGCTGTGTTCGTCTGTTTATAGGTAAAGACGATAATATAGAAGAGTATGCTTCTGAGACAAAATTCCGTTATCAGTTTAAACGTAATGTGACGACTATGGTGGGACAACACGGTATGAATGGCCGTGAAGATGGTAGCTATGCTAATTCTAAGCTGCAAAGGACGTGGTTCTTGCTGACTGATAAAGACGGAACGGTATTTTTTGTAGATGAAGGTCGTGGTCAGACACAGAATGGTGCTTTGCGCCGTGCTCGTAACGGTGAAGTGGAAACATTGGTGCAGTGTTCTAGCGGTCCGTTCCAATCGCCTACATGTTTGGCTTTCAGTCCGGATCAGGATACACTGTATATTTCTCAGTATTCATATACAGATGAGGAAAATACGAAAACAGACTTCAACATTATTTATGTGACACGAGAAGGTGGTTTTGTGGATGTAAGAGGACTTTGTAGAGCAAAGAAAGTCGGAACTACAGGGCTTGCCGTACATCCGAAAACAGGAGAAGTATTCTTTTGCAATAAAGGAACTGGTTATATCTATCGTTATGATGGTCCGGAGTATGAGGATTTCACTCCTCTTTTCAGAATAAACAATGCAATGGAAATAGAAACCCGCATGACTTTTAACTCCGAAGGTACTATTCTTTATGTAGCGGTGTGTAATCGTCATTGTATCTATCAGGTTCCTTATGATGCTTCTACTCGTACTTTCGGTGTACCGGTTCTTTTTGTCGGAGCATGGGACGAGAGTGGTTATGTAAATGGGACAGGAGCTACTGTGCGTTTGAACAAGCCGGAACAAATGGCATTTGATGAGGATGGCAATATGTTTGTACCTGAACGTAATAACCATATCATTCGGAAAATTACTCCTGCAGGTTCTGCTACTTTATATGCCGGGCGACCGGAGCAAAGTGGTTTTGGAGACGGACTGCCAGAAGAGGCAAAATTCAATCAGCCGGAATGTGTAACGGTGTATCCGGATAACTCAATATATGTGGCTGACCGTGATAACCATGTCATTCGTCGTGTGACAGTAGAATAAATAATTTATTAAAAGAATTATCCATGAATAATATTCAAAAATATATCGTATTACTCTTGATGGTAATGCTGTTTGTGCCGAATACTGCATGGGCACAAACGAACAAGCAAGAATTTGTAATCAAGGGTGTAGTAGAAGATAATCTTGGTCCTGTTGCCGGTGCGTCGATTATTGCTAAAAATCAGCCGGGTGTGGGTACGGTTACTAATCTTGATGGAGAGTTTTCTATTAAAGTGGGGCCCTATGATGTGATTCAGGTGACTTTCATTGGTTACCAGACAGTTGAGATTCCTGTATTATCCATTAAAGATCGAAACAATTTAAAGATAAAGATTGTAGAAGATAATACAAAGATCGATGAGGTTGTGATAACATCTAGCGGTGTTCAGAAAAAGAAGACACTGACAGGAGCTATTACTAATGTTGATATCAAACAGCTGAATGCTCCGGGTGCTAATCTTTCCAATGCGTTAGCTGGTGTTGTACCTGGTATTATAGCTATGCAGAGTAGCGGTGAACCGGGTGAAAATATGTCTGAGTTTTGGATTCGTGGTATGAGTACGTTTGGTGCAAAATCGGGTGCTTTGATTCTCGTAGATGGTGTTGAACGTAGCTTTAATGAGATTCCGGTAGAAGATATTGAATCATTTTCTGTTTTGAAAGATGCGTCGGCTACTGCTATTTACGGACAGCGTGGTGCAAATGGAGTGGTTCTGATTACTACCAAGCGCGGTGAAAAAGGAAAAGTAAAGATAAATGTGAAGGCAGGCTTCAACTGGAATACTCCTGTAAAAGTGCCTGAATATGCCAGTGCTTATGATTGGGCGCGTTTAGCAAATGAAGCGAGAGTAGGACGTTATGAGTCTCCATTATATACTGACGAAGAAATGTCTATTATTCAACACGGGCTCGATTCAGATTTATATCCGAATATAGACTGGAGAGATTTGATGTTGAAAAGTGGCGCACCGAGTTATTATGCGAATATAAGTTTTTCAGGAGGTAGTGATAATGTACGTTATTTCGTATCGGGGCAATATACAAGTGAAGACGGACGTTATCGAACTTCCAGTTCAGAAAATAAATATAATACTAATTCTACATACGAACGTTATAACTACCGCGCTAATGTAGATATGAATCTGACTCGTACAACTGTTTTGAAAGTAAATGTCGGTGGATGGCTGGTAAATCGCAATTCTCCTTCTAGCAGTTCGGGAGATATTTGGGAATCTTTTGCTGCTTTTACTCCGCTTTCGTCACCGCGTAAATGGTCTTCTGGTCAGTGGGCAAGTGTGAATGGGGCAAAAACTCCAGAATATCGGATGACGCAAACGGGGTACCGCACCATTTGGGAGAATAAGATTGAAACTAGTGTGGCTTTGGAACAAGACTTAAAGTTTA
>ENA-OPXM01001475-OPXM01001475.1-human-gut-metagenome-genome-assembly--contig:-NODE-1475-length-10916-cov-1.561919_pt1 | contig 10916 bp, 7 predicted proteins | sample MGYA00241707_ERZ502035 | MGnify/ENA primary metagenome ERZ502035 (study PRJEB25962, sample SAMEA2043051) | human gut metagenome | biome: human gut; feature: human-associated habitat; material: faeces... | reverse complement strand
TCATCGTCATTTTCATCGTCATCGTCATTTTCATCGTCATCGTCATTTTCATCGTCATCGTCTTCTTCATCGTTCTCGGCATTTTCATCGTCGTTTTCGTCATCGTATTCGACTTCAACCGATTCCGGGTTGCAGGCAGCATCGCATTGCTGTTCGGCATCGGTATGAATTTCTTCACCCGCCTCGATGTTTTTCTCGTTCTTAACATCGCGCAGCAGCTCATCCAGCGAAACGCCGAAAAGATCCGCAATTCGCGGCATCAACTCAATATCGGGATAGGAAGCCGCCGTTTCCCATTTGCTGACGGCCTGAACGGACACTCCGAATTCGGCAGCAAGCTGTTCCTGTGTCATTCCGCTTGCCTTACGCAGCTCGCGCAGTTTGATTGCAAAGTTTTCTTTCATGGTATTTTCCCTCTTTCTGATTTTCGTGAGTCGCCGCACCGCATATCTGTTACGTTTGGAAAACGTTTTTGTGTTGCGCCAACTCTTAATTTCGCGCTCATTTTAGCAACGCAAGCTTTTCATGACAATAAAGCGGTGGTTGAAAACCCCAAAAAATCTGCTCAACCGTTGGTTGAATCCCGTGCCGCCGCAAATTATTTATTCCTTTCGGTTTGTTTTGCGTGTTTCTTTAAAATTATTTCTGACTGAAATCTTTTTTTCACAGATATATCTGCGTTTATCAGCAAATCAACCAAAGGTTGAATCGCATATCGTTGCGAAACTCTCTTTGGTGTTTGCGCAAGAAGCTGTTTTATCGCCGTATTCCGCGCCCGCTGCGCTGCGAATTCACGGAAAAAGAACTTGCGATGCAGCGGAACATTCGTTCCGAAGCAAGGCGCAGACGCGTCTCAGCATCACAGTCTCCGTCCGCATTCGGCTGTTCATCCGTAACAATTGTTGAAAAAACTCCCGCATTCGCAAGCTCGTAAATATGTTCATAGCCCCTTCCGAGCCTTCCCGCAACAATAAATACGGGCACGGCGCCGCCGGAATTTGCGGCGCAGCGTTTCACAACCTCGCCGACGGCCTTCCCGTTGTCCGCACTTGATGCATCAAGCTGCCCTTCTCCGGTTATGACAAGATCGGTGTCCCCAAGCAATGTATCAAAGCCGACCGCATTGAGCACCGCCGCCGAGCCGTGAGTCAATTCCGCGCCCAAAAGAGCCGACAGCATTGCACCCATGCCTCCCGCCGCGCCCGCACCGCATTCGGCGGACACTTTTCTCCCTGCCGCAGCGTCATACAAGGCCGCAATGTTTTTCATCCCGTCTTCAAGAGTGTTTAATGCTTCGGCGTCCGCGCCTTTTTGCGGCCCGTAGGTGTACGTCGCGCCGTTTTTGCCTGTAAGAGGATTATCAACATCACACATAACGGTTATCTTTGCCTCGGAAACATCTCTGCGCAAGCCCGACAAATCAATTTTACGCACCAAGGCAAGCTCTCGGCCGCAGCCCAAAAGCTCATTGCCTTCCGCATCCAGAAACTTAACGCCGAGAGCCGCTGCCGCGCCCATTCCGCCGTCGTTGGTTGCGGAACCGCCTATACCGATCAGAATATTCCTTATCCCCTCGTTCAATGCTGAAGCGATAAGTTCGCCCGTCCCCCTGCTCGTTGCAGAAAGCGGATCCAATGCATTTTCATCCATCAATGCAAGCCCCGATGCCTTTGCCATTTCAATAACCGCTGTGGCGCCCGCCGTTTTTTCACCAAACGAGGTCAGAACACCGTATTCGGCAGCAATTTTCCTGCCGTCCGGCGCAGTCACATTCACCGAACGCATATTCCCGTTAAAGGCACGAGCAAGCGTTTCGGCCGTGCCGTCCCCTCCGTCCGCTATCGGAAGCGTTCTCACACTGCATCCCGGAAGGTATTGCCGCGCTGCATTTTTGATAATCGTGCAAACCCGCTGTGCACCCATGCTGCCCTTGAACTTGTCCGGAGCAATAAGCATCCGAATACCTGCGCCGACAGGTTCGATACGCCTTCCGCCGTATTCTTCAAAAGGGTTCACGACAGGTTTTTCCGTTTTTTTGCAGCCGCACTCCGTCAAGTCCTTTTCATTAAAGACAAGGGTTCCGTTTTCGTCAAATCTGCCGTAAAAAGCCAGCTTCTCCGCCCGTCTGAGCGCATTCGTCTGAACGACGGGCCTGTATTCCGCAAGCGCACCCGAAACGAGCGGATTGTCGTTCAGCTTTTCAAACAGACTGCGTGTTTGTTTTATGCCGCCGCCTGCAAATGCAACCGTGAATATGTTTTTATCGTCGCTTTCATCAACCGGAAAATGACCCGCAAACAATTGAAGTCCACGAACGTCCGCCCTTTCAATTGCCGAAAAAATAAGGTTGAACGCATGTTCGCGTTCATCTCCGTTTTCAACAGAATCGAATCTGAATCCGATGCCGAAGCGTGAAATATTCATAGTTCTGTGACCTCAACTTTCTTTTGTATTGTGCGGAACAATGCAAAGCCCCGTCCCGCCGTCTTCAACCTCTACCGTGCAGTCGTTGCAGCAGTATGCATCCTCAAGCAGCTTTTCGCTGATAAAATCCTCGCATTCGTTCGAAACGCAGCGTGCAACAGCCCATGCACCGTTTTTTTCGAGTTCGACTTCATCGATTTTGCTTGCAATGTAATTTGCGGCGGAAGCGCCGAAACGAACCGTTCTGCCCGTTTTTTGGAGTTTATCGGACAGATCATCCAGCATCAGTTTTGCAATCTCGGGAACAGCGGCTTGAGCCGCAGGCAAAAGCGCGGCAACGCAATCCGCATCGGAAGCAATTTCCGGCGGAAGTATCTGCCTTGCATCCCGCTCGTCGCGGCTGCCGTTCAGCGCATTTGCCTCATCCGAAAAGCCCGCCCTGCGCTGTTTAAAGCTGTCGCCTTCACCGCAGGTGACGAATACAATCGCATTGCGGAAGCTTACGTTTTTACCTTTTGCATCGGTCAAAACGCCGCACCGCATGATGCTTTGAACGAGCGAACGCACGGCAGCGTTTGCGTATTGAATGTCGTCAAACAGCACCACTGCAAAAGGCTTCCGCCGCACGGCTTCGGTCAGTCTTCCGCCGGAGACAGAACCCGCAGGTGATCCCGTCAATGTGTTGACCGCCGAATAGTCGGAATACTCGCGCATGTCAAACCGCAAAAGTGCATTTTCGCCCGGATACAATGTCTCTGCAAGCACTGCTGCAAGCTTGGTTTTTCCCGAACCTGCCGCTCCGGTTACGGCAATTGCGGCACGCGGACGGTCGGGATCGTTCCGCCATGTGAAAGCGGAACGAAGGGCTTTGCACACGGAAGCAACCGCGGTCTCCTGCCCGATTATGTGCGCATTGATCAACGAATCCAGTTTTGAGAGCCGTGAACGGACGGTGCCGTCAAGACTGCTTACGGGAATCCCCGTCAATTCGTGAACAGTCTGTGCAACATCGCCGGCAGTGACGATCGGACGACAGCTCTTTTTTAAAGAAGCCGCAGTGAATGCCGAATTCTCCGCTCCCGCATGAAGTGCATCCGCTGTTCTCGGCCCGCCGAGCTGCTTTTCCTGTTTTCTTAATTCAGCCGCAAGTGTAAAATCCCGCTCATTCAATGCATCCTCAATACGCATTCGGAGGCTGGCCCTTTCCTGCCGCAGTTCCGCTGTATTCTGCGGAGCAAGCCGCCGGCGGGAAGCTGTTTCATCCATTATATCTATCGCCTTATCCGGAAGAAATCGCTCCGGAATGCAGCGAACGGACATATCAACACAGGCTTCCGCTGCCTCGTCCGTAATCGAAACGCCGTGATGCGCCTCGTATTTCGGACGCAAACCGCGAAGGATTGCGATCGCTTCCTCCCGCGTGGGTTCTTTTACGACTATCGGTGAAAAACGCCGTTCCAGCGCGGCATCTTTTTCGATATAGAGCCTGTATTCATCAAACGTTGTTGCGCCGATCAGCTTCAACCCGCCGCGAGCAAGCGCGGGTTTCAGGATATTGGCAGCATCCATTGCTCCTTCACCTTTTCCGGCTCCTACCAAAGTATGGATTTCGTCAATGAACAAAATAATACTGCCTTCCGACTTTGTCACCTCATTGATAACCGATTTCAAACGTTCCTCAAATTCACCTTTATATTTGGCACCGGCTACCAGTGCACCCATGTCCAATGAATAAATCTGTTTGTTTTTCAGGTTTTCGGGCACGTCACCACGAATGATACGGTGTGCCAAACCTTCAACGATGGCTGTCTTACCTGTACCCGGTTCACCGATTAAAATCGGATTATTCTTGGTACGTCGGCTTAATATTTGTAATACTCGCCGGATTTCCTCATCACGGCCGATAACCGGGTCGAGCTTTCCACTGCGGGCAGCCTCATTTAAGTTGATGGCATATTTACTTAAGGACTGATAAGTGTCTTCGCTGGATTGAGAAGTTACTTTTTCTCCTTTCCGTAGTTCTGTGATTGCAGCACGTAAATCTTTGTCGGTCATACCCGCATCTTTCAGAATGGTAGAAACAGTACTCTTTACATTCAGTAATGCCAGAATGATAGCTTCCAGTGAAACATATTCATCTCCCATTTCTTTAGAATACTGGGTTGCCCTTTGTAATACCTCGTTGCTTTCGCGGCTCAGATAAGGTTCTCCGCCGCTGACCTTTGGCAGTGAGTCTATCTGTTTGTCGATGACTAACGTAACCTGTTGTGCATTCATCCCCAATTTCTGGAAGATAAAGTTAGTCACGTTTTCACCAACTTTCAGCACACCGGCCAGCAAATGAACCGGTTCGATAGCCTGCTGTCCGCGGGTTTGCGTAAGGTTCACAGCTTCCTGCACTGCCTCTTGTGATTTAATTGTGAAGTTGTTAAAATTCATATTGTATCTCCTTTCTGTTTTATTTCAAAATACCTATTGAAAACGGAATCGTTACGTCTTTGTTCAATGCTTTAAGCGATTTCGGTAAAGAACGCTCAAATACTTTGCCAAAAGCTGAAAGCAGAGGAAAAACAGGTGGTTGGGGTAAAAGAATCAGACAAAATGACAGGGTGTAAGAGCTCTTAAATGAAAAAAAGTCCGAATTGGATACAAAAAGGCAGAAAACTTTCGGAAGGAGAAAAGATTATTTCTATCTTTAGACCGGTAATGTAGAAAAGAAAATGACAAAAGTAAGAATATGGCGAATGAGATGAATTTTGCAGAAACTGTAATGCTGGTAGATGCAGCATATTTGAACAGAGTGTGTGGCGACTTGAAAAAGCACTTTAGTACCGTATTGGGGCGTGAATTGCCAAAGGCTGATCTGCCGGTGCTGATGGAGTGCCTGGCTTTGGATGCCGGACTACAATTCGGGGAGAATAATATTCAGGTATTGCTTATTTATGATAAGGAAAGTGAGAATATGAGCACTTGCCAACCGGGAGATTTGCGTCAAGAATTGAATAATGTAGCTTTTAAGAGTCACTTGGGTGAGTTCGCTTTTTATTCTTTTGAGCCTTCGGATATGGCAGGAAGGGATGAATTGTTTCTTGAATCACTGAGGGTGGTTGCGGATGCGAAAGATGTGAAACGCTTGATAGCGGTTCCTGCGGAAGAAGAGTATGGCAATGAAGTTCCCGCTATATTAAATAAGGTGGACGGAAAAGACGGAATGACTGTCTTTGGCATGAATCCACCGACTGAAGCGATTGCTTATCAGTGGGAGATGTTGGGATTCGCTGTTTTGCAAGCTTTAGGGATAAAAGCCGACGAGTTGTAATAAAAGTAGCACTATGTCTGATTTTCGGTTGAGAGTATTCAGTTGTGTGGCAAAGAACCTTAGCTTTACTAAGGCATCTCAAGAGCTTTTCATCAGTCAGCCTGCCATAACAAAGCATATTCAGGAGTTAGAGACGATGTATCAGACGCGTCTCTTTGAGCGGATGGGGAATAAAATATCGCTGACTGATGCCGGAAGGCTGTTACTGGAGCACTGCGAGAAGATATTGGAAGAATACGGGCGACTGGAGTATGAGATGAATCTGTTGCGTAATGAACATATCGGAAAGCTGCGTTTGGGAGCCAGTACCACTATTGCCCAATATGTGCTTCCTCCATTGTTGGCACGCTTTATCGAGAAATTCCCACAAGTCTCTCTGTCTTTATTTAACGGAAATTCTTTGGAAGTGGAAAAAGCTCTGCAGGAACATCGCATAGACCTTGCTTTGGTGGAGGGAAATATCCGGCAGCCTAATTTGAAGTATACTTCATTTCTGCAAGATGAATTGGTTCCTGTTGTTCATACTCACAGTAAATGGACGGAATATGATGAAATCACATTAGAAGAGTTTAAAAAAATTCCTTTGGTGTTGCGTGAAAGAGGATCTGGAACATTGGATATCTTATTGGCAGCTCTTCAAAAGCACAATATAAAGTTATCAGACCTGAATGTGAAAATGTATTTGGGAAGTACGGAAAGCATCAAACTTTTTTTGGAAAACTGTGATTGCTTGGGGATTCTTTCTATACGTTCTGTCAATAAAGAATTGTATGCAGGTGAGATGAAAGTACTGGAAATAAAAGATTTATCTATGTTTCGGGAATTTGACTTTGTGCAGTTGCAGGGACAGGAAAACGGATTGCCGGCTTTATTTATGCAGTTTGCCGAACATTATAAAGAAAAGTTATAACCTATAAATAAAAACGATTGGTGATCTATCGAAACATATACTACCTTTGCACTCCGAAACAGAAAATAACATTTAAAGAAAGGTAGAAATATGATTTCAGTATCAGCTTTACAGCAAAACAACAAAGTAATTTATGTAGGTATACTTTCCACGTTGATCGTTTTTTTGTTAATGGATTATATCCCGGCATTGGCCCCTTTCTCACATTGGGTCACTCCACCGGTAGCTTTATTCCTAGGTTTGATATTCGCATTGGTGTGTGGTCAGGCTCATCCCAAGTTCAATAAAAAAACTTCAAAATATTTATTGCAGTATTCAGTGGTAGGCTTGGGGTTCGGCATGAATCTTCAAGCTTCTCTGGCTTCCGGTAAGGAAGGTATGGAGTTTACCATCCTTTCAGTGATTGGAACTATGCTCATCGGTATGTTTATCGGCCGTAAAATATTGAAGATAGACCGTGATACTTCTTATCTGATAAGTTCAGGAACTGCTATCTGCGGTGGTAGTGCCATTGCTGCTGTGGGGCCTGTCCTAAAGGCAAAAGACAGCGAAATGTCTGTGGCGTTGGCTACTATTTTTGTATTGAATGCAATAGCCTTGTTTATTTTTCCCGTTTTGGGACATTGGCTGGGATTAGACCAGCAGCAATTCGGAACTTGGGCAGCGATTGCCATTCATGATACCAGTTCGGTGGTAGGTGCAGGGGCTGCTTATGGTGAGGAAGCCTTGAAAGTGGCTACAACGATTAAATTGACTCGTGCGCTGTGGATTATTCCATTGGCATTAGCTACTTCATTTATCTTTAAGGGAAGTGGCAAGAAAATCAGTGTTCCCTGGTTTATCTTTTACTTTATAGGTGCTATCATTCTCAATACTTATGTGTTGGATGGCATTCCTCAACTGGGACAGGCCATTTCGGATTTGGCACGTAAAGGGTTGATTATAACGATGTTCTTTATCGGTGCGTCATTGTCGATGGATGTATTAAAGCAAGTAGGAATGAAACCGCTTATTCAGGGAGTGATTTTGTGGGTGGTAATCAGCTTGAGTACATTGGCTTATATATTATTGTTCTAAGATTAGGTATCAGAACTTAGGTATATTTAAAGCGCCTGAGAGTTTTTGAAAGACTCTTAGGCGTTTGTTCTTTTGGAAAAGGTTCGAGAGGCTTTTAAAAAGACTTTGAGGTTTTTGGAAAAGACTAAAGAGTTTTCAGAAAAGATCAAAGAGTTTTTGAAAAAGACCAAGGAGTTTTAGTGAGGGCTTAAAAAGCCTGTTTGAATTTACCTTCTTCGAAGTTCGCTTTCAGTTTTTCATCACTTTTGGCACTGTTGACAATATTCGTCAATACACTTGCTTTGGTAACTTCTACTACGATATGTGTTTTATATCGTCCGCCGGCTTGTTCACTGTTCTCGCAGATGACTTTCATTTTGACTACTTCTTGCTGTATCACTCCCTGAATCAGGCTGTTGAATTGAGCAATGTCAGCACCGGATATCTTAGTCTGCGATTTGGCAGCAGCTTCTGCTTTTGTTTTGATTTGGTTTTCAAGGGCTGTTCGGGCACCGGTCATGGCTTTTTTCTTGGAAGCTGTTGCATCACTACTCTGTGCAGAGGCATACGCACGGAAAAACTCTGCATCAGTGGCATACTCACTTCCCGTGCAGGGACCTGCATTTTGGGCGTGTGTCAATGTTGTTACCGCAAAGAACACAGCCAATAAACTAATGAATTTGTAACATTTCATATCGTGTATTTTATCAATTTCTTGCGAAGATAGGAGAATATTTGATAATATTATTAAGAAAAGAGAAAAAAATGATGGGGCCGGTGACTGTAAAATGTTCTTGCCTTAAAGAGTCTGATTTTATTATATGCAGTGGCTTGTGAGAGGATAAACTGGATTTCTATGCCATCGTTATGCCCGGAAGCTGTTAGTCTTTATGGTTGAAATAGAGAAATGTATTAAAAGCCATATCATTATCACCATGATAATTTCTTCCGGCTTTTAATACATTTGCTTCTTTAAGGGGGGGGATTATATTTTCCATCCGAAGGCTTCTGCAACAGCCGGGAATACGACTTTTCCATTTACAATATTCAAGCCCTTTTTGAGTCCGGAATCTGTTTCACAGGCTTTTTCCCATCCCATATCTGCCAACTTGACGGCGTAAGGCAATGTTGCATTGGTCAGTGCCAAAGTAGAAGTGCATGGCACTGCTCCGGGAATATTGGCTACACAATAATGAATGATTCCATCGACTTCGTATGTCGGCTCGGCGTGTGTGGTTGGGTGTGACGTCTCAAAACAACCTCCTTGGTCGATGGCTACATCTACCAGCACACTTCCTTTTTTCATCAGTTTGAGCATAGGGCGGGTGATGAGGTGAGGAGCTTTTGCTCCGGGAATCAAAACAGCACCTATTACCAAGTCGGTGGTAGCGAGTTCCTGTTCTATATTGTGAGCGGATGAGAATAATGTTTTCACATTTTTGGGCATAAATTCATTTAGCTGTCTTAGGCGTGGAAGGGATATATCACAAATAGTGACGTCTGCTCCCAGTCCGGCAGCCATTAAAGCGGCGTTGGTTCCCACAACTCCACCGCCCAAAACTAATACTTTTGCAGGTTTTACCCCCGGCACTCCACCCAGTAAAATTCCTTTCCCGCCTTGTGGCTTTTCCAGAAAGCGTGCACTTTCTTGCACAGACATGCGGCCGGCTACTTCACTCATTGGAATCAATAAAGGAAGGGCGCCCTGCCTGTCTACTACCGTTTCGTAAGCCATACACACCGATTTGCTTTTTATCATGGCTTCCGTCAACTGTTGGTCGCAGGCAAAGTGAAAATAGGTAAATACCAATTGCCCCTCGCGCACCAAGCCGTATTCGCTTTCGATAGGTTCTTTTACTTTGATAATCATTTCGGCTGTTCCATACACATCTTCGATGGAGGGGAGTATATGTGCTCCGGCCTTTTCATAGTCTTCGTCAGTAAATCCGCTGTTGATACCGGCAGTGTGCTGGACATATACCGTGTGACCTCTTTGTACTAATTCTCGTGCTCCCGAGGGGGTTAACGATACACGATTCTCGTTGTTCTTGATTTCTTTAGGAATTCCTACTATCATAATCGTCACATTTAAGGGGTTTGAATGTATCAAAGGTAACAAAATGTCAGAAAAGTAGGTTCCTTGCTGCTCTGTTTTTTTTCTCTGTGAAGTATGTTTAGCAACACAAATTAAGAGGAACTTTTGAATTTATTTTGTAAGTTTGCACCTGCCCGTATGCAGGGGCGGAAAAGAACAAAAAAACAGATAGGAGAAAAATGACGATACGCAGTTATATATTGCTCCTTGCATTGGGAGGCTGTTTGGCTACCCGGGCACAGGAACATCCCGAAAAACCTTTTATTTCCCCCTTTGATTTTCCGTTGACTTTAAGCGGAAACTTTGGTGAGTTGCGTGCCAATCATTTTCACGGAGGAGTTGATTTTAAAACGCAGGGGGAGATTGGCAAGCCTATTCATTGCATTGCCGACGGCTATGTAAGCCGTGTGTCGGTTACGCCCGGAGGTTATGGGCAGGCTTTGTATATCACTCATCCTAATGGCTATACTTCCGTGTATGGACATATCTCAAAGTTCGCTCCGGCTGTGGCAAAGCTGGTGGAAGAATATCAGTATGAGAATGAGACTTTTGCGGTAGACTTGAAGTTTGAACCCGGCCAACTGGCGTTTAAGTCCGGTGAGATTATTGCTTTGAGCGGTAATGAAGGATATTCGTTTGGTCCTCATTTGCACATGGAGATTCGTCGTACGGATACAGGTGAGCTGATAGACCCTTTGCAGTTTTATACGGATAAGGTGAAAGACACGACTCCGCCTCGTGCTTCTTTGGTGATGCTTTATCCTCAGCCGGGGAACGGCGTGGTGCGCGGTTCGCCGAAGAAGAAAGCGATTCCGGTTGCCGCATTGGGAACTCCGGTTGAGGCTTGGGGAGAAATAGCAGCAGGTATAAAAGCATACGACTACATGGACGGTACGCATAACAATTACGGGGTGCGGTCTGTCGTACTTTATGTAGATACGGCTGAAGTGTTCCGTAGTACGGTGGATGGCGTTTTGCCTGAAGAAAACCGCATGATTAACGCTTGGACGGATTATGAGGAACATGTGAAGAAAAACAGTTGGGTGATGCGTTCACAGATACTTCCGGGAAATCCTTTGCGTATGTTACAGGCTGATGAGAAGGGAGGAGTC
>ENA-OPXM01001471-OPXM01001471.1-human-gut-metagenome-genome-assembly--contig:-NODE-1471-length-10929-cov-6.407578_pt1 | contig 10929 bp, 10 predicted proteins | sample MGYA00241707_ERZ502035 | MGnify/ENA primary metagenome ERZ502035 (study PRJEB25962, sample SAMEA2043051) | human gut metagenome | biome: human gut; feature: human-associated habitat; material: faeces... | reverse complement strand
ATCGCCGTGCGGCAATACCATATTTTCAAGCAAGCCGCGGGCAAAACCGCGAAATCGATCTTGGTGAGCGCCGCTGTCCGGCTGGCATCGTTCACGCTGCCAGAGATCCAGCGCATCACCGCCAGCGACGATATGGAGCTTGGCAAGCTGGGCGAACGGAAACAGGCTATCTTTTGTATCATTCCGGACAGCAACGACGCATCGCTCAACTTCCTTGTCGGTATGCTCTATACGCAAGCATTTCAGGAGCTTTATTATCAGGCGGACAAGGTGCATCAAGGGGCGCTGCCCGTTCCGGTCCGACTGATGTTTGACGAGTTCGCAAACGTGGCCTTGCCCGACGGCTACGCCCGATTGCAGGCGACTATGCGCTCTCGAAACATTATGTCAACTATTATTCTGCAAAACATTTCGCAGCTCAAGGCGCTTTTCAAGGACGATTGGGAGGGCATCATCGGCAACGCGGACAGCTTCATCTATCTCGGAGGAAACGAGCAATCGACGCACAAATACATTTCGGAGCTGCTTGGCAAAGAAACGATTGATACGCGCACGTCGAGCCAGAGCAAAGGGCGAAATGGTTCATTCTCGCAGAACTTCCAACAGACCGGGCGCGAGCTGATGACACCGGATGAGGTGCGGCGGCTTGACAACAAGAACGCAATCGTTCTGATCCGCGGCGAAAAGCCGGTTATCGATGAAAAATATGACATTCTGAAGCACCCAAATATTCACCGCACGGAGGACGGCGGCGCACCGCCGTATCTCCACACGCCGCTGCGTGCATTTGCAGCGGACGATCTTTCGTTCCCTATTGAAAACATTGACGACATTGAATTTTTGGAGGATTAACATGAAACATGAATTAACCCCGCGGCGTAGAGAGCGCCGCATCATGGCAGTCTGGACAAGCCTTGTGCTGACAACGGCACTGTTCACGACCTCGGCGTTCGCCGCTGACAGTGACCCGCTGACCATCGTAAATAATCTTTCTGATTTTATCTTTTCCTGCATTAAGGCAATCGGCATTATCATCCTCGGCTGGGGCGTTGTGCAGCTCGGTATGTCCGTGCAGTCACACGATGCGACGCAGAGAACGCAGGGCGTCCTGTGTCTATTCGGTGGTCTGCTGATCGCCTTTGCCAAAGAAATCCTGACGGCAATCGGCGTGGTGTAAGCAAACAAAATGCGCCCCGACTTGGGACGCATTTCAGTTGGACTATACTTTCTTATATGCAGTGATCTTCTTCCAGTTTTCTGGGAAACCCATAAGCCGAAGCAAATCCGTACCGGCTAACTGACGATTTTCACGATCAGCCTTATCAATCAGCTTGGATAACTGCGTTTTATACGTCAGGAAGTCTTTGTTTGGCAGCAGGTAGCGGAAAGACAATACCAACGCAAAATAATCATGCTTGCCATATATGTACTGCTGACCATTCTGCGGAATCTGCATCTTTTTATGGAGCGGTAAGTCCGAAATGTCATTCTTTGTGTTGTAGGAGAAAAGACGTTCATTGTGTGCGCAGACATTGCGGAATTTAGTTAGCACCTCCAGCATGGAGCCTAACTGCTTTTCCCGAACACCCACAAATTCCTTGCTGATTGCAGCTTGGATTTTAGACTGAGAAAGGGCGTACATCTTGGATAGTGTTCCAAACGTCAGCGCATTGATAAGTACCCATAACGGCACATTTCCATGTACCTGTTTATGATGCTCGATATACGGATAGTCCGTCTTATGGGAAAGGAACGGCTGCAAATGCCGCGTAATCAGCTTTTGAACCTCGCGCGGGTTCAAGCGCCCCATGAGGTTATAGTTTCTTGCGTCCAGATAAGTGTTCTGACTCTCCCCAAACTGACTGCAAAACGCATACGAATACGCAGAACGGATGTGTCGTTCCACTTGCAGCAAATAGCGCAGCGTGAGTTCCCGAAGCTGTTCATCGAAACGATAGAGCGCAACAATATCATCCAGTGTTGTTCCGTCGCGGTAATCTTTTGTCGTGGGATTTTTGAACAGATCCTTGTAGCCGGAGATCAAGGCAAAATATCCATAATGGTGCAGCGTGATGGATGCTGCGGCATCATCCGTAATTGTCAGGTTCTTGTCTTTCAGCTTTTGAAGCTGCTGGGGATATGTCAGAAACGATTTCGGCATTTGTATCATCCTCTCAGGTGTGAAAAAGGGAGCCCCCGCAGGGACTCCCCCGGTTGCAGGCCCCGCGAGCATCTGCAACTCGATCACTACGGTAAGTATAACGCAAGATTTCGTATCTGTCAACCAGAGAACAGACAACAAAATTACGTTTACTCGCCCTAGCATTATGAAGTATAGTCGTTTCATTATAAAATATGCGTAGAAATGGAGATGAAATCATGTGAGTGATAATTGGGTCGTATCGACCCTTGAAGATGCTTTAAGCAACTGGAATGACAAGCTGGCTGAAATTTGGTCGCTCGTGTCACAAACGCCGGAGAGCTTTCGCGGCGGCGAGATATGGACGGTCATTGTCAGCATCCACAACGCACTGGTGGGCTTTGGGTATGGGTTGCTGGTGTTATTTTTTGCAATGGGTGTGTTCCGCTCGGCGGCCAGTTTTCGGGAGCTGCAACGACCGGAATTTGCCCTACGGCATTTTATCCGGTTTCTGCTGGCAAAAGTGTCGGTCGGCTCGTCGCTGGAGTTGATAACTGCCATCTATAAAATCTGCGGCGGCGTGGTCAGTACCGTCATGGGCGGTATTGGCTCTGCAATTTCCACAACAGCGACGCTGCCAGACAAGATTGTGGAAGCCATTGAGGACGTAAGTTTTCTGGAATCCATTCCGCTCTGGCTGGTGTCGCTGCTTGGTAGCCTATTGATAACTGTCCTGTCCTTTGTGCTGATCCTGACCGTCTATGGCCGCTTTTTCAAAATTTTCATTTACACAGCCATTGCGCCGCTGCCTTTGGCATCATTCGCGGGAGAAGCTACGTCCAGAACCGGCCAGACGTTCTTGAAAAGCTACGTCGGCGTTTGTATGGAGGGCGCGGTCATCGTGCTGTCCTGCGTGATCTATTCCGCTTTTTTATCTGGCGGCAGTACAGCGTTGGATGAATCGCTGCCCGCCGTCACAATGGTCTGGCAGTACATCGGGCAGCTCATGTTCAATATGTTGGTGCTGACTGGACTTGTTAAAGGCTCTGACCGCTTGGTGCATGAAATGCTTGGCGCGTAAAAAGAGATTGCGTCCCGACTTGGGACGCAATCTTTTATATCCGTTCACAGAAATTCCAGTGTCCTGGATTCTCCTGGCTTCAGGTCCTTTGTATAGCGGTGTATCAGTTCCGCCATGATCTGTTCTTCCCGCTTTTTGCGGACAAAATGAACGATCCATGTTACAGCAAAGAACAGCACACAGGCAGCAAAGATTAAAATACAGGCTGTTTGATGTGCTGCTGCCCAGCGCGGCCAGAACAGCTTTGTAGCTACAAAGTAGCAGCCGAGCGGAAACAGACGCAATTTCCACAGGATGCTGATAACGATTGGCAGACTGAGGATGACGAGCGCCACGATCAAAAGTTGGTGTCCGATGGTACGGAACAGAGGTAATGCAGAAGCCATAATATTTCTCCTTTTTGTCAAGTTTTTATCTGTAAATATTATCTCATATCCACATTTTCTTGTCAAATTTTCGATATTTTGAGGTGATTATCATAGAAGTCAAAATTCCAAAAGAAATCCGCGCACACCGGGAAACGATCTTCTTCGGCCTGTCTGCGCGGCAGTTTATTTGTGCAATTCTGGCCGTCGGTCTGGCGGCTGGCATCTATCTCGGCTTTGGCGGTATCATCGGCAAAGAAGCCGCAAGCTGGCTCTGCTTGCTGGTGGCCGCGCCGGTTGCCGTTGCTGGATTCTTCCATTACAACGGCATGAGCTTAGAACAGTTTCTTTGGGCGTTCATCAAGTCTGAAATCTTGTGCGCAGGCCCACGCCGGTTTGATTCCGTGAATCTGCATGAGGAAGTCTTTGCAAGCATTATGGAGGGCACATTGGAATGATGAAATCGTTGTTGGCTGCCAACCGCAGCGAGAAAGATTCTTTCCGTATCCCGCACAGCGTCCAGCAATCCATTCCCATACGACGTATCTTTACGGACGGTATCTGGCAGGTTGGGCAGAAGTACAGCAAAACGTGGCGTTTTTCGGACATCAACTATGCTGCATCGTCCTTGGACGACCGGCGCAGCATCTTCCGTTCGTATGGCGCGGTGCTGAACAGCCTACCTACCGACGCGACCGCGAAAATCACGATCATCAACCGCCGCCTGAATCCCGTGGATTTTCAACGCACGATGCTCATGCCGGAGTGCAGCGACGGCCTTGATTATTACCGCGGCGAGTACAACCAAATCATTCTGGATAAGGCTGCGGAAAGCAACAATCTGGTGCAGGAAAAATATATCACGCTGTCCATCGGCTTGCGCAAAATCGAGCAGACGCGCGCGTATTTTCGCCGTGTCGATACAAACCTATCCGCCAGTTTCGGGCGGCTGGATTCCGGGGCTTACGCCATTTCCTGCGCTGACCGGCTGCGGCTCCTGCATGACTTTTTCAGGCCGGGCGAAGAAGCGTCTTTCCGATTCGACCTGTCTGCAAATATCAAGCGCGGTATTGACTTCCGCGACCTGATTTGCCCAGACGGGCTGCAATTCCGTGCCGGGTATTTTGAAATTGGCGGTAAATTCGGACGGGTGCTTTTTATGCGCGACTACGCATCTTTTATCAGCGACGAAATGATAAAGGACCTGTCCGACTTTTCACGCAATTTGCTTCTCTCTATCGATATTCTTCCGATTCCCACCGAAGAAGCTGTGCGTGAGGTGCAAAGCCGAATCCTCGGCGTGGAAACGGACATAACCAGATGGCAGCAACGCCAGAACCGGCAGAACAACTTCACCGCGACGGTTCCGTATGACTTGGAGCAAATGCGCACCGAATCGAAAGACCTGTTGGAAGATCTGACCGCCCGTGACCAACGGCTCATGTTCGCCTGTGTGACGCTCGTTCATATCGCGGACAGCTTGGAGCAGCTTGACGCAGACACGCAAACGCTGCAATCCATTGCGCAGGAAAAGCTCTGCGGTTTCTCCGTTCTCCGCTACCAGCAGGAGGACGGCTTGAACACCGTCTTGCCGTATGGCCTGCGTCGCATCCACGCTTTGCGGACGCTCACCACGGAGAGCTGCGCCGTTCTCATGCCGTTCCGGGCGCAGGAGATCCAAGACCCCGGCGGCTTGTATTACGGCGTCAACGCCATTTCCAAAAATCTCTTGATTTGTGACCGCAAGCGGCTCATTTCTCCCCATGCGTTCTATCTCGGTGTTTCCGGTTCGGGCAAATCCGTAGCGATGAAGAACACGATTGCCAACGTCGCACTCTCTACCAACGACGACATTATCATCATCGATGCCGAGCGCGAGTACGCGCCCATCGCACGGGCGCTGGGCGGCGAGGTCATTGAAATTTCGCCAAACAGCCAGCACCACATCAATCCGCTCGATCTACAAGATGGGTACGAGGACGGCGAAAATCCCATTGCGATGAAATCCGAACTCATAACCAGTATCTTGGAGCAGCAAATGGGCGCGGGCTTACTGTCCGGTTCTCAGAAATCCATCATCGACCGATGCACAGCCAGTGTCTACCAGAACTATTTCCACGCAAGGGGCGAGCTACCTATGCCGCTCCTGTCCGACTGGCGCGCCGAAGTCTTGAAGCAGCCAGACCCCGAAGCGCGTGAAATCGCGCTGGCGGCCGAGCTTATCACGGAGGGCAGCTTGAACGTGTTCGCACACCCGACAAATGTGGATATTAACAACCGGATCGTTGTCCTTGACCTTTATGAGATGGGTGAGCAGCTCCGTCCGACCGCGCTCGTTGTCGCACTCGAAGCCATTCAAAACCGCGTCATGGAGAACCGCAAGCGCGGCAAATACACTTGGGTATTCCTCGACGAAGTGTACTTGTATTTCAAATACAAATACTCCGGCGAAATCCTTTATCGGGCATGGAAAAGGTTCCGCAAATACGGCGCTGCGTTGACGGCGGCAAGCCAGAACGTAGAAGAATGCCTGAAATCCGAAACGGCGCGTCTGATGTTCGCCAACTCCGAATTTCTGCTGCTGTTCAATCAGGCGGCAACCGACCGCGCAGAGCTGTCGAAGCTGCTTCACATTTCCGATACGCAGCTCAGCTATATCACAAACGCCGAAGCCGGTCACGGTCTGCTGCGCATGGGCGGCTCCATCGTGCCTTTCGTCAACACCATTCCACGCCAGACAGAGCTATATAAGTTAATGACAACCACACCTGGAGAAAATCTGGTATGACGATCACACTTGGAAGTCTATTTGACGGGATCGGCGTGTTCCCGCTGGTGGCAAGCAGACATGGCATCACTCCGGTCTGGGCGAGTGAGATCATACCGGACGCTATCTCCATCACAAAGCGCCACTTCCCGGAGATGGTGCATCTTGGCGATATAACAAAGCTGGACGGCAGGAAAATTCCCGCCGTCCATGTTATTACGTTTGGCTCTCCTTGCCAAAATTATGCCGAAGAAATAGTTATTCCGAAGTTGCTGCATCAAGTCCCATGAATTCGGAACTTTCCACAAAAACTTCGGAATAACAAAACTATACGGTCAAGCAGCATCCGTGCTCAAATCAAGTCAACCCAGACAGTTTCAAGATCATCTCCTCGTTATCAGCCCAGATTTCATCGGGTGCGGGCTTGGCCTTGCGGACAGCATCGGCCTTTTGAATCGCAGCCCGCTTCATCTCGGTGTCCGCATGGGCGTAGATCATCGTAGTTTCAACCTGTGCATGGCCAAGATACTGCGAAAGCAGCACCATGGGCATTCCAGACTGGTATAAGTGCATTGCCCGTGTGTGCCGCATCATATGCGGGTGGATGTGTTCCGGGACTTCCGGGCAAACAAGCTTCGCCATGCTTCCGTATTTTATAAAGAACGCAGATACCGTATCGGGAGACATTTTTTGCTGTGTCCCATGAATCACAGTGAAGAAAAGTGGTGCTTCACTGTGGTAATCTGCGGTCGGATGAAACTTGCGCAGATATTGCTTGCAATGCTGAACCGTCTTGCTGAGCAGTGGGACTGTGCGGATTTTGCGCCCTTTTCCGTGCAGATACGCAATCGGGTGTTTTGCGTCAAGGCGCAGATCACAAACTTTCATATCGAGAAGCTCACTGCACCGGGCTGCGGTATCGTACATGAGGATCATGAATACCAGATTCCGCAAATCTTTGGGCTTGGATGGATCAGGCTGCTGAAGCAGTGCAGTCAATGACGGTTCGGTCAGAAATTCAATGATCCGCCCATGAGACTCCTTGGAGGGGATGTTGCAGGCGGAAAGGTACAGTGCCGTTTGTGTGCAATCAATCTGTCCAGCAAAATCCAGAAAAGACCGCAGTGCCATCAAGCGCTGGTTGCGGGTAGAGGCACTGCATCTCCGCGCATTTTCCAACCAGGCCAGGAAACCGAGAATGGCGTCCCGGTCAATGCGGGAGAAAGTCAATTCGGTGGCTCCAATTCCCATCTCATCTCTCATATAAGCTACAAAAAGATTGAGCGTCTGTCTGTAGGAGAGAATCGTATTCTCACTGAGGCAGCGCTGCTTGGGCAGATAGTCCAAAAGGAAACGCCGAACCACATCAAAAAAATCATTCATCGGCCCTTACCTCCGGCAAGAACGCTTCAGCAGAAGAAAACGCGAATCCGGACATCTCCTCCAGCAAACCGGGGACCAGATGGATGTAGTAGTAAGTGTCCGAGAGCTGTGCGTGGCCCATGTATGCACTCAGATAGGGCAGCATGGCGTTCAGGTCTTTGCCCTCACGCATCCAGCGATACAGCCTGTGGGTAGCGAAAGTATGACGAAAATCATAAAGACGCGGGGAACGGCGGCCAGTTCCTGTAATGGCGGCTTTCTTCAAAACCTGGCGGAACGTCTTCTCCAGCCCCCTCTTTCCGTAAAAGCCGCCCTCAGAGTTGGGGAAGAACGGCTCACGTTCTGGCATAACGGAGGCTACGATGGCGCTGCAATCTGAGAGCATCTGCGTCACATCTTCTGCCATCATAACAATGCGGCTCCTGTGCTTCTTGCTCTCCATAATGTTCAGCCGCCCAATTTCCAAATCTACATCGCTTACTCGAAGCTTTCTGGCCTCAGCCGGACGCAGACCGCAGCAATACATCAGCTTTACCATAGCCGGGATCACATATTGCCGTACCGGGAAACCGCCTCTCGGTTTCAAATGGTCGAAAACATCCCAAATTGTCAGGATGTCGTCCTCGGTATAGATGTACGGAGCGTAAGGAGCATCTTTCCTGGCAATATCCGGCGGCAGAACGTAGGCGGCCTCACCGTTGCGATTCAGGTATCTGGCAAACTCACGCACCGGCATCATGCGGTTGCGGAAGGTATTGTTGCCCTCTGTATTCTTTTTCGTAGCCCAAGCCAGGCAAAGCTCCTCGGTCAGAAAGTTTTCTTCAGGAAAATGCGTCATGCAAAAGCGGTCAAAGTCCCGCAGGAGGCGAGAGGATTCCAGATAACCAAACCCCAATGCGTTTTTCTGCGCGATAAAGTCCTCGATTCGGGCAGCAAAGCAGCTCTCAAAGGTGTACGTCATTTCAGCCCCCCGCCTTTCTGTGGGAGAGCAGGGGCAACGCACACTGCTTCAGTCCTTGCTCATCAATAGACAGATACAGCTTCATAGAGTCCATATCCCTGTGGCCGAGAAGCTGCTGGATCAGTTCAAAGGATACCTCATTCTGGAGCAGTCTTGTCCCAAATGTCCGGCGAAGCGCGTGAAAGGCACGACGTTTCGCCGGAATTCCTGCCAGCTTCATGTGCTTGGAAACAACCCCGCTGGCAGAACGCGCGTCAAGCGGGCGGATCACTCCCGTATGGCACAGGAAGATATTCGGAAGCGCGGAATCCGGGCGGCCATTGAGAATATAATCCGCAATCGCGTTCCCGCTTTCTGCTTCCAGTGGAAGGGACAGCGGTTCACCAGTTTTGTGTTGAACCAGACGAATTTCCCTCGCCCTCCAATCAATGCTACCCAGTTCCAGCCGAACAACGTCACAGGCCCTCAAACCGCTCTGCGCAGCCAGTACCATCATGGCATAATCCCGTTTCCCAATGGCCGTAGTCCTGTCCGGATGTTCCAGCAGATATTCCAGTTCATCCTCAGTAAAGCCCTCATGGAACATTTTTCGGGTTGCCATAAGTTCCGGCAGAGACTGACTCAGGTCAGTGATTGTCAAGTTACGTTCAAATAAAAATCTCAGAAACAGCCGCACAGAAAAAATTGCTGAACCAAGTCCACCGGCGTAATGCGCTGCAAAACTGGTAACACACCCATTTACATTTATCAGAGTGAAATCCGCCAAAGAGCGGAACCCATGATCCTCCATTTCAAACAAGAACCGACGTATAGCGCTCCTGGCGACATTGCGTGTAGTCTCAGCCATGCTTTCGCTTTGTTTGGTGTGTGTACAAAATTCTCTTAAAAATGAGTTGAACGGCTCAACAAGTTCCCGTTGCCCCCAGTTTGGAACCTTCGCCAAAGTAATATGACCTGTCTGGTGCATCTCCTGTATCCAATACGCAGCCTTGCGCAAGTTTTGATATGAGCCTCTGCCAATTTGCCCGTACTCATATTGAATCCGTTTCTCTGCAACGATCTGATCCAAAATTTCTCCCGAAAATCGATCTGTCCCAGATTCATAGTGTCGATTCAAGATGATCGCCAGACCTTCGTTCCTGTAATGGCCAACTGTTGCGTCAGTAAGGCCAAGTTCCAACATCGCGCTGTTGGTTCTCCAGACCAGCGCGTAAATGTTATCCAAATCCGCAAGCTGCTCTGGAGTTGGTGTGTCCTTCCAGATGCTTTGTCGTGGTCGCCGCAATGCAGGCATCCAAGGGGACAACGGCGGCAGATCCACTGAGCCTTTTTCTGCACAATGTTTTAAGAGTTCGCATCCCCTGCGGAGCAGTCTCCACTTCCAGACCGAAAATGCCCCTTGATCAAAAAATTCACGCTGTTCAAGTAAAAATGCATCTAACATTTCAGGGGCTGCGCAAAGAATACCTTTTGCTTGAAAGTGGCGGATGACGCAGCCAATGCCGGTGTGGGTATATGCGTGCAGACTTTTGCCGCTTATACCTTGGTCAGATAAAAGTTCCAATATTTGCGTAGCGGTTGCAACCAAATCAATCGTTTCCATAGTCCTCCTCCTGTATCTTTGATGGCAGGCTGTGTTGCCTGCGCTCTCATTATACAGGTTTGGCGGACGCTTTTGTTATTCCGATGTTTTTGTGGAAAGTCCAGGATTCATGGGACTTGATGCAGCAACTTCGGAATAACTATTTCTTCGGCATAATTTTGATTATTCCGAATTCGGAATAACCAGAACCTCTCACAGATCGGCAACAGGGCCGGTCTTGCCGGGGAAAAATCCAGTCTGTTCTTTCATGCGATCCGTATTATCCGTGAAATGAGGGAGGCGACAAATGGTATATTTCCAGCAATCGCTGTTTGGGAGAACGTCATGGGAGCGTTTTTTTCAAATGACCGGATGGACTTTAGAGCCGTGCTCTCAGCGTTCACAGCCGCCGATATTTCAATGCCTGCTTCTGGAAGATGGGCAGGAGCCGGAATGGTGCGAGGGCATACGCCCGATCTCGCATGGCGGCTCATGGATGCCCAGCATTGGGCAAGCCCCCGACTGGCACGACGGCAGCGCGTCTTTGTTGTGGCAGACTTTGGAGGACAATGTTCCCACGAAATACTTTTTAAGCCCCGCGCAGTGCAGTCAATTTCTGCGTCTGGCGGAGATTGCTGGCTGTCCGCCGC
>ENA-OPXM01001449-OPXM01001449.1-human-gut-metagenome-genome-assembly--contig:-NODE-1449-length-11045-cov-1.620928_pt1 | contig 11045 bp, 9 predicted proteins | sample MGYA00241707_ERZ502035 | MGnify/ENA primary metagenome ERZ502035 (study PRJEB25962, sample SAMEA2043051) | human gut metagenome | biome: human gut; feature: human-associated habitat; material: faeces... | reverse complement strand
CGGGCTTGGCCTTGATGATGGCACCGATGAGAGCGGAATAGTTCTCGAACAGCTTGTCAGCACCGAAGGAAACCTTGCCGATGGGGCAGTGGATGATGTTGGTCTTGTCCAGACGGTACTCGACCTTACCGGCCTTGACTTCCTTGACGGCCTTGGCCACGTCGGGCGTGACGGTACCGGCCTTGGGGGAGGGCATCAGACCCTTGGGGCCCAGAACCTTACCCAGACGGCCGACGACGCCCATCATATCGGGAGTGGCGACGACCACGTCGAAGTCAAACCAGTTCTCCTTCTGGATCTTCTCCACCAGATCCATCTCGCCCACGTAGTCAGCGCCGGCGGCCTTGGCAGCCTCGGCCTTGTCGCCCTTGGCGAACACCAGAACGCGGACGGACTTGCCGGTGCCGTTGGGCAGCACGATGGCGCCGCGGACCTGCTGGTCAGCGTGACGGGAGTCCACGCCCAGCTTGACGTGCAGCTCCACGGTCTCGTCGAACTTGGCGGAAGCGGTCTTGCAGATCAGCTCCAGACCCTCCTTGGGATCATACAGCGTAGCCTTGTCGATCTGCTTGGCGCTCTCTTGATATTTCTTACCTCTAAACATTTCTTACACCCTCCTTACTCGCCGACCACGACGCCCATGGAACGGGCGGTACCGGCGATCATGCTCATGGCGGCTTCCAGAGACGCGGCGTTCAGGTCGCGCATCTTCAGCTCGGCGATCTTCTGAATGGAGGCCTTGGAAATGGTGGCGACCTTCTCCTTGTTGGGAACGCCGGAACCGGACTCAATGTTGCACTCCTTCTTGATGAGGACAGCCGCGGGAGGGGTCTTGGTGATAAAGCTAAAGGAACGGTCGGCGTACACGGTGATGACCACGGGGATGATCAGGCCCATGTCATTCTTGGTGCGCTCGTTGAATTCCTTGGTAAAGGCAGCGATGTTGATGCCGTGCTGACCCAGAGCGGGGCCAACGGGGGGTGCGGGAGTTGCTTTGCCCGCGGGGATCTGCAGTTTGACGTATCCAACTACTTTCTGTGCCATTTGTAGGCACCTCCTTCAATAAAATGTGGTAGCGGCGGGGATACTTGCCGCTTTTGGCGAGACGCGCAGCGTCTCTCCCACTTTGCCGGCACACCTGCGCCGGACTTCCGCGCAGACGTTCTGCGCTCAGTTACTGCTGACCTCGACCTGGTCCAGTTCGAGATCAACGGGGGTCTCGCGTCCGAACATGGATACGACCACGCGCACCCTGTTCTTCTCCGGCTCGATCTCCTCCACCGTGCCGGTGAAGCTGGACAGCGGGCCCTCGGTGATGCGCACCGTGTCGCCCACGCGGTACAGCTGCGTCAAGCCTTGCTGACTGCCGCTGTCATCCTGCGAAAACACCTGATACTGGAAATCGTCGCTGTCCTCCAGATTCAGCAGGCGCACATGCAGCGTCGAAGCCGTCAACGGCAGCAGGAAATCCAGCCACGACGCCGTGCCGGACGCCGTAACCGCAACTGAGCCTCGAATGGGGTAATCCTGCACAGCAAACTGCTGGTAGAGCAGTTCCGGGAGCGTATAGTCATCCTCTTTGGCAGCAAGCGCCGTGCCGCCAAGCAGCAGCGCCGCGCAGAGCAGGACAGACAGGATTCGTTTCAGCATGGGTTTACCCTCCTTATCGGGTGTCATTCGATTTCGACGGCGGATTCTGCCGCCTGCCGAATGGTCTGAACGTCTTCATCCGACATTTCGTAGAAGAAGAACGCCGCGTCCTCCGCGCTGAGAACCTGAATCAGCGGGCGGACGATAGCAGTCGCAATTGCGCCGCTGAGCTGGCTGCGCAGGTTTTGCAGCGTCTCCGCGCTGAGCGTGGACAGTTCCATCGTCGCCGCGGTGTCCTTCCACAGGGATTCGCTTGCGCGTGCCGCACGCAGCGTAATCACGCATTCTTCAGTCGTGCCGTAGCGCTTTTCTTCCTGATAGCCGATTGTCCCGCTGATTTCCGGCGCTTCTGCGTTTCCGGACAGGACGACATTCGGCGTGATGGTGCGCTTCGTGGCGTAATCTTCGTCCGGCAGCTGCTGCTTGATAGCCACGCTGCCGCTCACGTTGTCGCTGTCATTCTCCAAGCGGTTCGTCAAGTCAAACGTGACCTCGGTCTGCGTCGTCTGTTTGCTCGCCGTCACCTTGTAGGAGCAGGTGCCCTGCATGGTGATTTTGCCGCTGGAAAAGGTCATAATACGCTCAAAATCCAGCGTGTTCTTGTCCGTGCCGCTCTTTGCGGGGGACGTCAGCGTGATTTCATCGCGCGTCTCGCCACTCTCTCGCTTTGTGCGCCAGACGAGCTTGACCGTGCGCAGCTTGCCATCCACGCCGCATACGCCGTTGTACTCCACACGCAGCGGTACTTCGTCCTCTGTGCGATAGACGCGCAGCTTTTGCGTGCCGGAGAAGGTCAGCGACGCAATCAGGTCATGCAAATCGCCTTCCGGGCAGAGGGACAAAAGCGTCTGCTGCATTTCCTCCAGCTTCGACTTGGAAAAGGTATAATCCGTGCAGGAGCGCGCCAGCCCCATGTCCTTGATGGTCGTCTTGACGCTCTTGCGTTTGCCGTACTCCGCGAAAGGCTCTAAAATCGCGTTTGACAGCACCCAGCCGTCGTCAATCCACTTCTCGAACGTACCGTCAACAGCGCGCAGGTCGATGGAATTTGAAGACGTGCCAAGCAGCAGTTCCAGCGCATTCCCATCCAGCGACGCATAGGAAACGTTCGGCATACAGGAGAACTGCACTGCGTCGCCCTTCTGCGCCATCGTCAGCAGTTCGTTGCCGTTCATCAGCACGGAAACGCCGCTTTCGCCATCCGCCGCATACAAATTCAGCGACAGCGGCGCAAGTACACGGTCAAGCATCGCCGTGCGCGTCTCATCAAAAGGCGCATGTGCTTGAAGGCTGATGGACAGCGTAACCGACAGGGGCGTATCCGCCAAATTCCAGTCCGACGCGGCTTGCAGCAGCGGCGCATCTGCCAGCGCACAGGGTGCAAGCATCAGCAGCACCAGCAGGAGCGATATCAGCGAGTGCAGTTTCCGCATGAATCTTCACGTTCCTTTCATTACGGCGGGTGATTATTCCGCGCTTTCCGCGAAGGCGCGGAGCATATCTTTTGCTTCGTTCGGGTCTTCAACCAGATTGATGGATGCCCGCAGCTGTGCCGCGCCGCGCATTCCACTGACATACCAGCCGACATGCTTGCGCATTTCGTTCACCGCCACGCGCTCCGGCTTCCATTGCAGCAGCATGTCATAGTGGCGCAGGGCGGTTTCCACGCGCTCCTGAACGGTCGGCTCGGTCACATTTTCGCCGGAAAGCCGCTGCTTCACCTGACGGAACAGCCACGGATTGCCCAGCGCGCCGCGCCCAATCAGCAGTCCGTCCACACCGCTTTCCTCCAAGTGGCGGGCAGCATCGTCCGCCGTGAAGATGTCGCCGTTGCCAATCACCGGCACATGCACGGCTTCCTTTACTTTGCGCACATACGTCCAGTCCGCGTGACCGCTGTACTGCTGCATCCGCGTCCGACCGTGCACGGCAATCTCGCACACGCCGCAGTCCTCCGCCATTTTCGCCATGTCCACGACGTTGATATGCTCATCGTCCCAGCCAAGGCGCATCTTCACCGACACGGGTAGGAGGCTCGCCTTGCAGACCGCACGGAGGATTTTCTCTGCGTTTTCCGGCGTGCGCATCAGCCCGCTTCCCTCGCCGGATGCAGCGACCTTATGCGCCGGACAGCCCATGTTCACGTCCACGCCGTCGAAGCGCCCCATGGCAGACAGTTCTTCCGCCGCGCGCGCCATGAGGTCAGCCTCTTTGCCGAAAATCTGCACAAGCAGCTTGCCCTCGCTGTCCCGGCGCTCAATCAGGGAAACGGTCGCAGGATGGTTGCGCGGCGCGTATAGGTAGCCCATCGCGCTGACCATCTCCGTCGTCGCGACGTCGCAGCCCTGCTCAAAGCACAGGACGCGGAACGGCCAGTCTGTAATGCCTGCCATCGGGGCAAGGCGGATGCTCGTCATGCCTTATCCCCCCGCGGGAAAAGCGCAACGCGCACCGGCGTATCCGCATACGGCGTCAGCGGCAGCGCACGAATGTCGCCCGTCAGTTCCGGCAGCACCGGCACATCCACCGGGGCATTGTTTCCCTTCTTCCACGCAATCGGCGCAAACGGGGCGGTCACGCCGCTTTCGGTCACTTTGCCATTGCCGCACAGCGCATATGCCCAATCGCCGTCCGCCGAGAGCGCCAACACCTGCGGGCCACGCGTGAGGTACGTTGCCTGATGATAGACGCTGCTGTGCCGCATGACGGGCTGCTCCAGCACGGCGACGATTTCGTCCCCGTCGTGCCAAACGCGCTCGATGCCGATGCAGCCGTCCACCAAGCGGTATTCCGCCGTCGGCGCACCGTTGACGAGGATTTCGGACGACGAGGCCCACGCCGGAAGCCGCATGTGGAAAAACGCCTTCTGGTCGTTCTTCATGTGCATCTTGATGGCGTAGCGCTCGCCCTGCGCGTCAATAGTCAGCACCATCTTATTGTCGCAGACGGCGTATTTGCCAGGAATCAGCATATTGACCGCGAAGCCGTCCACCCATGCAGTCACGGCGGACTGAATCGCCAGCGCATAGCCGCGCGCAAGGCGTCCGAGCGTCAGGGCGAAACTTCCCTGCTGGGTCTCCTGCGCCGCCAGCGAGTTGACGCGCTGCACCAGCTGCACGCGTGTTTCCTCCACGCACGCCGGCAGCGCATTGAACACCAGCCGTTCCAGTTCATCCCACGCCCAAACCGCGTGCGCGCCCATGCCTGCGCACACAAACGCTTCCGCCCATGCGCCCAAGGTATCATTGAAAATGCCCGTGCTGGGATTGCCGCCCGCAAGCATCGGATTTGCGGTCAGTCCACCGCAAATCGCGCCGTGATAGCGGCTGATTTTCTCCCAGCCTGTCTTTGCGGCGTTCATCTCCGTCGCCGAGCCGCTGAGCCAGCCGCGCGCCAGTGCCGCACGAGCGCCGTCCGCCAGTGCCGCCGCATTCGTCGTCAGTGCCAGACGGGTGTAGTAGCCCTCCAAATCACCGTTTTCCTTCTTCAGACCGGCGTCCAGTTCTTCAGCCGAAACAGCTTTGCTCACGGGCGTCTGAATCGGCGTCGCGGTCAGAACGCCGCTCCAGTTCATCGTGCTGGCGGACAGAGTGCGGGCAAGTTTGAGCATGGCAGGAATGCCCGTGATGCGGTAGACCTTTTCCAGCAGTTCGAGCAGATCCGCCGGGAACGCGCGGACGTACTCGTCCGCCGCAATGTCGTCCCACTGCTTCGCCGCCCACTGGAACCAGCGCAGCAGCACTGTCAAATCTTCCTTCTTCGCTTCCGCTTCATACAGCGCCCACACCGCGCGCAGGACATACACCGAGTCCTCAATCGTCAGCGCGAAAGAGCCATCCTCCCGCTGAGCGGCGGCTGCTTCCCGAATCGCCGTGACGGCGGGCGACTGCATGGCATCCGCCGTCACAAGGCACGCCAGACGGAACGCGCCTTCCAGCAGCAGTGGCTCACGGCGATTCTCCACTTGCGCATACAGACGCGTCAAGGCAGGCAGGTTCACGCGCACCTGACCGGCGCGCAGGGGCTGACTGGTCAGCATCGTCAGCGGCGCTTTATCAAAAACAGGCTTGAGTGGCACAGTTCGTTCCTCCAAATACTTTCCTCATTATTATTTACCATCAAACATTATACAGCATTTTCGCGCAAACTGCAATCACTGAATTGTAAAAAAACACGCACCAGCCGTGTTTTCATCATGCTGATGCGCATTTTTTCTACAATCAGGTTGCCTCCGTATCCTTCGCGAAAATCCAGATGCTTTCTTCCTTATTTAGTCCATCGCACGCCATAATCCGCAGGTGAATCGGCATACCGTCGCTGCGCTTGTAATGTTCGTCAATTGTGCCTTCCCTCGCAAGGCGCTCCCGCACAACCTGCGCGCATGTCAGCGACTCAAACTCTTCCTGATCCTCCGGGGCTATATAGAGCCGGATATATTCCAGAATCGCGCGGCGGAACGAGCCGTTGCACTTGTCCAGCATGTCGCGGAAGAAATCTGGAATCAGGATTTTGCGGAAGGAATCCTGCGCAAAGTTGATAAGGTACACCGCAATGTATTCCGGCGCAATGACGCGGATGAACTGGTCTGCATCCTGCTTCTCCTGCATCAGGCGATCCAGCTTTTCGTTCAGCGAGCGCATCCGGCGTTCCTGACCGTTCTGCTGATAATACGCTTCTTTGTCGCGGCGCATAGCATCCTCGGCACGGTTGACGATGTTCTGCACATTCTCTTGCCCCGTGCCTTGCTGCACACCGACGGAAATCTCGTACTCCGCGCCTCGAAGCGTCATGCGCAGTTTTTCCACTGCCAGCAGCACTTCGTCATGCTTGCGGTTGCAGCAGAGAATGACGAACTCGTCGCCGCCGATGCGGTAAAGCCGGTCGTTCGGGAAGAAACTCCGCGCTGTGCCTGCCACCATGCACAGCATACTGTCGCCTGTCTGATGCCCCAAGTGATTGTTGATTTCGTGCAGACCAACGACGTCGATGTAAACGCATTCGATGGTGTCCGGATGTTCCTCGTTCAGCAGCGAAACATCCTTCTCAAACTTCGTGCGGTTGAACAGTCCCGTCAGCGCGTCGCAGTTGCAGTAGTATTCCAGTTCACGCTGATAGCGGCGGTCGGCTTCCATGTTCACCATGTCGTCCGTCCGGCGGATGCACAGCAGCGTCCACGGCTCCTGCTGCGTGTAGCCGCGGCTGGTCAGGACAGACAGCTCCACCCAATTGAAGCGCTTGCCATCAGACAAGCGGAAGCGGAAGTCCATGTGCCGCTGCCCGCTGAATATCTCCGTCTGCAGGTGTGCCAGCGCCATAAACCGCTGGTAGTCGTCCAAATCCTCCGGGTGAATCAGCTGATGACGCACCAAATCGTTGCTGAAGCGCGAAAACGGCATCTGCGCATCCGGCAGCGGCGGCGTACGCTTGAGCAGCTGGCATTCGCCCGTATTGAGATTCAGTCGTGCAAGCAGCAGATACGCACTGTCCAGCGTCGCAATCACATCGCGCTCAATTTCCGGCGTTGTGTTCCACTGTTGACTGGGCACAGCAGGTATCGGCGATACGCCGGAGAAACGCTGAATATCTCGGTAATCCTCCGGCACAATGATGCTCAGCAGGCGCTCGGCATCTTTCACCGGGAGCGGGCGATAGAAATAGTAGCCCTGCCCGTAGATGCAGTTCATCGTTTTGAGCATATCGACCTGTTCCTTCGTCTCCACGCCCTCGGCGATAATCGTCATATTCAGCTTGTGCGCCATATTGACAACGGAATCCACAATTTGGATGCCCTTCTGCCGGTTCTCCACGTTCATCTCGATGAACTTCATGTCCAGCTTCAGCACATCTACGTTCGTATCTTTGAGCATATTGAGCGACGAATAGCCGCTGCCGAAGTCGTCCATCAGCACAGTAAATCCGTACTGGTGGAGGCGGTCGATGGCTTCGCGCACGAGATTGCTGTTCTCCGCGAACGCCGTCTCGGTGATTTCCACGCGAATCAGCTCCGATTTGAGGTCATAGCGTCTGACCATCTCGCGGAAGTGCGCAGGAACGTCCATTGCCTTCATGTCCGTGATGGACACGTTGACCGAAATCGGCACGAAATGCTTGCCGCCGCGAATCCAGCCGCTCATTGTGCGGCAGACGCTCTCCCAAATGTAGCGGTCTAAATCCGTCACCAGCCCGGTTTCTTCCAGCAATGGGATGAAGCGGCTTGGCGACACAAGCCCCATTTCCGGGTGATTCCAGCGGACAAGCGCCTCCATGCTGACGATGTTGCCCGTCAGGCTGTTGCACTTCGGCTGCAGATAAAACGTAAACTCGCCGCGCTGGATGCCGATGCGCACGTCGCTGAGCAGGCGCTGATGCTTTTCCAGCTGCTGCATAATCTGCTCGGAAAAGCGGCAGATGCGGTGATTCAGCTTGCCCCTGACCGCCCCGGACGCAATCTGCGCATTGTTGCACAGCACGCTGATATCGTCGGAGTGCTCATCTACCGGGCAGATGCCCAGCAGCGGCAGAAAGCTATCAAGCTGCTGATAATCCTCGATGCAGTGGAAAATCAGGTCATATACCGCCTGCGCCCGCTTGTCATCATCCGGCATACACAGGAAAAAGTCATCGCCGCCAAAATACCCGGCGATATAGTCGTTCTCCTTCGCAAGCTGCGCCAGCTGATGCCCGATTGTGTGCAGCAGCTCGTCCCCCTGCACCTGACCATACCAGTTGTTGAAAAGTTTGAAATGCTCTATGTCGATGGACAGCACGCACCAGCCGTTCAGTTTCTTCTCCGTCAGCAGCTGCTGCACCTGCCGCAAGAAGTCCAGCCTCTCCGGCAGTCCCGTCAAGGAATTCAGGTTCGACGTCCGACGCACGGAGGTCAACTGCCGTGCCGACGGCAGGAGCTTTTGTTCGCGATTCGTCATACCTGCAATCCCTCTTCTCTGTATTGTCATAAAAGGCGGCGCCGCACCCTTGCCGGTGAATTTTCTTCACACATTGTTCAATTTATTTTATCATCTTTCGTAAATTTTCGCAATAGCCAGAAACGAGAACGGCGAATATTTTATACTATTTCCAAATGAAAATGCGCCAAGATGCGCGGCGAATTTTTCGTTCTGGCTAACGGGAACGAAATGCAGCGTAGCAGCGCTACGCTAAATGGAGTGAGCGGACGCCAGAACGAAAAAGGCGCAAGCAGATGGCGCAGTTGAATCTGGAAATAGTATAAAACGCCATTCCGAACAACATGCGTCGGAATGGCGTTTTTTGTGTGCAAATAGATGTCATTCAGCGGGTGTTTCGTCGTCCGTGTGGATGCTCGGCGCTTCCATCGGGCGCTCCGGTTTTTCGGGGATGTCCGGCATCTCAATCGTCGGCACGTCGTCATCCTCCAGCGGCACTTTCACGTCCGTCGTGTCAGGCGCGTGGGCGGCAGAATCCGGCGTCTCGGCGCTCTTCTCGTCCTCCGGCGCAGCGGTCTTGCTTTCGCGCAGCTCCTGCAGTTTCACTTCCAGGTCGCGCATTTCCTCCAGCGTCGCTTTCAGCGTCTCCGGCACGTCCTCGCCCGCCTGCCACAGTTCATACAGCCGCAGACCAAGCTGGTTTTGCAGTTCCTTCCGACGCGTGACGATGTTCATCTCATCAACTTTCTGCTTCGTGCTGGTCGCGATGTTCGTCGCCGCCTTGTTGACTGCCTTCATGCTCTGTTCCCAGATTTCTTTGACTGTCTTGCCAATATCAGCCATAACGTTGCCTCCTTTTCTGCGGATATTTTTATATATTCGCCACAGAATGCGGAAATCCCTTCTTTTTGACAGGAAGAGTTACGAATTTTGCAGCGGCAGCACATACATCTGACACGGATTCCATTCATCCCACAGCGTCGGCAGGCACTCCAGCGGCAGGAAGCCCATGCGCTGGTAAAAGGCGTTCGTGCGGTCATACTCCTCGTAATGCCCCGTCTGCACGGTTTTGACCTGCAGCAGCCGATAGCCTCGCGCGATTGCCTCCGCCCGAATCGCCGCAAACAGCTGCCGCCCGATGCCGCTTCGGTGATATTCCGGCAATACGCCCATGACGTAGATTTCCCCCGCGCAGGGGCTGGTTGCCTTCAGCGCCGCGAATCCGACTGCCTGCCCTTCCCGCACAGCGGCGAAAAACGGCATGTTTCGGCTGTCGTCGATGTACTTCTGCGTGCTGTCCGGCAAGCCGAACCAATCCGGCAGCGCATGGAGGATGTGCGCGGAAATCGCTGCCTTTTCTGCCGGATTTTCCACTCGGATGATGCTGATCGTCGCCATACGCACCTCACCAGTACAGCATCAGCGCGCCGGGATGCATGGTAAATTCCGCGTGTTCACAGGCGATAATCTCGCCATCCACCTCGACATGCATTCCGGGCGACGACACCGTCACTTTGTCGCAAAGAACATGCTCCGTAAACGGAAAGTTCAAAATCTGTTTCATCATCATGCGCACGAGATAGTACGGCACTTTCCACCGCGGCTGCTGCCCGACGACCATGAAGTCGATTTCGCCGTCATTCGGCACAGCATCGGGGCAAATCGGGATGCCGCCGCCAATCCACTTTCCGTTCGCCGCAATGCACAGCAGTGCGTCCTTCGTCTGCGTCTTTCCATCCACCGTATACGTCAGCTGCAGCGGCTGATGCTTCCAAATCGCGCGAATCAGCCCAACGAGGTACGGCAGCAGCCCGCGGATTTTTCCGCCAAAATCCGCAACATTTTCCAGCACCGTCACGTCAAAACCCGCTCCGGCGACGTTCAAGAACAGCTGCCCGTTCAGGTCAATCGCGTCGCACGGGCGCGGTTCGTGGCTGAGGATGAAATCGAGCGCCGCCAGCGGCTCTTTCGGCGTGCCGAGCGTCTTGACAAAGTCGTTGCCCGTGCCTGCCGGAATCAGCCCAATCGGAATGCCGCTACCCGCCAATCCGCGCGCCGCCTCGCTGAACGTGCCGTCACCGCCGATGACGTAGACGGCTTCGCAGCCCATTTCGACTGCTTCCCGCGCCAGTTTCGCCGCGTAGCCGGGGTATTCCGTCCGCATCACACGAAACGGGAGGTTTCGCGCGGTCAGCACGCTCTGCACCTGTTCCATCACTTTCAGCGCATAGCCGCACCCAGCGATTGGATTGACAATCAGCATACGCATTGTTGTTGTTCTCCTGAATTCAGACTCACGCAAAGCGGACAGCACCCACACCGGAGTGCTGTCCGCAGTATCTCTTGCAGAAATTATGCCTTCGCAATCCGATCGGCAATCTGCTTGCCGGTCAGGCCGTATTCTTCCAGCAGCGCAGCGGGCTTGCCGGACTGACCGAACACATCGTTGATGCCAATCTTCTCGAAGTGCTTCAGCCCCATGCCGCAGAT
>ENA-OPXM01001445-OPXM01001445.1-human-gut-metagenome-genome-assembly--contig:-NODE-1445-length-11060-cov-2.056338_pt1 | contig 11060 bp, 9 predicted proteins | sample MGYA00241707_ERZ502035 | MGnify/ENA primary metagenome ERZ502035 (study PRJEB25962, sample SAMEA2043051) | human gut metagenome | biome: human gut; feature: human-associated habitat; material: faeces... | reverse complement strand
TACTCCCTTTCAGAACATTTTTTTAGTGTTGCATTTTGACTTCTGTTGTGGTAATATATTTGAGCGGCAAAAATCAGATGTGCGCTCGTAGCTCAGCTGGATAGAGTGACTGGCTACGAACCAGTAGGTCGGGGGTTCGAGTCCCTTCTGGCGCACCAATCATTTTTGATACTCACAAAGGAAAATCCACAGGATATAAAAATGTGGACTTTCCTCAGCAAGTATCTTTAAGTATCCTTGCTGAGCATATATGAAAGCTTGTAGTAACAAGCTAGGATATGTTTTGTGACATTTGTTTCGTTTCGCTCTTAGACCTTGTCAAGGCAGCTGCACATTGTGGAGCTTAAGCGAATCATCTGATGTTAATTCATAGTGGCGTCGGCACATAGGCTTGCAGTTAGCTTAACTGTTACTGGCTGGCTCGTGTTCATGTTCTGAAATGTTAAGAATGCCTGATCGGCGTGATTGAACAGTAACGAACGTCATGGCTCTAAGCGACTTAAAGACAACTCAATGTCTTGTTGTGCTTGTGTTTCACATCAGTTGACCTCATCTCAATCTTATTTGAGGACTTACGATATTCGATTTTCAAGCTGCATTTTTGACGAGTTGAATCAGCAGCTAAAAGCAAAAAGAGCTTTCCAGATGTTTGACATCGTGAAAAGCCCTTGACAATCTATTTCCAACGTGCTATAATAGAGCACGAGGATAGCATTCTCTGAAAGCTCCACAGTTGCGGTAACATCTGTGCTGCTGGGCTTATAATCTCCGCCAAGAGTTTATAAGCCTTAGAGGGTGCAATTTTTTATGCCCTCTAAATTTCCTCTGTATATTAATTATACCACCATTTTGTCAATTTGTCAATACTTTTGCGGAAATTAATGGCGAAAAATATATATTTTATATATAAATGCAAAATGACCCCTAGTGTGTCACCGTGACACACTTTCTTGGTCTTGACATTTTAGAAACTTTTTTCGAAAAAATATTTTTCAAAAATGGAGTTGTTTCTTGTGGTTATCCTTGAGGTTCCTGAATTTCAATATGATATTGTCAAATCCAGAGGTGCTGTCTGGGACGATAAAATCAAAAAGTGGTGTGCTGATCGAAAACATTTAAATGCATTATGCGAATGGATACCGTACTATAAGGAATCTTACTACTATGGAAAAGAAGTTCAGGGTATAAATACTATTGAATTACAAGAGTTTGATAAGTTCTTTGATAATAATATAGATATTATTAATCAATATTTGTATCTATGTATTGCGAACATCAAGTGTCCTCATTGCTGGGAAGAAACGCCTGTTGTGTTTAAAATATCTTGTTATGAATATTATATAGACGATGGTTCTAATGATTTTTTTCCTTTTAGAAACTTTTCTATCCTGCCCTTAAAAGACATAATGGTTATGAATAAATCAAATCCGGTGATTTCATATCTGTATGAATATCTTCATGACAAATTCGGGTATGATATGCCCGTATTTATAACTGAGTCCTATGATGATAAAGGCAATTTAACGTATAATGACAAGGATTATTTGTGCTACAACACTTGTCGTAACTGCCACCGCCGCTTAAATATTGAAGATGAAAAGCTGTCTTTATGGTTTAGTGATGTCTTATTTGATTTTTCCTTTGATGTTTTAAAAATTGAATTAAAGTATGATTTGATTTATTCGTATTACGCAACTCCTGCAATTATAGATTTAAAAGAATATTATTATGAGATTCCCGATGAATATAAGAATTCAACAGACCCCCTTCATAGTAATTCTCCGTTTTGTACTGAGGCTTATAAAACGTGGGAAAATGAAGGTTTTTACAAAACGGAGTTTTTTGCTAAATGGAAACAAAAATTAAAAAATGCAGAAGTGATAAGATTTACATTTTAATTCATATAGCGATTTCGTATGTTGATATACTGTGCAAGTGTTTGATTGCAAATAAAAACTCCCTATGTGTCACGATGACACATAGGGAGTTTTTATACAAATTCTATTTTAAGTTTTTTGCCTAAAGCGGCGGCAAGTCTTTGAAGCGTTTTTATTGACGGATTGGCATTCCCTGTTTCAATGTTGCTTATATCGCCTTGTGCAATGCCAGTAAGCTTTGAAAGCTCACTTTGTGTTATGCCGCTCTTTTTACGAGCGTCTATCAGTGTTTGAATTATTGTGAACTCAGGTTCAAGTGCGTCATATTCCGCTTTGAGCTTAGGATCTTTTAACTGTTCATCAAGAAAATCATTAAAGTTTGTCATAGTATTATTCCCCTTTCTGAGTGCGTTTTAAGTAATTTGAGCGATATGTCTTTGCTAGTTCGATTTCCTCCTTAGGTGTTTTCTGCGTTTTCTTTACAAATCCATTTGTAAGTATGGCTTTTCTGCCAACTACAAAGAAATACATTACCCTTGATATGTTTGACCCCACTTTTGCTCTTAGCTCCAGTATTCCATCACCGATCGGTTTGGAATATGGCTCTCTTAATTCATATCCATTATGCTGTAGCATCTCAATAGTCCTAAGCATTTTGGCTCTCATTTTTATGTCAAGGCTTAATAAAAATTCTTTGGCTGGCTCAGTGCCGTCTTCTTTATCATAAAATATTATTTCAAATTCCTGCATTTGTATTCCTTTCAATATAGGCTTTATCCTATATTTATTATATATCATTTTATTTTTTTTGTCAAGCTTTTTTGTGTCACGGTGACACATTCATATCTTTCATGTAATCTTCAATAGTGTTAGCAACGTTAAGCTTCTCTTGAAATGTTAAGTGAGTGTAGATATCGCTCGTCACTGCCAAACTGCTGTGTCCAAGCCATGCAGATACGGCTTTCATGGGAACGCCATGCTGAACGAGCAGGGAAGCGCAAGTGTGGCGAAGATCGTGAAAGCGGCATCTGAGGTGCATTTCGTTCATTAGTCTGATGTAACGGACAGAAAGTTCATCAGGCTGTATAAGAATGCCCTTGCTATCAACGCATATGTATTGTAAATATTGCCGTGAATAGCTGCTCCTGTTAGCTGCATAAGACAAGCACTGCTTGTGTTTGAGCCATTTCAAGTAGCTGTATACACTGTCAGGCAGCGGAAGTGTGCGGCGGCTTGACCTTGTTTTAGGCACGTCAGAAAATATAAGCGTAGTTTTATGGTTTTTGACGCATTTGACCACAGTATGTTGAATGCACATAGTGCGCTGCTCAAAATTGATATCCGACCAACGCAGCCCCAGAACTTCACTGCGCCTAAGCCCCATTGTTCCTGCTATAAACACAGGTGTGTAAATTGCAGTGTGTTTTATTTTGCTGAGAACAAGATCAAATTGCTCTGTGTTGAGAAAGTTACCACAGAACTTGTTACAGGAGGGAAGTTCTGCAAGAAGTGCGGCATTTTGGTCTGTCAATCCGTTCTTTACGGCAAATTTCAGTGCCATCTTGATGTTTGAATGATGTTTCCTGATGGTTGAGCCTGATAAGCCAGATTGAAGCTTTGTGAAATAATATTCTTCAAGCACTGCTGGCGTGAGCTGAGAAAGAATTGTACCCTTGCTGCGAAAATACGGCACAAGGTGGTGATTGACCTGGGTGCAGTAAGCTTCATATGTGTTGGCTTTTACAGACATTTTTTTGTTGTGCAGCCACGTTTCAAGCAGATCGGCGAACGGAGTGTCACTAGCCTTTTTAGCCGACAACTTGTCCTTAAGCTGTTGGTTTTCTCCTGCAAGCTGTATCACAAGTTTTTCAAGTTTTGTTTTTTCGTCAATTAGTTCTTCGATAGTCATAATGATCCCCTCTTTTGATATAATAAATTAATTATATTACAAAAACAGGCATTTTGACAGCTTGAATTGATATCTGTCTGAAAGAAAAAAGCGAATTTCACATAAAAAAACAAATACTCATCAATAACTTTGATAATAACTAAGTATATAAACCAAAATCAATTATTTGATTTCAGACAGATAATCAAGAATGGGTCAGTTATAGACAGTTCATTTTACCCACTACCCCTTTTTAAGAAAAAAATCTCTAAAAGCCGCATTTTTTTCTTAAAACCTATTGACAAACCCGATTTTTTGTTATACAATGAACTTGTGTTTTTAATGGGTGTGTTCATTGTAAAGCAATGAATGCTCTGCCTCCTGCTTGAGCGGCGGGAGGCTTTTTTTATTCTGCTGTGATGAACATATATGCAGACAGTATATGTGTTGTCTGTAAAATCACCTGCACGAGTTCTGATTTTCTTCTTACGAATGAACTTACCTTTTACAAGTTTCTCTATCGTTCTGAGAACGTCCTGACGGCTCATGCCTAGAAGCTGAGATAGATCATTATAGCTTTGAAAAAAGCTCTTGTGTGAGCTGTCAGCCAGCTTACAGCACATTGCGTAAACTCTGAATTCATTTCCATTCAATCTGCTCATAAGCTTTTTATCCATGGTGAAATATTTAGAAGCTGTAGATACGGCTTCAATAGTGTATGTATATGTGCCAAGTTTTCCAGGAGCATTTGTTTGGCGCTTCTGGGACTTGATAAATCCACTCTTGAGCAGTGAGCTTGCCGCACGCTTAACAGTGGATACCGAAAAGCCGCATAGTGACACAAGAGTTGTCTGCTTGACTGTGATCTCATAGCCAAGCAGATTTCTTTTTGTATTCTTGTGGATAAGACTATAGAATACACAGGCAAGCTTCAAGTCTGATGCCTGTGTAAAACGTGTAACAAAGCTGTTAGGTATTCGCATTTTTCAATTCCTCATTATTAATGTATTGTTCCAATGCCGCCCATTCGCCGGCAACAAAATTGCTGCGTATATCAGGACGTTTCTGTATTTTCTTTATGTAGCCCCTTGCAGCGGCATAGTTTTTCTTTTCAAGCAGGCTGCTAAGCTCATCTCCTGCAAGTCCATTGACCTTATAAAGCAATGCGGATATATCCACATATGGGAGTTCGCTTTGAGGAGCAGGGAAGTCATTAGGGAGATAAAGCTCGTCTGTGCTTTCATCAAAGCCGTCATCTTCCTCTTGAAAGCCATTGTCTGAATAAGCCTGGGCAAATATTTTTCGTGTTTCATTCTTACGAAATTCTTTGAGCTGTTGGATATGCTGCTGATACTCTATGACCTGGCGCTGCGCCTGACTTGCCTGTTTTTCAAGATCCAATGCAGCTTTATACATAAGCTCAGAAACCGCTCCGCCTGCAGCCTTTATTTTCTCAATATCATTAAGCTGCATATAGTATTTGTTCATAGCACTTTCTGCATTATTTTTCAGCTTATCAAGTCTATACTGATTGCCTATAACGCCCAAACTGTCCCAAAGCTCATCATATGGGTAAAGCACAGCAGAGAGGTCTATGTTATGGTTTCTTATAGGCAGATTTTCGACAGGTATTCTTGGCGGCTTATTCTCGATAAGGTGATAAGGCGTGATATTAGTTCGTATTGGCTCACAACGCATTTTCTTAACTATGGCAGTGCCGAAAGGAAGCTTAGACAACTGTGTTGTGTCGAGCAGAGCCTTGCGGTCAACGTGTTCGCCTTGGTGATCGATAAAGCCATATAGGCTGCCGCTGAATGTAAGATAGTTTATGGTCTCGTTTCCTATCATTTCGGAAAACGCCTTGTTAGTGTTTCCGTTAAGAGAGAGTATGTATATCTGAATATTGCAAGCGCCCTTTATGCCGTCCTCTTCTTTATCATACTTTTTGAGCTGACCATAGTCCTGCAGAAAGAGATTGAACAGAATGTTAGCTCCTGGAGAAGCATTCATTTTGCTGCTGAGGTCAGGAAGCTTTGTCATTTGACCAAACTCATCGTAGATATACTCTATTTTTCGTGGCAATTTGCCGCCCTGGTATTTTCTTGCCTGCTTTGCAAGGTACATAAAGGATTGGTCTGCAAACATTGAAGCTATTACATAGCGTGATTTTTCTTCATATGGCACAAGCATATATATTATGCAAGGCTGATCTTCATTGATAAGGTCAGCAAAGTTTATTTCATTTTTAGATGTCAGCTTTTGAACACCCATATCCGTCATGAAGATCTCAAGGTCTGCGGAGAGAACAGTGTATATTGAAGAACGTGTATCGCCCTGGGAGAACTTTGACGTTGAATAGGATGTTCTTGCAAGACAGCCCACAGGCAGCGCATTGAACAGCTCATCGAGAGCATTGACCATTTTCTTATTGCCGCTTTCGTCCTCGATCACTGTATTATATACGCCAAATTCAGTGAAGAATGTTGTTATGCTGTACATATTAACGTTTGACATATTACCTTTTTCATAGCCTTTATCAAGAAAATAGTATATCAGGGCGCTTAAAAGTGACCTTGCAGAGTCTGTCCATATTGCTTCACTTTGTACATCGTCTGTAAGACAGTGGGCAAACGAGCTGACAAGCTTAGAGGTTTGTGAAAGATCGTTGCTTCCGCTCCGTTTTGCAGCGAGATATTCGTCAATGATAAGTTGTAGAGGATTCCAACAATCAGATCGGTCCGTATCGATAAGATTAAGAGTGACTATCTTATATCCGTTATTTGCAAAATCCTCATATGTCAGTTCAAGCAACTCGCCTTTCATATCGTTTATGATAAGCGAGGGCTTATTTTTTGAGTTAGCCATAAGCCGCATACTTGGCAGCACATAGCATTCGCCTTTACCTGAACGAGGAGCGCCTACTATCATAGTGTTGTATGTGCCAGTTTCAACATAGTACATACCATTGCTCTCACCAATGAGCATACCAGCTTGTTCCGCTGACTTTATATTATCCATAGGGACTGCCTGAAAGTGTTCAAGAAGCTCATTATCTTCCATAAATTTATTATCACCCTTGATGTCCTTGCTGTCATTCTTCATACGCCACAGAGTATGGAGCTTTACTGTTATACACAAGCCTACTACCATTGCCAGGATAATTTCAAAAATGAACATCATAAATCCTGACGGAACAATGATGTTCCACGGCATAAAGTGAGTGCTTGTGTATTCACCAGAGCGTCCGTTAAGGCTTACCCTGCGCATACTTTTAAAGATGTAAATAAAAATGCTGTTAAAGATCACATACAGTATCGATGTAGCTATTGCAAATTGTTTTATTCTGACATTTCGGCGGTCTTTGTCTTTTTCAATAGGTGTTTTATTCACCGCATTTAAAATACGCATAGCAAGATCATAGATCCAACCAAATACAAAAAGTATTTTTGCGATGATAAGATTTTTTATGCGCTTAAGTTTTTCAAGATCCATATTAGTTCCCCTTTATATGCTATGATATTGTTCTTTTGCTTTCGCCATTTCCTGCTCGATCTCAAATTCTCTCATAAGACGTGCGGTTTTTGCTTCTTCAGATTTAAGGGCGTTGCGCAGCATACTTGATGATTTATGAAGAAGTGTCCTCTGCGCCTGCATACAGCCTGCAAGTCTGAACTCAAATGGTATATCCGCTTTTTTACCGCTTATTATCTTTTTAGCAATGTCATTGCCTGAGCGTGCTGACTTTCTCAGCCATTGATATGCTGCTTTCTTTTGACCATCACGAAGCAGCATTAAACCATAAGCGAGCTGTCCACTGTTGTTGCCATTTAAAGCGCACTGACGGAAGCACTTTTCAGCCATTTCGTTTTTATTTTCAGACAGATACACTTTTCCAAGAATATACTGTGCATTTGGATCGTTGTATTCAAACGCAGAACGCTTAAGGTATTCTTTAGCTTTTGTATTATTGAATGAGCTATAATATTTGCCCAGAGTGTATATCGCAGGCTCAAAGTCCTTATCGGCGGCTGATGAAAGGTAGCGTATTCCTTTTGAAACTTCTGTTGATTTTCTGCTATCAAGAAGAATTTTCCCTGCAGCATACATTCCGTAAACATTATCCTTGTCTGCTGCTTTGATGAAATACTGCAATGCTTTTCTTTTGTCCTGAAATGAAAGATACAATTTACCAAGGCGGTATGCTGCTGTTCCCATAACATCATCTTTATGCTCAGCAGCGTGCATAAGGTGCTTTTCTGCCAGAGCATTGTCATTGAATTGCTCCTGATAGAGTTTTCCGAGAGTGTATGCCGCATAGTAATTATCTTTTGCTGCGGAACGTTCTAAGTATGATACCGCCTTGTCGTATCTCTCTTGTGAAAGATACAGCTTGCCAAGACTATATTCACACAATCCTGTTTTATCCTGTGCGTTTTCAGCACCCTTTATCAGATTTTTTTCAGCCTTTTGAAGATCTTTTTTGCTGTCGCTCTGATAGAGCTTACCGAGCATATATTGTGCTTTATAGTTATTGGAGTCCGCCGAGAGCAGCAGATATTTTTCAGCACATTCAAGGTCTATATCCGTTCCTTTGCCATTCAGATACATCATACCTATCTTGTAGCTGATATTATCGTCATGGTTTTTAGTGAATACTTTCTCTAAACCTGTTAAAGCTTCAGCGTAAAAATTATGCGCACTCGTTAGGTCTTTTTCTACTCCTTGACCCAGTTCATAAGCTTGTCCTACGGCATAACTTGCGAAGGGCATTCCGCCTTTGCTGCTTAGTGAGCGCATATAATAGTCAAATGCTTTGGCATAGTCTGTTTCAACACCAGAGCCGTATTTGTATATGTTTCCGAGAGCAAAATAAGCATATTTATTTTCAGACAGCTTATAATGCTCTATGGCTGAGTTATAGTTCTGGGTAACTCCAAGCCCATATTCGTACATTTTACCTATACGATAGTTGAGATAGGACTTTGTCCAATTATCACGTTTATCATCACTCATGCTTACTATGGACAGCAGCTTGTGAAAATCCTCAAAGGCTTTGCTGTAATATTGCTGACTTAATGTATCGCCGTCATTGGATTTTAGCATTTGGCTGTCATAAAGCTTGCCTATGTCATATGTTGCGAGAATATTTCCGCTTTTGCTTTCTATTGAGAGTGTTTCAAAAGCTTTTTCGGGGTCTTTCTTTATGACTGCTGATTTGTTCTGTTCATTTCCGTACATATAGTCGAGGGCAAGCTTATAGTTCTTGCTCCAATCTATGCGTAGACATTCCACTGTCTGATCGCTTTTATCATTTTCAGACAGATACGCTTCAGGCTCTTGCGGAAAAATATCCGTGCTGTAGTCAGGAGCATTTGGTTCATACAACTCATCATAATTTCTTGAAGATAGGTACATTTCCAAATCATCAGGGATATCAGAGTTTTCTAAAGAGTCATAAGGCATAGCATCCTCAAAATCATCTTTTTTATTTTCAGACAGATACACTTTTGATTTCTGCGAGGAAATACCGTTGTTGTAGTCAGAATCATTTTTCTCAGAAAAGCCTTCGCTTTCTTTTTCAGACAGATACGTTTTCGTTTTTGGAAAGTAAGAAGTATTATCAAGATCTATATGGGAATGCAGATCCTCAGGTGGTTCATAATTGACATTCTTTGTGTTGTAGTATTCACGGCAGATAGAAAGAAATGAGTTTCCTACTCTGGAGTAAAAACCTGACGGATCGTGAAGCTGATGTTCTTTATACTCAGCCCACCTTGAATTTTGTCCGTATCTGTTTCGGAACATTGCTTGTGTGCTGTCGAGCTTATGAAGATATGTGTCAAACATTATTTGCAAAGTTTGATTTTCTGATATGACAGATCTGATACAACTGTCTATCTCGTTTTTTGTCACATCATTTTGTTTTGCATACCACCACTGCTTGCCACTGTTTTTTAGGTCATCAGGAAGCTTGTCGATAAGTGCGTTTATTTTTTGAATACTGCCTGCAAATTCGGACTTGATATGAGGTGCAAGCACGTTTCTTTGAAATTCAGTAAGGTTAGCAGCGGCGGCACTTTTGTCAATGAAGTGCGTCATTTCAGTTTTCAAAGCGTTGAAAGCTTTCTGCTCGATATCGTCTTGACCTTTGTTTTTGTATGTAATGCGCCTATCTTCAAGTCGGTGATATTCAAGAAGCTGATAATGGATATGTACATTACCTGTATTGACGTGAATGCTGCCGACCCAGTAGCAGTTACTTGCATCCAGCTTTTCTGATTTGTCTATCATTTTGTTAATGCCTTTTCGTGCGGCTTCAATAAGTGCCTGGCGGTTGAGCTGATTGCCGACTATGAAATTATTCTGCCGCAGATATGCGTTATCAAATGAGATAACACCTGCATATTTTGGACATCCCTCAGAACGGCTGACAGCTTCTTGTTGACGTATCTTGTCTATATCGGCAGGAGTCAGACTGTCTTGTGTACTTGTGAAAGCACCTAATGAGCGTTCAGCTTTTATGTTTTGAGCCTGACTTTTCTCGTTTGGCACAAATTCTGAATATACATACTCCATTTCGTTGGCGTGTTTGTTCGGCTCAAAAGCTTCAGGGCGGAGCATATAGTCCAGAAAATCGAATATCTTGTTGCCACCGTCACCGCTTATTCGCCACTTGTATACGAATTTGCATTTGTGAAATATTCCTGGTGTCATTATTAGTCACTCTGTTCGTCTTGCAGGGAGTCTGCACCCTTATCAACTGAGCGCTGATGTACGATGCTCTTGTAGTTGTCATTTGATCGTGACATGACGTCATGCGGTTCGCTGTCACTCAGACGCTTGTCGGCTGAGTGGAATTCCTGCACTTCGTAGAAGTGCAGGAGCGTATTAATTCCGTCACGTTCCTGATATATCATGCTGTTATTTTCTTTTGCAATCGTCAGCAGCTTTTCAATGTTATCTTGAATGTTTTTCAAACATTCATCGTTTGGTGTTTGTTTGATGTTATTGTAGGCACTGTCTATCAGAAACGCAAGACAATTGCTGTATGTTTTAATTCCGTTCAGCTCCATTATCTTTAAAAACCTTTGATAATGTAGTTCTGAAAAAGACAGTAGCTTATTGATAGGTTTGCTTTTCATTTTTTCATCCAACCTTTCCGTGTAGTTTGATTTTATTTTGTGATATCTAAGTTAGAGGTGTGGGTCAAGAGCATAAAGGCACGATATCGTGCCTGCTGGAAACCTCGGTAGAACCGAGGTTTCAGGTGGGGTACTGTGATATCATCAGGTCTT
>ENA-OPXM01001439-OPXM01001439.1-human-gut-metagenome-genome-assembly--contig:-NODE-1439-length-11119-cov-2.369577_pt1 | contig 11119 bp, 12 predicted proteins | sample MGYA00241707_ERZ502035 | MGnify/ENA primary metagenome ERZ502035 (study PRJEB25962, sample SAMEA2043051) | human gut metagenome | biome: human gut; feature: human-associated habitat; material: faeces... | reverse complement strand
GGCCATCCGCAAGCTGGGTCAGCTGCTGGGCCGCGAGGAAAAGTGTGAAGAGATGGCCCTCTGGTGCGAAGAAGTCTATGATCGTGCGCTGGGCATTATGGAAAAGGTCGGCGACAATAAGGTCAACGGTATTTACGCCCTGGGCGACGGCGGCCTGAATGTGATCGCGGAGAGCCAGTCTCAGGCTGAGGTCATCAACCTGGTCTTTAACAACCTGGCCGTTATCGAAAACGCCAGCGGCAAAGGCTCGGGCAACGCCGTCAATATGGAACAGATCGCTCTGTGGAATCCTGATTTCGTAATCTTCGGCGGCGGCAGTGTTTATGACACCGTCACTGAGGACGCTGCGTGGAGCCAGATCAGCGCCATTGCAAACGGTAAGTATGTTGAGTCTCCCGAATCTCCCCACAACTGGACTGTGGCGCCTCCTGCCTGCCAGCGTTATCTTGCCCTGCTGTGGCTGCCCTCCCTCCTGTATCCCGACTACTGCGACTATGACCTGCAGGAAGAGGTCACCGAATATTATGAGCTGTTCTACGGTGTGTCCCTGACCGACGAGCAGTACGCTACTCTGACTGCAAACGCATTCTTCAAGTAATGCACACGCTGATCGTTGGAGAACGCCGTGTCGGCAAGAGCACCCTGATCGGCAGGGTACTGAACGCGCTTGACCGGCCTGTGTATGGATTTGAAACAAAAAAAGAGGACTCCCTCGCAGATGAACTGCGGGGGAGCCCCGTCTATATCTACGACGCTTGGCAGGAGCGGGTGCGGACGACGGAAAATCTGGTGGGTTACTGCAAAAATCACCGCTTTGACGCTGCAGCAGAAGTGTTTGACCGCTTTGCGCCGAAACTGCGTAAACCTGTGCCGGCCGGCGGCATCGTGCTGTTGGACGAGTTGGGCTTTATGGAGTCGCAGGCGGAGGAGTTCTGCTCCGCTGTGCTTGATCTGCTGGAAGGGGACATTCCGATAATCGCTGCAGTAAAGAACAAACACACACCCTTTTTGGAGGCGGTGCGGAGTCATCCCAAGGCAAAATGCTTTTATATCACGGAAGAAAATAGGGATGAGTTGTTTCCACAGGTGTTGGACTTCGTCCGTATACAGTTGGATTCTGCGGAAGGGAGAATGTGATGGGGAAACGGACGATTATCATCAACGGATCGCCCCACCCAAACGGAAATACCGCCTATCTGATCGACGTGCTGCGGGGGCATCTTGAGGGTGAGATCATTGAAATTTCTGCCTTCCGCTCCGGCATTGCCCCCTGCGTGGACTGCCGCGGCTGCTGGGAGACGGCGAAGTGCGTGGTACAGGACGCAGAAACCATCCACATCCACTTCCGAGATTCGGATGTGGTGCTGAAACAAGAATTGTAAGTGAAAATGCTGTATGAGCAGATTATCCAGCTGAAATGATAAGTGGAGACACATTGGTAATTGGTCGATGTGTCTCCATTTTTTATTTAAGCAATATGAGGTTTTTAGCATTCCGATTTATGTGTTTTCACTGTACAGTCAATGTACGGACAACATACGCAGTTGCAAGTCATTCATCAGTCAGTACAAGATGCTGGGGGTTCGAATTGCAAAACGGAAATTTGCTCCATAAAAACCAGCAAAGCCTTGTGGCGTAAGGCTTTGCAACTGCATCTTTTTTGTAAACACCCGACAACGAAAAAAGGGACTCTGAAATTGCTGATTTCAGAGTCCCTTTTCCTTGTTCAATGTCTACTGTGATGTTGGATCTAAATCCGTCGAATTCGACGGGTTTAGGCAGTTAGCCAGATCCGATTCATAATCACCACGCACTACCGCACTCGGTGAGTGAACGACATTAACCTGCACATTGACACTTGCGTTCATAAAAACGCCGATCTTTTCAGCCGCGCCTCGCTTCATTTGTTCTGTCACATGCGTGTAAGTGTCCAGCGTGAATGCGGCACTATAGTGGCCGAGCATGCCAGCGACCGTTTTTGCATCTACGCCGCTCTGAATTGCTAAGGTCGAAAATGTATGTCTCAAATCATGAAAGCGAACGCTTTCATCCACTCCGGCAGCGGCGAGCATTTGTTTGTGTAAATGTCGAAGAGAGTCCGGACTCCAGTAACCATTATCTTGGACACCAAAACATGAGGGGACTATCCGGATGCTTGTTGTGCTCATCTATGAGCAAAGCAACAGTATTCTCTGGAAGAGCTATTGTTCGAATCGAATTCTCAGTCTTCGGTACAGAAATGCACAACTCTCCACCAGAACGAGTGAGCTGCTTGTTAACCGTCAGCATTCGTGTTTCCGGATTCAAGTCGGCCCACTCCAGGCCAAGTAATTCTCCCCGTCGAAGCCCACTTGTCAATTCCAAATAGAAAAGCGCATAGACCCCAAGTCGCTTTGCCTCATCCAGATATGCACCTATCTTGTCCTGCGGCAGGACGTGCATTTCTTTCTTTTCACGCTTTGGAATTTTGCAGTTATCGCAAGGGTTGAAGGGAATAATCCGCTCCTTAACTGCCTGTTTCAGAGCGCCGCTCAATACCGCATGAATGTGCTTCACGGTGCTTGCGGACAATGGCTCATATTTCCGATTTCCATGGTTGTCTAAGCGGCCCTGTGCGTGCAGATCATTGTAGAAGCGCTGAATCTGGATTGAGCTGAGCTTTGAAAGCTGGATATGACCCAAAACCGGGATGATGTGGTTCTCGATCATGCTCCTATAACCATCTGCTGAGCTGGGGCGAAGATTTGGCTTTGTGTAGGAATCAAACCAAAGCCGAATCCATGTAGAAAGGGGCTGTGAATCATATCCTTTGCCCTTGCGATAATAAGGCCCTGTATCCTGTTGGATGGCTCGTGCCAGCTTCGCTGCGCATTCTTTTCGTGTCTTAGCAAAAACGCCCTTTTGAATACGCTTTCCCGTTAGAATATCGTAGCCGGCAGTATATCGACCTTCCCAACAGCCGGGGTATCTCTCTCGAATGCTGCCTTCGCCATTCGCTCTTTGCCTACCAGCCATAATGATCTCTCTTTTCCATTTGCGTCTGAGCATCAAGCCACGAGAGAAATTTTCCTTTGTCAATATAGACCCTTTGACCACTTACCGTATGGGGAAAGTCATCTCTCTTTAGAAGTCTATATGCAACCGTAAGACTGCATCCGAGGGTCTTTGCAACGAGCGGCATCGTCATCACATCCGGAAGATCTTCTTTGCGCCGGATTCGCGGCATCTTACTATCGTCCATCCTTGTCACTCCGTATAGAAGAGAGAGTCCTTCTCTTCTGTTTGCACATTTAGCCAGGTAAGGAATTTGTCTTTCGGCACGAAGATACGACTTCCAACTTTGAAGGCAGGAAAGTCGATGCGTTTCACAAGCTCATAGACCTGAGACAGCCCGAGGCCGAGGAAATTGGACACCTCTTGAACATTGAGGATAAGGGGGAGCTCATCGGAACTCTTATACTGGCAACTTTTCATTTTGCATTCCTCCTGTGAAGTAATCTATATCAATACTTACGAGGAGGTTTGGTAACCAACAACAGGTTCGTACAAATTATCAGCAATAGAAAGCAGAAACTGCATTTTATTTGTGGCGAATTTGCCGCAATTAAACGACAGTTGCGTTGGGACGTTATGAGATTAGCTAAAAAAGAAGCACTTACGGATCAATACCGTAAGTGCCTCTCTATGGGTTTTCAAATTACTGGATGGCGTCTTTGAAAGCCTTTCCTGCTTTGAACGCAGGTGCCTTAGATGCAGGGATATCAATCTGCTCACCTGTTGCAGGATTCTTGCCAGTACGGGCAGCACGTTCTTTGACCTCGAAAGAGCCGAAGCCCACCAGCTGCACTTTGTTGCCAGCCTTCAAAGCGCTCTCAGTAGTCGTGATAAATGCAGCGAGAGCAGCCTCGCAATCCTTCTTGGAAAGGCCACTCGCTTCAGCCATTGCGGCAATCAGTTCGGTTTTATTCATAGTTTTTCTCCTTGATGTTATTTTGTTTTCTGTATAATTGTTTAGGTGCCTATGGAATGAAATGACAAGACCCTCTTAGAGTTTTTCACGCACCATCATAAGGGCATAACCAAGTAGATTTTGGCCTTGCCATTTTGCCCGGTCAAGTCTGCTTGGATCACGCATGGATAAACCAATGCCCCAAATCCGATCATTTACAGCACACTCAGCAAGAAATGCATTTCCAGTATCTTTCAGTCTCTCCCTTAGATCAGGGTTCTGCGTAAACTTTGCGAAAAGCCCCTCATAGACGACGATTTGTCGAATACCGTTCCATAGGCTCTCATCATAGCCGGATACAAGCCGTCCAAGAGCCTTTATCTCGGCAGCATTATCCGTAGCAAGAATCTGTGTGGAAACCTTTTCATCGCCAAAGGAAAGTGCCTTGCGGTACATCATATACTGCTCCATTGAGGAAAAGGTGATACCATTGTGCGTAAATGTGGAAGAATACCAGTTGCTAAGGTATCCATTCTCTTCGTTATTGTTGTGAAAACAGATAACAGTCATTCCCATTTCCTCGTTCCTCCATAAACGAACATCTTCTCATGCATGGATATCTCTGACATATTACTATTATACCGAGCGCAGGATGAAATGGCAATCCCAACTTTTTTACTGCCAATTTCTACTTCTTCCTTATTTGGATGTAACTCCAGTAAGTCAACAGAGGGCCAGCCCCATTAGAGCTGGCCCTCTATGCACCAAAAGGCATACTTTTTGGCTGATGGCATTTTTGGTCGATCGAAATCAAATATGTGTTTCAAAATGCCATAAACAAATTAGTGAGATATTTCAAAAAACAATGGACATTATGGTGCAATTCTTCTCCATAAAACGTCGCCCTTTCCCGATGCTCGCATTACAATCGCATTAATGCTTTTAGAACAGTATAGCAAACTATTCGCAGAGAGTGATCAGGGGGATTTTCGTACCATCGGTGGAGCAAAATACTGTCTTTCGGCTAAAATTACTTTTCGTATACTGCGAATTACCGCATATACAATTGTCTGTCGCTGATGAAGGGTGATAAGGTTGTCGATGGCGGCAAAGAATTGCCCAATAATCTGTTGCTCGTCGTGTTTCGGCGCAAGCACATCAATATCGTTTATTGCTGTTTTGGATAAACTCGGTACACCAGTTGACTCATCTTTCTTTTTCCAGTCGATGTTTTGAAAAATATCAAAAGCATAATTCAGGTCAACTTTTTCTCTTGGAATGGCATAAAACAGCGTATCTACTGTCCAAAACGGGGCTTTAAGGATATACGGTCTATCGATTGTCCCTTTTCTGCCAATGCCAATCGCATCCCTATCATACGATAATGCGTCGTTCACGCTAAGCATATATCCGCCCGTTCCATAAACGGGTATAGTGCCTTCCGACAGATGTTTATAATCTCTGCCACTGCAAACATCAACAAGTTCCCCCAGCTTACGCTGTTCCCAAGAGAACGTATAAAAAGGGGGTGTCAGTTGGACAATCAGAGAAATATCCGGAGGTGAATGCAAAAATGGCTGTCGTTGATGAAGGGTGATAAGGTTGTCGAGGGTATCAAACAGCTTCCCGATTTTGCGCTGTTCCTCAAGCGAAGGAAGAGATACTTCTCCCATACAGAGCTTGTCGTAATAGAAGTACAGACGAACGCCACCCTCTTGCAACTGCATAATCAACTTTTGAAAATCAGGTGATTTGAACCAGTGCCATAAGAGCCTATCGTCAACATCTTCGGATGTCTTGAAAACCTCATATAGAGAGCTAACTATCACATTTTTCCCGATATTTTGGTATCCGATTGAACCAACATTTATTCTTGCCGGGTTATAAGCAAATGAGTTCGGTGAAACGATATAATACATCCTTTTATCTGCTTCTCGCATCGTCCCACCATTCTCGAACTTCTCATCTTGTGGTACAAACCCGTGTTCGTTGGTAATTGAATAGCTCTCTAATGGAAGGTTGTCCTTATTCTTTTCGCCAGCGGGAAAAGTAATATCTGAGAACTTACGCTGTTCCCAAGCTATTCGGTTACAGTCGAGCTTACACAGGTGTGAAATATAGGAATTAAGTTTGATATTTCGGGATTTATAGTTGCTATTCCGGGATTATATGCTATAATATAAAATGTATTTTAGCACTTACTCGCGGACCGAGAGAAAGGAATGATATGATGGCTGTAAGCTATAAAAAACTCTGGCACATTCTGCTTGATCGAGATATGAAGAAAAGAGATTTGCAGGAAGCTGCAGGGCTCACAAAATACGCAATGAATAAGCTTAGTCGTGATGAAAATGTCAGCACTGAAGTGTTGGGAAAAATCTGCTCCGCTTTGAATTGTACAACTGACGATATTATGGAGTTTGTTTCTGACGAAAAGTAAGTCCGTTTTATGGGACACTAGTTGTGTGTATCATAATAGGGGGTAGTACGTTGCCCTTAGAAAAAGAAAAAGGATGGGGTCACAGAATGAATAAGCAACAACTTGCTCAGAAAATATGGGCTTCCGCAAATCAAATGCGTTCCAAAATTGAAGCAAATGAATATAAGGATTACATACTAGGCTTTATTTTTTACAAGTATCTTTCCGATAAGGAAGTTAAGTTCTTGAAGGAGAACGACTATGATAATGAACTCCTGAAAACCGTATCGGAGGAAGATGCCGAAACAGTTGAATGGATCCAAAAAAACATAGGCTACTTTATTGCCTATAAGGATCTTTTCTCCACTTGGCTCACGATGGGTAAGGACTTTGATGTTTCAAATGTCCGTGATGCTCTTTCTGCATTTAGCCGACTAATTTCTAATTCGCATAAAAGGGTATTTGAAAAAGTATTTGATACCTTGCAAACAGGCCTTTCCAAACTTGGCGATAGCTCCGGTTCACAAACGAAAGCAATTAGTGGGCTGCTGACGCTGATAAAAGATATTCCTATGGATGGCAAGCAGGACTACGATGTTCTCGGTTTCATCTACGAATATCTTATCAGTAACTTTGCAGCAAATGCTGGAAAGAAAGCTGGCGAGTTCTACACCCCGCACGAGGTATCGCTTCTGATGTCCGAGATCGTTGCGAGTCATTTGAAGGGTAAAAGTGAAATCAAAATCTACGACCCGACAAGCGGTTCGGGCTCACTGCTTATCAATATTGGTCAAAGCGTTGCGAAGTATATGAGCGACGACAACAATATTCAGTATTACGCTCAGGAGTTGAAAGAGAATACTTATAACCTGACCCGAATGAATTTGGTTATGAGAGGCATTGATCCCGCTAACATTATCACTCGTAACGGCGATACTCTTGAGGAGGATTGGCCGTACTTTGATGAAAATGATCCGGTCAATACCTATAACCCTCTCTATGTGGATGCGGTCGTGTCCAATCCGCCGTATTCGCAGGCTTGGGATCCGTCTAATAAAGAGGGAGATCCTCGTTATGCTCGTTTTGGACTTGCTCCCAAAGGAAAAGCCGACTATGCTTTCCTACTTCACGACCTGTTCCATATCAAACCGGACGGCATTATGACAATTGTTCTTCCCCACGGCGTACTGTTCCGTGGCGGTGAGGAAGGTGAAATCAGAAAAAACCTGATCGAGAATAACCATATCGACGCCATTATCGGGCTGCCTGCAAATATCTTCTTCGGGACAGGAATTCCCACCATCATTATGGTGCTGCGCCAAAAGCGTGAGAATACCGATGTCCTTATCATCGATGCATCCAAGGGCTTTATCAAAGAGGGTAAAAATAACAAGCTCCGTGCGTCTGACATTAAACGCATAGCAGACACCTTTATCAAGCGTGAAAGCGTCCCGAAGTTTTCACGAGTTGTCAGTCGTGAAGAAATTCGCAGCAATGATTATAACCTGAACATTCCTCGCTATGTGGACTCATCTGAAGCAGCCGAGCATTGGGATGTCTATGCGTCTATGTTTGGCGGTATCCCGACGGCAGAAATTGAAGAGCTGGGCGAATTTTGGACGGCGTTCCCGGCACTGAAAAAGGCTCTGTTTACAGAGAGTGGCATCCCCTATGTGAATGTGTCTGTCGATGACATTAAGAGTGCCATCAAGAGCCACCCCGATGTGGTCGGATTTGAGGATGCTTTTAATGCCGCCTTTTCTACTTTCCCGGCGTTCCTGAAAGAAGAACTTATCGACCGGATGGAAAGCATTGAAATCTCTAAGGCTGAAACCGTTCTGAGCGCTGATATTTTTGAGCGTCTGAAGGATATTCCGCTTATCGACAAATATGCGGCGTTCCAACTCCTTGACGACGATTGGACTGGGATTTCTATTGATCTTGAGGTCTTGCAGACCGAGGGCTTTTCTGCGACAAAGGAAGTCGATCCGAACCTTGTCATCAAGAAAAAGGATGGCAAAGATCAAGAGGTGCAAGAAGGCTGGGTAGGTCACATTATCCCGTTTGACTTGGTACAGGCGACTTTGCTCTCCGCAGAAACGGATGAGCTCCACGGTTTGGAAAGCCGTTTGGCGGAAATCCCGTCTGAATATGAGTCCATCCTTGATGAAATGACAGAGGAGGATAAAGAGAGCTGCAACGATGTTCTCACCGAGGAAGGCGATGCTTTCGTTCCGAAAGAAGTATCCAAAAAGATTAAGGAACTGAAGAAAGACCGTTCTCCTGAAAGCGTTGCGCTTCGTACACTCTTAGAAAAGGTAGAGTCTTTGGTCAAGAGCGAGAAAGAAATCAAGGCGGAGATCAAGGCAAAGAGTGCTGCGTTGCAGGCAAAAACAAAGGATACGATTGAAAGTCTGAGCGATGAGCAGGCTTTGGATTTGCTCGAAAAGAAGTGGATTGCTCCTCTCATTGAGAGCATTCACAAACTGCCTGATACCGTAATCGACAGCTTGGTGAGCAAAATTCAAGCCCTTCAGAACAAGTATGCCACAACTTTCTTCGAGGTCGAACAGCAGATCAGCGAAACCGAAGCAACGTTTTCGGGAATGATCGATGACCTTGAGGGTAATGAGTATGATATGCTGGGACTTAATGAGTTGAAGAAATTGCTGGGAGGTAGTGCAGAATGACGAAAAAAACAGATGCTCCCGCAATTCGCTTCAAAGGATTCTCAGACGCTTGGGAACAGCGTAAGCTCGGTGATATGATGAATGTTACATCTGTTAAGCGCATCCATCAATCAGACTGGACAGACAGTGGAGTAAGGTTCCTTAGAGCAAGAGATATTGTTGCTGCTGCAAAGAATGAAGAGCCGGATGACTATCTCTATATTTCAAAAGAGAAGTACGAAGAATACAGTGCATTGTCGGGAAAAGTCGGTGTTTCAGATTTGCTTGTGACGGGTGTTGGTACTATCGGAGTGCCTTATTTAGTGAGGAATTTGGAGCCTTTGTATTTCAAAGACGGTAATATTATATGGTTCCAAAACTCAGATAAAATAGATGGCAAGTTCCTCTTTTATTCGTTCTCGGCGGAGCAGATTCAAGGCTTCATAAATGAATCAGCTGGTATCGGTACTGTTGGAACTTATACCATTGAAAGTGGGAAAAAGACTCCCATTTCGCTTCCCAATCAGATAGAACAAGCAAAAGTTGGAGAGTTTTTTCAGCAGCTTGACAACCTTATCACCCTTCATCAGCGTGAGTGCATTTCTTTTACCGCAAGGGCGGGCAGGCGTATCCTGACCGCAAATAAAAAGCGAAATACTTCTTCAAGTGGATCCGGTATTCTTCCAATTTTTGACTTTCTCTCACATTCAGCAATACTTTTGATATAAGATACATCAATCAAAACATTACCCTTTAATGACAGATTTTCATCCTGAATTATACGATAAAAAGCATCTTCCTCTTGTGCAGCTACTGCATAAGAGAATTCTCGTAAATACTTATATCCTGGTTCATCAGCTCCCCACAATGGATTTTTTCCCATATATGTTTTAAACAATCTCACTTCTATTGAGAATGGTAACTGTTTTTCTTTATCACTTCTATCTTCAAAATATGGCAAAACAAATTCATCAAAAAGTTCATAATTAGTAAATATTTGTTCTTTTCGTAAATTACCAACATTGTATTTATATAAATCATATAGAGATAGCGTATAAAAGTACTCTTGATATCGTCTATGTTGATATGAGTAAAACTCATCCTCAATCCTATTCTCAAAATATGTTTCTAAAATGTAGTTACAAACTGCATTCACATCTTTGTAACTTAATTGAGGATACATTTTTGAAACAATATTTCTAAAATTCTTTTTCGCAATAATTACTGTTTTATCGCTATGCATGTGGTAAGCTATTTGCTTATTTATTTCTAATATTTCATCTGACTGAGGTTCTGGCAAATTAAGAGATATTAATTTATCCTTCCTTTTACTATTCCAATAATGATCCTTTAACCAAAACAAATCGTAAATCGTTGTCCCATTACTAACATAATTCATAGAATCATAAAATAAATTAACCAACAAAATATCTTTAATTTCATCAAACAATTTTTTATTAGTTATTTTCAAACTTTTAAGTTTCTCAATCTTATCTTTCTCTCCTCTATCCTCAAAAAATGAAACTATATTCTTTTCGTCTAACTCCTGAATCTCATAAAAAGCATTCTCATTAACACAATCGTGCAAATACATATTATTACTGGACATTTTTCGTATAGACAAAATTATTTTCTTTGTATTTTTTTGCTTTGCAAGTTCTTTAATATACGATATTGTTTGTTCCGCAATTTCACTCGAAACTTCATCCAAACCATCAAGCAAGTAAATTATTGAATAATTATCAAAATTCAACTTGTATTCTGTTTTTTTTGTTATGATAAGTTGTTCCAAAGGACAAGCTGAACAATATTTCAATTTAATCAAGATTGGAATACTCTTATTTTTAGATATTGCAGCAATCTGGTCATAAAACTTTAAATTACTTCCACTTAATATCATAAATATTTTATCCAAAAGGACACTTTTACCAGTTCCAGGTAAACCTCTAATTACAGATATTTCACTATTCTCCAAAAGTTCTTCGACAAGTTGTTCACTATTATTTAATCTTTTTTCTGCACAAGCTACATTTAATTCCAGATAATTGGTACTTGTTAAAAATGCTCTTTTCTCATTATCTA
>ENA-OPXM01001431-OPXM01001431.1-human-gut-metagenome-genome-assembly--contig:-NODE-1431-length-11166-cov-1.651247_pt1 | contig 11166 bp, 14 predicted proteins | sample MGYA00241707_ERZ502035 | MGnify/ENA primary metagenome ERZ502035 (study PRJEB25962, sample SAMEA2043051) | human gut metagenome | biome: human gut; feature: human-associated habitat; material: faeces... | reverse complement strand
TCTGGTACGCGCTCTAAGAGTGTCTTGCATTTCTTCTTTTTTACCCAACCGATGGCGTTCCGACTGTCCGAATAGATCGGAAGGCTGCTTCCTTTCTGTTTCAGTAGGGCAAGTCCGTGTACCAAAGCCAAGAATTCACCGATGTTGTTCGTCCCTTTTTTTAACGGCCCGATCCGGAAGATCTCTTGCATGGTCGGCGGATAGACGCCTCGGTATTCCATGTCTCCCGGATTCCCGCTACAAGCAGCATCCACACAAAGGCTTTCCCAGATCGGTTTCCCGACCGGAGCTTTTGGAGTCAGGCCTGCAGCCGCTTTGGAGGAAGACGCTGTTTTCAGATAATGCTCGTATCCTTTTTCAAAGGCTTTCGTCGCCTCCTCTTTGGTTTCGAACGATTTATATTTTGCTCCGTCCTGTCCGTCCACCTGCGCTTTGCATTCGCCCCAGTTGTCATATACGCCCGGAGTGATACCTTTCCATACTACATAATATTTCTGTTTCTTTGCCATTTACATACATTTCTCCTTCTTCATAACTATCTAATCCGCTAATTACGTTTAATAAGGTAGACTTACCACTTCCAGATTCACCTGTGATTGCCACAAATTCTCCTATATTAAGCTTTAAATTGACTTTTGTAAATCCACTAGCGATTACTCCATTGTTATAATAAAATTTAGAAACATTTTTTAATTCTAACATTTATATCCTCCAATTTTTATATGTTTTTTAACATATCATATAACTTATGTATTGGCAAACCCATAACAGTAAAAAAGTTGCCATTTATTTTTTCTATATGTACCCCAAAAGCACTTTGTACAGCATAACCGCCAGCTTTATCATAAGGCTTATCATCATCTATCCATTTTTCAATTTCTTCATCTGTCATCTTTTTAAAGTATACATCTGCAATATCATAATCTAATTGCTCTTTATATTCTCCATTTTTTTGAGATATTACACTTATGCTTGTAATTACCTGATGTTTATCATTGCTTAAATCTCTTAGCATTGCTATTGCTTGCTCTCTTGTATGTGGCTTTCCATATATTTTATCTTGTTTAATAACCATTGTATCAGAACCAATAACAGCTCTGTCTCCTGTTGTTTCATCAAATACAGATTTTGCCTTAATATATGCTAATCTTTTAGATTGTTCTTCTATACTTAAATCCTTTTCAAAAGTTTCATCACTATGGCTTGGCTTTACCTCAAATTCTAGTCCCATCATTTCTAAAAGCTCTTTTCTTCTAGGTGATTCAGATGCTAAAATATACTTCATTTTTTCTCATCCCCTTCGAGAGGTAATTATATCATAATTTTTAATAAAAAAATAGTGCAATGATTAAAAAGTTTAACACTGCACTATTTGCTTCTCTATATTATAATTCTAAAAAACTCTATCTAAATAAATCCTATTTTACATTCCTGTTCTTGGTAGCTTTTCAACCTCCTTTTCAAATTGTCTTTTTTCATAATTATTTTTTTCTTGTTTTAAATCTTGGTTTGTTTTTACTTGTTCAACTTCTAATTCTGTATCTATTTTGTCTATTTCTGGCTTCTCATCATTTTGCAAATTATTTACTGTTATTTTTATTTCTTCATTAAGTCTTAAATCTACTTCTATTAATTTATCATATTTTTCATATCCTTCTAGAGTTTCAATTTCTTGTATATAATACTTGCCTGGTAATAAATTTTCTATAACTATTTTGCCTTCCTCATCTGTTTTTAAATCTGCAAATATTACTTTTTTATTAGAATTTAATAATTGAAATTTTACTCCTTCTAAAGCTTGTTTTGTCTCTTGGTTTTGTTTCAAAATTATTATTTTTGTTTCATTTTTAAAACAATATTCTTGTTTGCTTCCTTCTCCTTCCTCATATATCCCACCTGTTACAGCAACATTCTGCAATGTACTATCTCCTGAAAGTCCAAATAATACTGGCTTTGTAGCAACTTTTCCTGTTAAATTAATTGTAAAAGTTCCATCATTTTGTATATTTTTTATAGGAATTAAAATTTTAAACTTTTCAGTTCCTTTAAATTCACTTTTTGGGTTATTATTGGTGTCTGTAATTTGCATTTCTTGAACTAAATCACCTGTAATTTCAACTTTGTAATTATTTATTCCAGCAGCTGCTGTTACTGTAAATTCTTTAGATACAAAATTTGAATTAATATTATCTATTTCCCATTTTGAACTATTTGAATTTATTTTTAATGTTGAACTAGGTTTTGTTTCTGTTGAAGTTCTAGCAGTATTTACTATGTATTTTAGAGCATTTAAAGTTCTATCTCCTGCTCCCTCACTTGAAGTTTCATAGCTATTAGGATCTCTTCCATAGACTGAGCAATATATAGCTTGTCTTGTAGCTAAATAAGCTTCTTCCTTTGTTTCACAACCTAATTCAGCTGGAGTTTTATATGGGTAACCATTTACTATAGTTCTCCAAATTTCCATATTTGTTATTTCATTATCAATATTTACATCATAAGAAAAAGTTTCTGTTGCGCCATCTAATTCTAAATTTAAACAATATACTGGATGTTCTATTCCATCTTTTGTATATGCAAGTGGTATGCAAGTTAAATCAACTCCATTCCTTTTAAGTAAATAATTATATCTTGGTTTACCATAAATTGTTACAGTATTTCCTGTTGCATTGCTTATTATTGGGCATATTGCAGCTAATGCAGTTATCATTAGTATTAAAATTACACTTATTTTTTTAATTATTTTCATGACTATTTCCTTTCCTTTATTTTATATTCTTTCTACGGCTTGTACACAAAGCCTTTTTTGAGGCTTATTACGTACACACGTTATCAAAGTAATTCTATTATCTTCCGTTTCTTGCAAGTATGACCAATCTGTTTCATCTATTATTGTAGACAAAACAATTTCGTAAATTTTTGTTCCATAAGGTGTTTTATATATAATCTCATCTCCTAGCTTTAAATCTTTAACCTTTTCAAAATAATTTATTGGAAATCCGCCTGTTATGAGCAGCTAAGCCAATGTTACCTTTCCAGAAAGACGTATTTACAAAATGTCCTACATAATTTTTCATAACTTCTTGTGTTGTATCTTGTGCAATCGGAGCCATTAAATTTATCACAGGAACCTCCACTTGCCACAACTCATTAGCTCCATTTGTTATACCAAGGAGATTTTCAATTTTCTTATCCTCATCTACCATGATAATTTCCTCTTTTAGTTTTTCTTGAATAATATCTTCTTGTGTATTATTGCTGTTTTGTAAGCTCTCTATTGCCAAATTTACACCATTTAGAGTAAATATAACAAAAACTAAAACTATAAGGCTTACAATTAATCTTGTATAACTCTTTATACACTTCACCTCTTTTCAATATTAAATTTTTAAAAAATTTGGAATTACCGGAATAAAAGAACTCTATCCCTTTCCTAGAATTATTTTGAAATTGCTTTCGCAATTAAAGATGTATTTATTTTAGCATAGAAAGCCCCATTTGTAAAGAAAAATCGTTCGACAAAATTCGACTAAAAAAGATAAAAAAATCAACAATTTGGATTATTATTTCCTTTTTGTTGATTTTTGTTTATTTCAATTTTCTCTTATCTCAAGCTTTACAAATTAATCATCTCATCTATTTCTTGCTCGCCACTTTCCTTATCTACAACTGGCGCGGCCATTTCTTTTTGCTCTAATGCCTCTTTATACTCTCTTGATACCTCATTTGTTTTCTCAGTATATTCTCTATTTTTCAACTCATCCCTAATGCTTCTTCTAGCCTCCATCTTACCAGGATTCAAAGCCTTAACTTGATTCTTGTTTCTATTCTGTAAAAATGCTTGTACTGTAAAGTATGCCTTATCAACTATACCCATTAAAATATCTACTTTGCCTTTTGAACTTCTAAAAGTATCCTGTGTTTGTTTTGCTTGCTTATACATTTCTATTTGCTTGCTTTTCTGCTCACCTTCACTAACTTTTGCAATTCCATTTTTTAATTCTCTAAAATCATACTCTATATTTGGTATACTATCAGGTATTTTAATTTTTCCTTTTGAATATGCAGCTTGTCTACATACTTGTAAATAATCAACTAATTGCTCTTCGTTCTCTGATAAAGCCCTTACTATTTTCTCGTCAAAAGGGTAATTTATTATATTATTCAAGTTATATTTTTCAAAAATATCTTTGATACTGTCTTCTTGTGCTTCTAAGCCTAATTGTACTATGCTATTTACTCCGTTTTCCACAGAAACAATATCTATACTTTCTGTATTTATTACAATTTTCTCTACTGTTTTACCCATGTTTCCTCCATCTCATTCTTTTGTAAGCATAAACCTTCTAATTATTAGTTTAGCATATTGTATTTTTTTTTTCAATAATTTTGTAGTTTTTTGTTGACATTTTTTCATTTTGTATATATTATAATGTTAGAAAAGGAGGAATTGCAGATGAAATCTGACATTGAAATAGCTCGGTTCTGCTAAGCTAAAAAATATCTTGGAAGTTGCAAAGGATGCGGGAATTGGTGAAAAATATATTGAACCTTATGGAAAATATAAGGCAAAAGTTGATTTATCTCTACTATCCAATTCCAATAAACAAAATGGTAAATTAATTTTAGTAACTGCAATTAATCCAACTCCTGCTGGAGAAGGCAAAACTACAACTACTATTGGGCTTGCAGATGCCTTAAGGAGACTTAATAAAAATGCTATTCTTGCCTTGAGAGAGCCTTCATTAGGTCCAGTATTTGGCATTAAGGGTGGTGCTGCTGGTCGGTGGTTACGCCCAAATTGTTCCTATGGATGATATTAATTTACATTTTACTGGTGATTTTCATGCAATAGGTGCTGCAAATAATCTACTTGCAGCTATGGTGGATAATCATATTTATCAAGGTAATGAATTAAATATTAACCCTTCAAAAATAACTTGGAAAAGATGTGTTGATATGAATGATAGGCAACTTCGTTTTGTTCGAGATGGCCTTGGCGGTTCCAAAAATGGTGTTCCACGAGATGATGGCTTTGATATTACAGTTGCCTCTGAGGTTATGGCAGTTTTTTGCCTTGCTTCTTCTATTCAAGATTTAAAGCACAGACTTTCTCAGTTAATTGTTGGTTATACTTATGATGGCAAACCTGTAACTGCTAAAGATTTAAAGGCAGAAGGTGCTATGACGGCTTTACTAAAAGATGCCTTCAAGCCAAATTTAGTTCAAACCCTTGAGGGAACTCCTGCTTTTGTTCATGGAGGACCTTTTGCAAATATTGCACATGGTTGTAATTCTATTGTTTCAACAAATATGGCATTAAAACTTAGTGATTATACTGTTACAGAAGCAGGCTTTGGTGCTGATTTAGGTGCAGAAAAGTTTTTGGATATAAAATGTAGATTGTCTAATTTTACACCAAGTGCAGTTGTAATTGTTGCAACTATTAAAGCTTTGAAAATGCATGGCGGTATGGATAAAAACAGTTTAAATGAGCAAAATCTAACCGCTTTAGAAAAAGGTATTCCTAATCTTTTACGCCACGTTTCTAACATTAAAAATGTGTATAAACTTCCTGTTGTAGTTGCAATAAACAAATTTACAACAGATACTGATGAAGAACTTAATTTAATAGTAAAAAAATGCAGTGAATTTGGTGCAGATGTTGTGTTATCTAACGTTTGGGCAGAAGGCGGAAAAGGGGGTATAGAGCTTGCTAAAGAAGTTATAAAGCTTTGCGAAGAAGCTGAAAATAATTTTAGTTTTAGCTATGAATTAAACGATAGTATTGAAAATAAAATAAATTACATTGTGCAAAGAGTTTATGGTGGAAAAGGAGCCATTTTTACTCCAGAAGCCAAAGAGCAAATTAAGCATTTAACAGATTTAGGCTTTGGAGCTTTGCCTATTTGCATAGCTAAAACCCAGTATAGTTTTTCAGATGATATGCTAAAACTTGGTGCACCTGAAAATTTTGAAATAACTGTAAGAGAGGTTAAAGTATCAGCAGGTGCTGGATTTATTGTTGTAATTACTGGTTCTATTATGACAATGCCTGGCCTACCAAAAGTTCCAGCAGCAGAAAAAATTGATGTGCTCCCTGATGGAAGAATTGTTGGATTATTTTAAATTTTAAAAATCTTTAAATGATACCAAAAAGTATCATTTAAAGATTTTATTTACTTTCATTTTCTAAAAAATAATCCATTATTCCTACATAAATTCCCCAAGCAAGCTTATTTTGGTATTCTTCCTGTTGCAATAATTTATTTTCCTCTTCATTTGATAAAAAACCGCACTCTACTATTGCTGTAGGAATTTTTACATGTTCTATTATGTATACATTTTCTATTTTTAGGGCTTCTCTTTTATTTTCCTTTTGTATAGTTTCATTTAGTCCGTGTTGTAAGCTTTGTGCTAATCTTTTGCTATTTTCATTCTCCTTTTGAAAGAAAGTTTGCCAACCCCAATATTGTGTTTGAGGAATTTTATTTAAGTGTATTGATACAAAAATATCAGCATCTGATGAATTTCCTATAGTTGTTCTGTTTTTAATATCTGATACCTTTTTTTCTCTTAATGTATTTTTATCTATATCATATATCCCATTTTTATCCGAACGAGTTAATATTACTGTACTTCCTGCTTGCTCTAGTAGTTTTTGAACTTTTAATGTTATCTCTAAATTAATATCAGCTTCTGAAATATTATTGCTAGTTGCTCCGACCATCTTCTCCGTCCATGCCCTGCATCTAATACTATTGTTTTTTTATTTACCGGAAGTGCTACAGTTTCTACTGTTTGTATGTTTTTAGAAGTTTTAAATTGAAATACCATTGTTGATAAAATTAAACAAGTTAAAATTAAATATATTCTTTTTTTATTTAAAATAAGCATAAAAAACCCCCATATTAAATTATATGAGGGTTAATTTAGTTTAATTACAATTTTAGTGTTTTCTTCTATCTATTGCATAACAACTTCCTTTATATTTTTTAGCTACATGTTTAACTTGTGCTCCTATTTCTCCTATTTCTAATACATTAGAAAATTTATCTTTTTCTGCAACAACTACACCTATTGATATAGCAGTTATTGGGAAGTGTTCCATTTTTCCTTTTCTATTTTGAATTTTTAGGTATCCCCTATCTAAATCTTCTTTTGTAAAGAAATATTTAACACCTGCATCAAATTCAGATATTATTTGTTTGCAGATTTCTTCATAAGGTACGTCTCTATCTAATATAACAACAAAATCATCTCCACCAATGTGGCCAAAGAACACATCTGATTTCTCTAATTTATTAATATTTTTTAATACAATCTTAGAAGTATATTTTATTATTTCATCACCTTTTAAGAAACCATATACATCATTATATGCCTTAAAGTTATCTAAATCTATATATAGAACTACAAAATCTTCTTTCCTTTGTAGGCGTTTTTTTAGTTCTGTTTGAATTTGCACATTCCCAGGCAAGCCTGTTAATGGGCTAATTGTTCTATTTATAACTAAAAGTCTAAATATATTTCTTATTCTATAGTATAAATATTCTGTTCCCATTGATTTTGCAATATAATACTCAACATAGTTTTTAGCAAGATCCATTTTAAACTCTGCATTCTCATTTGATGATACAACTATAATTGGTATTATATTGTTCTCCTCATTTGTTCTTATCCTCTTGCAAAGCTCAACTGTTTTTATTTTTATATTATCATCATTTATTATAATTAATTGTGGTGGATTTTCTAATACAGTATCCAAATCATTAGTTGATATTGTTTTAAATTTTAAATTTTGATGTTTTTCAAAAACTGTTTTTAATTCTTCTGTTAATTTCTCTTGTTCATCTATTACATATATTTCTTGAAACATTGTTTTCTCCTTTTTTTATTGTATAGTAGCTGTTCCTATTTCTTGATATGCCTTATCTGGTTCTTCTAATGTATATACAGTAGCTTGTACTTGTAATGGTCCGGCTGGAACTTCAACTGAAAAGTTTAGCTCTTTTGTTAATTGACTATATGACGGATTATTTTCATCATATATACTTTCCATTCCATTAAGTGTGATAATTACCTTTTTAAAGCCTTTATCATGTTTTATATTTATGTTTAATATATTGCCATTTTGTATCTCAAATTTAATTTCTGGGCTTAATACTCCAACTATATTTTGCTCTTTTTCTTGAACATTGCCCTCTAAATCTGTAGCTTTATATTGTAATTTATTTGTGCCTCTTCTTCCTTCAATGGTTATTTTAAATTCATTTTGATTATTGGTAGTATTTGTAACAGTTACTTCAGTTTCATCATTCCAGTTATATGTTATTTCCTTAATTCCTTTAGCACTTTTTGCTATAATATCTATTTGGTTTGTTTCTCCATAAAAATATGTGTCAATCTTTGGTTTATTTGAATCCAAGTTTTCTGTATTTTCTCCAAAACTATAACTTGCCTCATTAAAACTTCCATCAATACCTGTAGCTGTTACATGTAATATATTATTATCTCCATCTGGAATTTGAAGAGTTCTTTTTGACTCTGTTGAACCATTCATATTATTTTCCACAACAAGGTTAGTATCATCATTCCACCAATACCTAGTTTTATCTAATCCCTCATCATATACAATTTGTATCTTGCAAGTATTTTCTATTTTTTCAATCGTTATCGTTGGTTTATTTAGGGCTGCAACTGGCGTATCTTTCTTACTTTCTCTTTCTTTTATCATTACAATTACTTGAGTACTAACAATTATTACAGCAAATAATATTATGATTACAGAAAAAGTAACAACTATTTTTCTCATATCCAGCAATCCATTGCCCTCTGTTCTCATAGGTTTTCTCGGTTTATATGATTCTTTTTTTTGATGTTTATTTTGTTTATTATAATTATTTTCGGTAATTAAAATTTGATTCATAATTTTTTTCCTCTTTTATAATATAGTAAATTATATCACAAAAAAAATATATTTGTAAATATATTTTTTTATTATTCACATATTTATATTCACTCTTCATATAATTATGAAAAGATATTTTTTAGAAAGGATTGATTTGTAATGAACAACAATAACATTGATATGTCTAAATTATTGCAAATGCTGTCAAAAATGGATAAAAGTGAATTAGAAGCTGGAATTGCCAAGGCTAACAAGATTTTACAAACAAAAGATAAAAATGATATTTTAAATCAAATTAATAAAAATAATAAATAAGGAGTTTTGTATTGTGAATGAGGATTTATCTGGTATTTTTGAAAAATTGAATATAAATAAAGATGCAATTTCTCCTGAAGCAATAAATAACCTTATGGTATGCTTAATAATACCTCCTCTGCTACTGAAGAGAATTCAGCAGAAACAAATAGTTCCCAAAACATTGATATTGATATAGATACAATAATAAAAATAAAATCAATATTAGATAAAATGAATACAAAAAATGATAATCCTCGAATAAAATTGCTTTATGATTTAAAACCATTTTTAACTGATTCAAAAAAAAATAAACTCGACCAATATATTAAAATGGATAAGATGGCCCAATTATTACCACTAATAGGCGGAGATTTTAACACTCGCCTATATAGTGATGATAAAATTTTGTTATTTTCGCTTCGTCCAACGTCTTGGCGTCGGGCTTGTCCTGGATTTCCGGTTCGGAATCGAGCACGTCGAAGATGCGCTCGCCTGCGGCGATACCCTGATTGATGTTGGCGAACTGGTCGATGAACGAGCGCACGGGGCGGGTGATCTGCGAGAATACGGCGATGAAGCCGACGAATCCGCCGGCCGAAAGCGATCCGTTCATGACGAGCGAACCGCCGAAGACGATCAGTACCGCGACGGCCGTCAGGCCGAGGAATTCGCTCATCGGCGAGGCTAGTTGCTGGCGGCGGGCCATCGAGAGCATCAGGCGCGAAAATTCGGCGTTGAACTCGGAGAACTTGCGGCGGATATAGTCGGTGGCGTTGTAGCTTTTGATGACCTTGATGCCCGAAAGCGATTCGTCGAGCACGCTTACCATGTCGCCCATGCGTTCCTGCCCTTTGAGGGCCGGGTGGCGCAGTTTTTTGACGATCCGTCCGATGATGAGCGCCACTACGGGCAGGAACAGGATGGCGAACAGGGACAACTGCCACGATACGAGGAGCATGTAGATCACGTAACCGATAATAAGCAGCGGATCGCGGAAGGCGACTTGCAGCGTATTGGTGATGCAGTACTGGACCACCATGACGTCCTGTGTGATGCGCGACATGAGATCGCCCTTGCGCTGATCGCTGAAATATCCGGCGTTCATCCCCATGATTTTGTTGAACAGATCGTTGCGCATGCGTTGCAGCGACCTGACACGCATGTTTTCGACCGTCCAGGCGCTCATGTAGCGGAAGAAATTGCTCAACAGGTTCATTACGATCGTACCGCAGGCGAGCAGGAGGAGCATTTTCGACATCGTGAAATTCGTCCCGAACAGTTGCGTATAGACGTAGCTCAACATCTGCGAGGCGTCGATGTCCGAGAACGAGAGCCCGTGCATGGGAAAGTCGTAAACGGGTTGGAAAACGTAGGAGTTCTTGTCGTCGAACAGCGTGTTCATGATCGGGAGGATCATGGCGTAGGTGAGCGTGTTGAACAGGGCGTACAGCAGCGCGTAAAAGAAGTAGGGGACGGCGTATTTGGAGATCGGGCTGACGAATCCCAGCAGCCGCATGTATGTTTTGAACATAAATTCCGGATCGGTTATTGTTTCGGAGTAAAGTAGGGGCAAATATAGCAATTTAATCAGGATATGCAATCCGGTTGTCCGATTTTGGGGAAAGAATGTTATTTTTGTAACAGGATAGAGTCATAAAAAGGAACAATAGACCATGGAAAATTTCAAACAGATCGATCCGGCTGAAATTACCGATAATTTTATCCGGGCCATCGGCCGGGAGTGGATGCTCGTCACGGCCGGGAACAGAGAAAGTTGCAATACGATGACCGCCAGTTGGGGTTTGATCGGGTTCATCTGGGGACGCCCCGTGGCGCAGTTCGTGATACGTCCGCAGCGTTATACGCGGGAGTTCGTCGATCGGGAGGAGAGGGCGACCCTCTCGTTTTTCTCGCCCGAATATCGTGCGGCTCTCGAATACTGCGGCAGTCGTACCGGC
>ENA-OPXM01001423-OPXM01001423.1-human-gut-metagenome-genome-assembly--contig:-NODE-1423-length-11204-cov-1.531258_pt1 | contig 11204 bp, 12 predicted proteins | sample MGYA00241707_ERZ502035 | MGnify/ENA primary metagenome ERZ502035 (study PRJEB25962, sample SAMEA2043051) | human gut metagenome | biome: human gut; feature: human-associated habitat; material: faeces... | reverse complement strand
TAAATATGCAGGAAAAGGTGTACCTTATACGGTGAAGCAGGACAATAAAACGGGGAATTCATTGGGACGCATCATCTTCCGCTTTCCTAATCCTCATTCCGTATATCTGCACGAATGTCCGGAAAATGCGTGCGATCCGGAATTACTGCTACATTCCTCTAACGGAAGAGGAAGTTCTTCAGAAAGGATTTAAGAATGCCAGGGAGTATTTTTCTTATGTATGCCGCTTACTTGAGTATACAGATACAATCATTCCGGATGGTGGATTAACGTTTGAGAAAGAAATTGTACGCAAAAGAAGAAGGTGTATTTACCGCTTAAGAAAGAGGATCTTCGGAAAATGCTTCTGGTGTGTCTTGCCCTGTTTGAAAATAACGGTTCCTTATTTGACCTTGAGGCAGAGGATTGTCGGATGTGCCCGGAATCTTTCAGGAATTTTGTTGCAGTTAGGACAGTCAAGATGACGGCGGGTTACCCGCGTGATGCGTATGTCAAAGTGGAAAAAAATGGAAAAATCAAACTGGGATTTTACGAAAATAGCAAGATTGAAATCAAAATTTGAATACACTGAGGTAATTGCAAATGGAAAATATCAAAATACACGAGAAAATTAAAGAGATAAAAGCATCCGTGTACCGCATGGCAGTCTTGCCGGAAGACGATGAGGCGTTGGAAGAAGCAGATATGCACACGCAGAAGATTATCAACCTGCTTGATGAAATTGAAAACATTCTTATGGAAATACCACAGACAACGGAGGAAATGAAAAGGTGCCAATATCTGAAGCATCTGAAAGATAAGGAAATCAACTACAGTGAGCTGTGTAAGAACGATTTCAAGTTTGGCAGCGACTTAAATGTGAGGGATGCCTGTAAAATGGTCAGAGACACGATTACTTCACTTGTTTTTAATCCGCAGATGCCGAGACTGGATAAAGTAACCAAAATGATACATAGGTTAACAAAAGACCCGGCATTCGTATCCACAATAAAAGAGCAGACACATTCAAACACGGACTGGTTCCGTACAGTGCTAACCTGTGGAAAAAGCATTTCCTGTGCATTCCTGGAATTTTCCGATGTAGTTGCAGCGATTCTTCCGGAGATGGAACCATGCATTGGATTTGATCAGAAAAGCATATACCACAAGCATGATGTGTACGAACATACACTTGCGGTTGTGGATGGCTGTCAAACGGATGATTTCTGCATAAAAATGGCAGCCTTTCTACACGATATTGGTAAACCATCGGTATGCACAGAAGATGCATCCGGGCATCGGCATTTTAGAGGGCATGCAACAGCTAGTGAGGAGATTGCAAAAAAGATCCTTTGCCGCTTTGAATTTTCTGCAGAAGAAACGAGGATCATTCTGGAACTGGTCGGATACCATGGGATGAAACTGCTGGCATCAGAAGAAAACGTAAGAGCTGTCATGGAAAACTCGGAGGAGGGCTTCTTACAGAGGTGGTGCAAATTGCGGATTGCGGACAGGAATGACCATGTATATCCAAAAGATGCCGTTTTTGAGACGAATATCGAGGAAATCCTTAAACTTGCGCAAAACAGCCAGATAGTCTCAAAAAATAATTATTGAAACTAATACATTGCGTATGTATAATAGGTTTATGTAAGAAAAACAGGGAGAATGAGGGGATGGAGTGTATCAGTTCCCTCATTGTTTTAAAGATAAGGTAGTGGCTTATGGCAGAAAACACGCTCCGCAAAAAGCAGGGAATTATTAAACAGCAGGAAAAGCAGATTAAGCAATACGAAGAACTCCTTATGGCGATGAGCAAAGAAAACAGGGAAATAAGAGAAAGGGAAGATCTTTTATTTCATGACAGCCCAGATTTTATTGAAATGACGGAACGTATTAAGTGGTTTTCAAGTCTTAATTCCTTTAATGAGAAGGCATTAGCTGAGGAAAGATCACGGAGACTAATCTTCGATGAGGAAACCAGACAGGTTTACATTGACAACAAACGTCTCATTGAAGAAAAGACAAATGAAGAGTATTTTGTTGGCATTACGGAATATCAGCATGGTGCAGAAGACTGGATGCAGATGAAAAAAAATATACTGAAGTTACAGGGAAAGATTGCACAGCTTAAGGAGGTTTTGGAGAACCGGGAGAATAAGATCCATGAACTACAGAAGGAATTAAGTATTTGCCAGAAGAATTCTGGGCAGGTGCATAACGCCCGCGGAGCAGGAAGAAAAAAGATGAATAAGGAAATGCAGGACCGTCTTACAACTTTCAGTGATCTTTTGAACGAAGGACATCCAATGTCGGAAATAATGAGAAAAATGGGGATAAGCAAGGCAACGTATTTTCGGTATCTAAAGATTTTCAGACAGGGGGAAGAAAATCCGGGCGGTGGGGAAAATCCATGATGTAAGCAGCTGTGTTTTTTGCAGTGGTGTTACTTGCCATATTTTTGCTACAGGAAATGACGCCACTGCGGGAAGCGTTGATTTTCCCATTTACACCCGGATTGGATAGTGGTATTATATATCTATATTGAGTCGCAAAATAATCATTTTACGACGCAATAATGGCGAAAATAAAAAAGGCACCGTATACACCAGTTTATTTGCCTTATTTTGGCAAAATATGCTATACCGCATATTTTCCTCAACTATACACAAAAAGTTACGATTTGGTGTGAATAAATGTGCCATGGAGGTATTTATGGACGAGAAAAACTATCAGAAGAAGCGAAATACATCTACAGGTGAGAAAATAAGCAAGACTATACAGGATCTGCCGGATTACATGATGCGTTTTGTCACGCACATGACAACCGTAAAGAATGCCAGTATCCTTACGGTGTACGAATACGTCAGGGATATCTCCATCATTTTCCAGATTATCATGGAAATCAATCCTGTTATCAAAAGTAAAAAAGATATAACCGTGGACGTTCTGGATCATCTGAATACAGATGATTTCGAAGACATTATGATGAAGTTGCAGACAGGCTACGAAAAAGACGGGAAAATCTATATGGATGACAATCCTGCCCGGGCAAGAAAACTTGCTTCCATCCGCGCTCTGTACAAATATCTGATGGGAAAAGGCTTAATTGCGAACAACGCTGCAGCAATGTTCCCGTCCCCAAAGCTGATCACGAAGCCGATCACTTACTTAAAAGATGAGGAAATCACTCTCCTTTTAGACACCATTAAAACCGGGGGCGGGCTCACCAAGCATCAGCAAGCTTTCTCTGACAAGCAGAAAACGCGTGATATGGCAATGATTTATCTTATGCTCTCTACGGGAATCCGTATTTCCGAGTGTGTGGGGCTTGACATGCAGGATATCGACTGGGAGGAAAACAGCATCCTTGTTGTGCGGAAAGGACGAAAATATTCGAATATCTACTTTGACGAAACTGCCGCGGAACTGCTTGGTGCCTATATGGAGGAACGTGAAGAAATGGAACTTGAAAGCGACAACAATGCCCTTTTTATTTCCCGCAACGGAACCCGCATTACTCCACGGTCTGTGCAACGTCTGGTTAAGAAATATGCTTCGGTTGCGGTACAGAGCAAGCATATTACACCTCATAAGTTGCGGAGCACCTTTGCGACCGGTGTCTACAACTCCACAGGGGACATTTATCTGGTGCAGAACGCGCTGGGGCACAAATCAGTGAACACGACCGCGCGTTATGCGGATATCAGTGAAGAAAAACGGAAGGAAGCTGCTTCTGCTGCCAGCGACTGGCTCCATAAAGTGGCGAAACGCAAATGAGAAAAACACGACAAAAAAAAAGAGACCGCACACTTGCAGTCTCTTTTTTTGTTTCTCCTATTTTTTGAAATCAGAAAGTTCGAAGAAGAAATCTCCTTTCTTGTTTTCTTCCTTGAAGGATTCCCGTACCTTCTCTTCTGACCAGTCCGATGGGTAAGAGATTGTGCCTCCATCAGCACATACGACAAGTGCCCTGTATCCTTGTTTAAGGTTGCGCTTGTATATCTTTTCTGCACGGTAAAGCTTGAGAAAATCCTCTACGATGAAACAGATATCGTCTGCAGACATCGTTTCTTTCGTAATATCCTCATCTGGGATGTAAGGATGCCACTTTTTGAAACGTTCGCAATTTTCCTTGAAATGAAATTTTTCCGTGGTTTATTCGAAAAAAAGAGGAACCCTTCATGGATTCCTCTTGTCTGGTTTTTAAAGATCGATTTCCTGTAACTCTTCCATGGTGACTGCTGAAGCCACAACGGTGACACCTGTCACGGTGTTTCGCGGGAAACTATTTTCCTTGCAGAAATTGTTGAACAGTGATGATAAATCATGTTCATCAAAAGCCTTGATATCAAGGCTTGTTTCAATTTCTGCCTTATTTTTGTTAAGGAAATTGATGTGAACGATCATGTACCGGTATCCCGGCACCAGTTCACATTCGTTTTCCCATCCATTCTTTTTGATATATTGCCTGATAGTCATAGTTAGTCTCCTTTTCTCATGTATTTCCTCTGATGCTAAAAATTTCCCTGTTCTCGTAATGAACAATAAGTTGCATCCGCCCCTACGATGATATGATCAAACAACTCGATGGTAAGAAGTTCTGCGCCTTCTTTTACTTTCTTTGTATTTGAAATATCAATCGCGCTTGGGGTGCTGTCCCCACTTGGATGATTATGAACCAGAACGAACCCTCTAGCTCCGCTGAGAAGCAGTCTTGTAAAGATTGCTTTTGAATCCATCACTGCTGAATCCATGCTTCCATGAGCCAGCTCAAATACACCGAGTGGCTTACACTTGGTATTCATGGCAATCATCCAAAGCTTTTCTTCTGGGAGAATATCTGCATGATACAATTCTCTCATAAATTCTGCAATCTGTGAAGGATTGGTTAAACAACTATTCCCTGCATAGTTTCTCGCGGATTCTTTAACAAGATGTGGTATCCGGTCTTCGTTAAGAAGCACTTCGTAATTTGTTACTCTCATGCTGCCACACCTCCCTTGATGATTCTGTCAGCCCATTCGTGAATTTTAACAAACACATCATGGTCTTTGGCAAGATCCCCGTCCAGGCAGAAAGTTTTACAGTATCTGTTTTCTCTTGGTTCTTCATTGTCTATCTGCGCATAAACAACGGACGCGCATTTGGAAGAATCGGCAGGTTTTAACGGATACAGAAGGATTTCTCTGTTGTCAGGAAGTGTGATACACTGCCCAATGAGTGCATCAAATTTTGATACAGGATGCTTTGAGATTTCTGAGGCTTTTCTCAAAATTTCATCCCCTGTTTCATATACAACACCGTAGCCGTTATACCGGTTACAGAGGGAATCGCGGATAAATAACATCTCACCACGTACAAAAGGCTCCATATCAGACTTATATGCATTTTCTTTCATCATAAAATTTATCTCCTTTCGCTTTTAAAAAAATGTTTACATAGGGAATATGAAATGAAATTTTTGAACTAACAGACGCGTATTTTACCATTATGTCTACAAAAAAGAGTGGGAATAGTTGCCCCACTCTTCTTCTTTTCTCCTGTGATTTCTTTAAATTGCGGACAGGGTCCAGAGCTCTTCGTCGTAATCAGACAGTGAAAGGATATCCTTGATTTCATCCTGTTCTTTCTTTGTACCGTGTTCCTTTAAAAATTTCACAACATCGAGGACAGTGATATCCTCTTCCGTCTGGACGTTTTCGGAAACATATGTCTCGTCGTATAGAAGATGGTAAACGCCGTACTCATTATTGTTAGCAAAATGAGCACAGTCATCAATCGGGTTTTCCGGATTCACGTTTTCCTCGTAATATCCACAATTACCACGTCCATCTCCGTTTTCGAAACAATGCTGGCATGCCTTGCACATGGTAGGATATATGCCAGATGGGATTTCTGTCGGAGTGATGTCGTTTAAGTAAACAATGTATTCTTCCGGCGACAGCAGCGTCTTCACATATGCTTTATTCTGGTACTCTGCTCCAAGGAATTCTTCATAGCAGACATAAAGTTCACCGCCAAATCCGGTATCGCTTTCGAAATCCTCAAAGCAGTCTGATGGACAGTGATCATCCGGATATTCGTCATCACCCCAGATGCCGTCCATTATGCTGAACAGTTCTTCCAGCGAATGGCCATGCGAAATCATCCAGTCAAGCTGGTATCTTTCATATGTGGTACGGTTAATGGACTTATTGTTGTAGTAGCTTGTCCATCCAGGCATTTCATCCATGAGCTTGTTGCAACATTTCTCAACAACAGCGGCAACCTGCTTAAAATCCGGTTTTTTATCCCAGATAAAAGCTGCGTAAGTACCGCCATTACGGAAAAGGATTTTCTCTCCGTCCCCACTGTGGAAATCGTCGCGGTCGCTGTATCCGAAAACCCTGCGAACATTACCTACTCCGATAGGCATACTGGCAGCCTGTGAAGGGGAAAGGACGATTCCGTCATTCTTCCATTCAAAATCCGGATCATCAAACGTGATCGTGTCTCTGCCGCACTCATTACAGAAAAAACAGGAAGCCTGAAATGCATCTTCTCTGTTTCCCCTTGTCACTTCCACGATCATCCGCCCTCCGCACTCCGGGCATGTGATTGTTGTTAGAAATTTCTTTGAAAATTCATCTTTCTTCATCATTTTTCTCCTTTCGTCTTTGAAAAATTGTTTACATAGGGAATATGAAACAAAAAAAAGTGCAGCATTAAGCCACACTTTTCTTCCTTTTCTTACCTTACCAGATGAAATCCAAAAGGGATCCTTTGGTGGTATCCCCATCCATTTCGCTGTCCATCAGCCGGCAGATTCCTGTTTCCAGTTCCCGTCCGTTGAAACTTTCGAGGAAATCCTTGTAGTTTCCTTCGTATATCCCGTTTTCTTCTTCCGTGAAGAACGCATCCATCTTTTCTCCTTCCAGTTCCTTTTCTTCCCCGTTTTTGGTTAAGACAGGGTTTATCAGACGGACAACGGTATCACCGTTACAGGCTTTCTGGATATGTGCGTATGCCTCAAGAAGCAGATTTTTATCCGCTTTTACAGGGAAATCGAAGAATAATGAGGTAAGCTCTGTGTCGTATTCCCGATAGTTAATGCATACCTTATCAATGATCGAATTCTTATCTGTAAGGGCAGTTTTCCGGCAAACAGCTTTGTTCCACTTTTCAAGAATCCTGTTAAGGAATCCCATACCCTGCATCTTATCGTTCTCAAATACTTGGTATTCCTTCGGTCGGAAGTTTCCGGTGCGGTATGGGTGCTTTGCTTCAATGGGAGCCTCTTCCTCTTTTGTCAGCTTTCTTCCAAGCTGTTCTTCCATGATGGATTTCTCTTTCTCGTATTCGTTGTAAATCTCTGAATTCCAGTCAGAAAATTCAACATTTGCAAGGCTTCCATCTGTTTTTCGGTGGTCAATACAGACCTGTGGGTCGCTGAAACGGAATGAAAATTCGATGTTGTCACCGAATGCCAGATCTTTTGGTGCATCGGGTTTAAACCATCTGATTGCCTTGGTACATTCCCCGTAGGTTTCTTCAAGATATCGGGTGAAACTTTCTCCCCAGATGCCTTTCTGACGGTCTTCTCCTATCTTCATCTCGGTATAGCCCATTTCCTGTGCAATCTCTGCAGCAATCTGCTGTAATGTTTTAATTGTATCCTGTCTGTTCATCATATTTTCCTCTCTTTCTCCCGGTTACATACCGGGTAAACAAAGAGGCTCCCCTTTGCACGGGAACCTCAATTTTTAGTTCCCGGTGCATCGGGATAATTACATATTTAAGAAATCCATTCGCCTCCAATAATGTCACATTCTGATAAATTCATGTGTTTATTTTCCGGCACTTCAATTTCTACTGTCTTATAGTGGCGTTCAAAGTTATCCTCTGAAACCTGTTCTGTTACAGCAAGAATCAGTCTCGCTTTTTTAACGCTCTTTTCTAACGCCAACTTTGCCAGTATTTGTCTTTTTATAGGTTTCCTTGATGACGATTTCATCACCAATAATCTCAACCTTTGATAAGTCAAGGTTGAAAGCGGGGGCAACCACACAGTCGCCGTTCTGAAGGTAGTAGTAGACGTTGCCGTAACGGTTCACATACCACGCGTAATATTTGCCGTTGACAGTACCGAGCCACGCGCCATAGTAGGAAGCCCCGAACGAACGGGCGTTTTCTGCCGTTGCCTTCAATGCCTGCCAGTAATTTCCGGAACCTGTGTTATCCCATTCCTTAAACTCGGCTTTTTCCACTGATATCAAATACAGTCCTTCCCCATAAGGAGCAGCTTTATCCTCTGCATCTTTGATGTCATCGTAAAGTGCCCGCATCTTGTCATCGTAGTCGCTGATGTCCTTTCCATCAATGGAATTGGAATAATAATTGCCGTTTCCAAACTGTGGCATTGTATATCCCGGCCATGCACCATGGGTTACCCCATGCGACTGGATTACAACAACATGACGGTCATTATCCACTTCACAGGCCATCCAATTGTATCCGGCAAACTTATAAGTCTTACCAAGTTTAAGAGTTGCATAAGTTTTTTCTTCGTTTGATTTTTTCATAGTATTTTTTCTCCTTTCGATGATCAAATTGTTTACATTCTTTAATATGAAACAAAAAAAGGCATGCATCGCTGCAAGCCCTTCTTCGTTGTTGTTAAATAAGTTCTTTTGCCTTGAGATCTTCGATCATGTCATGGATTGCTGCATTGATCGCTTTGCGCTCTTCTCCACGCGGCATCGCATAAACAGGATTAAGGTTTTTATCCATGCCTACACAGCTTTCTGAGTGTCCAGATAAGTAATCACTCTTGGCTCCCCTGGCTCTCAGCATATCGGTAAGGTAGCATGCACCGGCACGGGCAAACATCTCAACGGTGGACGACCAGTATCCAAACTTATCTTTGGAAGTGCAATCATCCATCTTTTTTGACTCCTTGTAATATTCCGATGTCATCTGCATATTTCCATAGGAAGCAGTAACCGCTTCTTTGTATGCATACCAGGACCAGAACACATTCTTTCTGGATTCTTTATTGATCACACGTCCGGTAACCTTTTTTTTGTATGAAGAAAGTGCTTCGATTGCAGCTGTCGCTGTTCCATCAATAGAAATGAGAGTTTCCGATCTGTCTTCGAAAATATCTCTTACCAGTTCTGCTCTCTTTTCTATCTGTTCCTCAGAAAGATCATTTGCTGGGAAAACAGAATCAATATATCTCCGAAGACGGTTTTCTGTACCCTTGACCCTCTTCGTTCTTTCTGATTCAATCTCCTCTTTTGTAGCTTTGCGATACTTCATTGCACTAATCACATTCAGTACACTCTCTGGAATTTTATCTTTCTCAAATGATTCTGTCATCATCTTAGTTAATCCCAGTTTTTTCGCTACAATGTCATCAAGCGCATGAAACATTTCATGACCGAGTGACCCGGCCCCTTTCATCTTCGTAATATTAATTACCTCACGAAGCGGCTCGTAATGTGCAACTGCGGAACCCTGTCCTCTTGCACCGAAAGCGATCGCAAGACGGCCTCCAAAAGACACAGAAGATAACGGAATGCCAAGAATATCTGCAAAGTCACAGAATGCTTCATATGCCATGTTAAGACTTGCCTGTGCGTCCTTTTCGGACATCCAGTTGCCGAACTCTCCACCGCGGATACCAAAATCCTTAAGGAAATCCTCTCCTACGATATCCCGTCCGTTCCGGACATCAGGAAGACCGGTACGCTCAACCCGTTTCAGCTGCTTTGGAGTAGCAGAAGCCTTGCGAGGCTTCTTGGCTCTCAGCTGCTTTGCATATTCCTGACACTTACAAAGTGCTTCCTCGTATGTTGGGATATTCTTTTCAATGACAGAATACCCTTTGGAAACAATGTAAGTATCCCTGATGCATCCGACACGGCTGCGGCTGTAAAAACCATCCGGGGAATATTTTTCAATCTTCCATCCTGCCGGAACCTTATCCTCTTTCTTCACAGCAAACTGTTCCATCTCCATATAATGTATGTAATTGCAGAACGTCTGGTGATTGCAGCGGATTGCACGCAAAAGCTTTGTCTGGAATAATCCGGTATACTCCGTTTTGGAAGAGATACTGTAACGCGTACTGCGCTCCGGATCAACAATCTGGTTGTAAACAACCTGCTGTTTCTCCATGAACTCTTCTTCAGAAGAAACACCCGACATGGTATCCCTGATCATGGTCACGAATTTGACGTAACACTCCATCCGGTATTTCACCTTCATATAAATAATCTTTTGCAATCAGGTATTTTCCCTGTTTTACAAGATTCTGTACATCGCCACCATCGGAGGTCAGTGTAAGCTTATTTCCGTCCATGACAAATGTTCCTGATGCCAGCTCTACTGCCTTGTCTCCCACACTGATATTCTCTTTATAAGTATTATTCTTTTCATTAAATGTAATTTCAAAAACAGTCGATGAATTATCGCCTGACATAATTTCACATGAATAAGTTCCAAGACTTCCACTATCCTTTGTCTTTACAGCAATTACCGCTACAATAGCTACTACTATAATAAGCACTGCTGCAAGAACTGATGTAAGCTTTGCATTCGCCTTTTTACTCTCATTCTTCATTAATAAATCAGTCCTCTCTGAAAAGATTTTTCACTTCTATATCATATATTTTTTATGCAAAACTGTCAAGAAAATGTAGTTATTGCAAACATTTTTCGCCATTTTTATAGAAATTCTCCATCATTTCCCTGGTAAGGCTGATTTTATCATCCATGCCTGCAACCTGTTCTCTTGGTACCCATTCCGCCAGAGAAAGTTCGTTCTTATCTAAAGTAATGGCATCTGTTCCTTCCACCCTGGCATAAAATCCCATCAGAAGATTGGAATCAAAGCCCCATGGCTGACTCTTATAGTATACAATATCCTTTACTTTCAATCCTACTTCTTCCATGACTTCCCTGCGAACTGTCTCTTCCGCAGTTTCGCCAATTTCTGTAAAACCTGCAATCAATGCGTATTTCTTATATTCCCTGTCTGAATATTTTGTCATCAATATTTTATTATCGTATATTACTCCCACAATTACTGCCGGAGCAATTTTCGGATAAACCATATTGCCACAGCATGCACAACGCATCATCCGCTCCTTCGTATCCGGCTGCAATTTCTTTCCGCATCTGCCACAATAACGGTTATCCCGATACCACACATACAAATGATATGCCGTTGCCGCAGC